>Ga0181533_1001962_pt1 | contig 25136 bp, 19 predicted proteins | sample PEATcosm2014_Bin_45_FD_119772 | JGI IMG/M metagenome (GOLD analysis project Ga0181533, IMG submission 119772) | Peatland microbial communities from MTU Mesocosm Facility, Houghton, MI, USA - PEATcosm2014_Bin11_60_metaG | ecosystem: Environmental > Terrestrial > Soil > Wetlands > Peat | place...
CCTCCGAGTGCCGTGACGAGTTTCTCCCTGGGGGTCATTATCTCCCCCGTCTTGGTCGTCGCCCAAGACTCCTTCTTGACCTTCCTCAGGTCCCCCAGCGTGACGCAGCCCACAAGTTCGCCGCTGGATACTACCGGGAACCCAGTGTGTTTCGTCCGCATGAACTCCTCCGAGAGGCTCCCGAGATCCATTTCGGGGGTGACAGACTCGACGCTGCGGGTCATCAGGTCAGCCACTTTGACTCCCCGAAGGTCCTCCTGGATTATCGTCTGGCGCAGCGAACTGGCGGCGCTGCTCGAAATGAACCAGCCGATCAGCAGAAACCACATGCCGGAGACAAAATCCACGAAGATCATGGTGAACACCCCAAAGAAGACCAGGATGTAGGCGAAGACCCTTCCAGCGTTCGACGCTACCACGGTCGAATGGACGAAGTCGCCGTTTCTCCTCCAGAGTAGGGAACGGAGCACCCTCCCCCCGTCCAGGGGGAAAGCGGGAATGAGGTTGAACCCCGCCACTAAGGCGTTCACGAGCGCCACATAGAGCAGCGGCGCCTGAACCAAGGGAGTAAGACTCATCCAAGATGAAAATAGCCAGCCGACCCCGACCAGCACCGAGATGGCCAGGGATGTCAGGGGCCCCGCTGCCGCCATCCTCAGCTCCAGCGACGGGTTGTCTGGCTCGTTTTCCAATTGGGAGACGCCTCCAAGCAAGTACAGCGTTATGCGCCCGATTTTCAGCCCGCTCCTCTTCGCGACCACGGAATGGGCCAGCTCGTGGATGAGTATTGAAACGAACAGAAGCAGGGCGGAGAGGGTCCCTATGAACAGATACTCAAGCTGGCTCAACCCCGGATAAACCGCGGGCATTGAGACGAATCCGATGGTCCACACCAACAGGAAGAAGATCACGAACCAGGAGTAGTCCAAGTATATCGGTATCCCAGCCATCTTCCCTATGCATATCCCCAAACTCTATCTCCCCAGCACCCAATCTCCCGTGAATATCTTGGTCCCCCAGTTAATATCACTTTGACTCTGTCATCCAGCAACGCACGCACTGACGAGTTGCTGTGGCGACAGCTCAGCGGCGTATGGGAGGAAGAACCGCCGGGCTCTGCCCCAATCGGAGATGGTTGCGGATCTCGAGCTCAACCTCTGGGGGAGTTCTGTCGGCGTCGATGATTGTCCATCCGCCGATTGAGGCGAGCAACAGCCCCTTTGCCCTCACTTCATTGAGAGAGTCAATCTCCTCGAACATTTCATGCGTCTTGCGTCCCTCCCGTATCCTCCTGTAGGCGACTTCAGGAGTTGTGTCGAGGAAGAACATCGAGTCTGATTTGGGTACCAAGAGCGCGAAAAACCTGTAGGCGAACTTGTGTGCCGGAGATGGGAGGTAGGCCGCGCCCATCAAGTAACGGACGAAGATGATGTAGTCATACCGTTGCCAAGAGTAGGCAAGGACCGAGCGGATTGCGTCGAGCATGAAGAAAAGGGCGGAGGCAAAGTGCGCACTTTTGCCCCTCGAGTTGAGGAAGCGCCTTGCCTCGATGCCGAAGAGGTTGTCGTTCGAGGGATGAGAGCGGACGCAAACGGTCCTGCCTTCGGAAGACAGGAACCTGGAGAGGAGATCAGCCTGCGTACTCTTTCCAGACGCGTCCAGGCCATCGATCACTATCAGCCTCGAGCTAGGCCACCCCGCTCAAGAGCAAGAAGGCAAGAGCGCTTAGAAGCGGAACCGTTACGTTGTCGAACCCCAGCGGAGTGAGCACTTCAGCCGCAGTGGCAACGCAGGCGGAACCGAGCGCCGCCAACAGAAGACTAGGCAGCGCGAAGGAATAGAAGATATGGAAGAAGAGCAGGCTGACAGAGACGCTGATGAAACTCATGATGAACATGGCTGCCGAGCCCACGAGGCTTTTGTCTGCCAGAATGTGAAACCGCCTCCTGCCATATCTCTCGCCGATTATGGACGCTGAAGCGTCCCCGTACGCCATCGGCAGTATTCCCGCAGCAATGACGTAGGGCTTGGCAGCAAAGAAGAAGGCCAGAATAGTGTAGGAGAAGGCGTAGAAGACAAGCCCGAGTTGGTGCCCCTGCTCAGTTATTCCGCTCAAGCCTCTGAGCTTCCTTCCCAGGCCTTTCAAGGGCGAGTAGGGCGTGGCGAGGAAGGTCACGAGCATGAAGGGTGCGGCGACAAGAAAGGGAAAATTCATGGGAAAGGAATTGTATGTGAAGAAGGGGATGAGGAATGGCAGGTTCCCTATCATCATGTGCAGAAACTTGCGGGCCAGCTTGCGAGACACGCCGAAGGAGTCTAACTTTCCAGAAGCGGCTATTACCAGCAAGACATAGGCGTAGCAGATCAGGAGCAGCGCTGAATTTGCCAAGAAATCGGCTTCGAGCATTATCTCACCGGTGAACTCCGAGTGCGTGTGCTGGCAAGACAGCCGCAGACCCGGTAGAGGAAGAATCTTTATTCTCTTGGCCTAGCCTTCTTCGATGTTGTCTAGGCTTCCTCTTTGGACAGGAGGAATTCGCAGAGAGGGTCTCCACGCAGTCTGCACCTGGTCTCTTCGCACTTGAATTCGCTGCCGGATAGCGCCGAGACCGTGCTGGCGAGATGGCCTCTCAGAAAGTCGCAGCTCTTCCTCACCCCCTTGGCTTCGACACACTCGAAGCAATCGCGGACCATGACGCTGAACATGGCGCCGGGCTTCTTGACCTCCAGACTTGCGGACCCCCAGCCATAACTCCCGTACATGCCCAGCAACCCCTTGACTTTCCAGTCGAGGCGGCCGCGGCCGAGTCTTGCGTTCAGGTACTGGCCGCTCGATCTGCCGAGCGCAGAACCCTCCTCGAACAGTATCGTCTGACCTCCGCTGCCGAGGATCTCTGCGAGGTGATCGTAAATCCTGGAGACCCCAGCCAGGGGAAGCACGACTGCTGGCCTATCCGGAGCAACCTCGAGCCCGGAATGGAAGGAGTCAATCAGCAGACCGTGGTCGCTTTCCTTCACCTCGCATTCGAGGACCAAGGGCAGGCGCTTGAGGAGCCTTTTCAGTCTCCCTTCGGTTTCGCTCTTCGAAAGCGACTTCCCGAAGCCGCTCCAGATCGCGCCGTCGCCCTTTACGCTGTAGCTGGTGCTGCCCACGAGGTCCACGTGGTCACGCAGAAGTCTGAGGACGCTGCCGAGAGCCCCTGGGACGTCCTTGATTCTTACGACAATGTGAAAGGATTTCACTCCTGGAGAGAAGTATAACCCCAAGACCTCTTTCCTGGTCAGCTTCATCAGCAAATGATATCGACTTCATGCTATTTAACTTGGGCGCCGTCTGGTGCTGTTAAGTTCTCGGTAGCTGGCTCGGATTCGTCTTGCTGTTAAGCGTCGGTTGCTGGCCACCATCGCGCGCGGACCACCCCAGCCACGTGAAGCCGGTCTGTCTTCGTCCCCCGGAGCCACTAAGTCACTCGTGGTTTCATGTGGACAACTGTCTGCGAAATCAGACGAAGGAAATGTCTGACCTGACGTACACCCGCGTCGCCAATGCCAGCACGACCACGGTCTCCACGACCAAGAGAGGAACCTGCCACATGTCGGAGGCCGGGAAGGTACCGCTGAACCCTCCCCTGGCCGCGTTTGCGACATAGGTCAGAGGGTTCGCCTGAAAGAGCACCTGAATCGGGAGAGGCAGATTGGTGCTGAACGAATAGAACACTGTGCTCGCGAAGTTCACGACGAATAGGACAAAGATCTGGATGCTGTTGTAAGCGTTGCTCGACTTCACCAATCCGGCGATGAGCAACATCAACGACCCGAAGAAGATTGAGCCTATCGCTATGAACCCGAAGACAGTCAACGCCCCCCAAAGGGTGAGCTGCAGGGAGCCGATTATGAGGTACGCACCGATGAGCATGACGAAAGCGCCAGCCAGGCCGAACACCAACGAAGTGAGCATTATCCCCAGAAGGTATTGAAATCTGGTGAAGGGTCCGACCAGGAGCTGGGCGAGCATCCCCCACCGTCTGTCAGCCCAGAGCATGCCTCCCCCAACCGTCCCGGCCATAAGACACTGGACGGACATTATTCCTGGCGTCAGGAAGGTCAAGTAAGCGGTGGTCCCTCCAGTCGGGAGCATGGAACCAAAGCCGAATCCGAAGAAGACTAGGTACATGGCGGGCAGCCCGATCAGGATTATCAGAGTTCCCGGATCGACGTTGACTTTGACGTTCCGGTACATCAGCTTGAGGATGTTGGGTGCCGCCAATTCATCACTCCTCCTCATTCCTCGAGACCGAACCGATGAAGACGTCTTCCAAGGTGTTCTTCCTTACATTCAACCATTCCACCTGGACGCCGGTGCTCTGGGACAGCTCCACTATTCGCTGCAGCGCTTCTTTCGGATCTTCGGCGAGGATTATCGCCGAGCTTCCCTCAACCTTGATCTCGCTGCCACTGAGCTTTTCTTCCAGTTCGGCGAAGAATGCCGTAGCGTCGCCCCCCGAAAGAGTGACCTCAATGGTCTTCTTGCCTCCATAGAGGCGTTTCAGGTTCTCGACCGTGTCCATTGCAAGGATTTTGCCCTGGTCGATGACCGCTATCCTGTCGCAGAAGTAGTCCGCCTCCTCGAGGTTGTGGGTCGTGAAGACAACGGTGAGTCCCTGGCGAACCTCTCGCTTGATCGAGTCAAGAAGCGCTCGCCTCATGAACACGTCCAAACCCGTGGTCGGCTCATCAAGGAAGAGAATGTCCATGTCGTGCATCATCTCTCGCGCCACCTGAACGCGCCTCTTCTGCCCCCCCGAGAGGTCGAAGTACCGCTGTTTTCTCACGCCCTGAAGGTCGAACATCTTGATGAGCTCCTCCCTGCGTTGCAGCCTGACCTTCTTGGGGACACTCCACAGAACGCCGTAGATGTCGAAGTTCCCTTCTACGGTGGTGAATTCGAACGACTCTCCTTGTTGGACGACCCCGATCCTCCGCCGGATTTCCTTTCCGTCATGGGCTGGGTCCATTCCGAGAATACTCAGCTTGCCGGACGTGGGTCTGATCAAGGTGGTGAGCGCCTTGATGAGTGTCGTTTTTCCCGCCCCGTTCTTTCCGAGGAGGCCGAACACCTCTCCCTTCCTTATGCTGAGGCTCAGGTCATTCAGCGCGAAGTACTTCCCGTCGTAGGTGTGCTTGAGATTCTCAATCGTTATGACCTGCTCCGTGCTGTCTCCGCTTATCTGCAAGCTTTCGCGTTGCTGAAGGACCATGCAAACTCGCCTCGAACCCCTTGGTATTTATCTCGTGGTCACATCTTGCTGCCAATTCTACTGACCGGGCGGGTCGGACTGGATATTGCTCGCGAGGTTGGAGAAAGGTATGCATCAGGTTAGGCCGATGACAGCCATCAAGGTCGCAATCTGTATGCTTTCACTACGACACGTCGGCCCCTAGTCCCAGTTGACGGCATGCATCAATTCGGCTTTTATACAATCGCTGGCGAAGCACCGAACCACGACTCAAGCAAAGAATCTACTTGCACTTCAGGTCGGCAACGCGGTGGCGTTTCTCGCTGTGATTGTGACCAATGCTATCGCGGGAAGCACGAAGTTGTTGAACGGTCAAAACACGGCCGACGTCTCTGCCCATTATTCGACGCTCGTCACTCCGGCCGGTTTCACCTTCTCCATCTGGGGTGTGATCTACGTCCTGCTCTTCGTCTTCATCGTGTTTCAACTGCTGCCGCGGCACAGACAGGACTCATTCAACTCGCAAGTGGGTTACCTGTTCATTCTCAGCAGCATTTTCAACATCGCATGGCTGTTCCTCTGGCAGTACGACTACATCGTCGCCTCCGTGCCTATGATTCTTGCATTACTGGCATCGCTGATCGCCATCTACCTTCGTCTGCACATCGGCAGGTCTCAGGTGTCTTTCAGGGAGAAGCTGAGCGTCCATCTGCCCTTCAGCGTGTACCTCGGCTGGATTACCATAGCTTCCATCGCAGATGCCGCGGCCGCCTTGGTTTCGGTGAATTGGGACGGCTTCGGTGTCAGCCCGACAGTCTGGGCTCTTGTCGTCATCGTTCTCGCATTGATAATTACCCTCACGGTGCTGGGGACGAGAAGAGACGTCGCATACGGTCTGGTCGTCATCTGGGCGCTTGTTGGGATAGCTGCGAGCCAGGGAGGATATCCTGAGGTAGTCACAACCGCAGAAGGAGGTGCCATCGTCACCGTCATAGCCGTCGTGGCTGTCGCTCTGGTGTCCAGACTCACCTGAGAGGTTCCGTCCCTCGTGCCAGCTCCAGAGAAGCTATGCTCTTCTTCTTGATCGGAGGGTATCACACCGTCTCACTGGACGCTTCCAGCGGGGCAGGCCTTTCACCTCATCCTGGGCGATGATGATGACCTGTTTCAGTGGGCTGTCCTCCGTACCTGGATGATGCCAACCGTCGACACTTTCCTCTCCTCGTCTTGGTCCTAAAGCGCAGTCGATGACCTTTCGGCAACGCGGATTCGCGCGTCTACGACCAATGTCCCCTCCCCGTCTTGAAGCACCATGAGGGGATTAAGGTCCAGTTCTGCCACTTCAGGAATTTCCTCCACCATCTGGCCCAGTCGAAGTACGGTTTCTTCGAGTGCTCCGACATCGGACTTCGGCGCTCCTCTGTAGCCTTCGAGCATCTGGTACGTCTTCAGGGAGTGGACCATCCGCTCCGCGTCCTGCTTAGCCAGCGGGGTGAGCCCGACAGAAATGTCCTTGATCATTTCGACGAGGGTCCCGCCCGCTCCGCAGGCTATCAGTGGCCCGAAGGTCGGGTCGTGAGTGACGCCCACGAACATCTCGACCGCGCCATAGACCATCTCCTGAACCAGAAACCCGCTGACTACGAAGCCATTTTGTCGAAGATGGTCCGACATCTCTTTCGCAGCCTCCTCCACTTCGCTGGCAGCGAGTCCGACCTTCACAGCTCCCACATCAGTCTTGTGAAGCAGTCCCGGAGCGATCGCTTTGATGGCGACCTTCCCAGGGAATGTTCGTGCGGCTTCGCCCGCCTGCTCAGGATCGCTGGCCTGTATCGACCTGACGGTTGAAATGCCGTAGCACTTCAGGAACGCCTCCGTGTTCGCCGGACTCAACCAGTCCTCCTTGGCGCCTAGCGCCCTGGCCACGATCGCACTGGCTTCGCTCCTTCTAACTGCAAAGTTCGGCCGGACGCCCTGAGGACTTTTCAGCCAACTGCCGTAGTCAGTGACCCGCGCCAGCGCCTGCACGGCCAACTCCGGAAACGGGTATGAGGGGATGCGGATGGTGCCGTCAGAGAGCTCGCCGGAAACACCCTTGCTGGCCATGAACGTGCTTATGATTGGCAGCTTCCGGCCCATCCCTCGCGCCCCCCGCAGTATTTCGGAGGCCACCTCCCCCAGCTTCTCCGCCAGCGGAGGAATGAATATCACCATCAGACTGTCGACCCCCTCGTCAACCGCCACGGCCTGAATCGCGTTCGCATAATCCACGGGCGTGGCTGCACCACTCATGTCGACCGGATTCTTCGTGCTCGCTATGGGCAGGAGGAACTTCCTGAGCCGTTTCTGGGTCTGCTGTGATAGCTCAGGCACCTTCAGTCCCAGGCTCTCACAGGCGTCGGCGGCGAGGATTCCAGCGCCACCGGCGTTGGTAATTATAGCGACCCTGTTCCCCTTGGGCACGGGCTGCGTCGAGAGGAGGGCGGCGACATCGAACATCTCGTCCAAGGAGTCAGTCCTGATCACGCCTGACTCCCTGAACAGGGCGTCGACGGTGACATCAGAGGCAGCCACCAAGGCTCCGGTGTGCGATTGTGTTGCCCGAAAGCCCGCCGCCGAGCGACCGCTCTTTACGGCCACTATCGGTTTCTTCCTCGTGATCCTCTTGGCCAATCTGGCGAATCTCCTCGGATCCCCGAACGACTCGATGTAAAGCAAGATGACGTCGATGTTGTCGTTGCTCTCCCAATATTGCACGATGTCGTTTCCGGACACGTCCGCCCTGTTGCCAGCTGAAACGAACTCGGCTAGGCCGATGCCGAGCCTATCCGCAAGGTCGATGACCGCGATGCCGAGGGCTCCGGATTGGGACCAGAAGCCAATCCTTCCAGGGATCGCACTGTAGGGTGAGAACTGCCCGTTGAGACTCACCTTGGGGTCCGTGTTGATTATCCCCATGCAATTGGGGCCTATCATGCGCACCCCGGAGTCCCTGCAGACCTTGACGAGCTCCTTCTGAAGCGCCGCGCCCTCTGCTCCGGTCTCGGCAAACCCGGATGAAATGATGACAAGTGCGCGCACGCCCTTCTTGGCACACTCCCGAGCGACTTTTGTTACGAACCTGGCAGGGACGACGATGAACGCGAGGTCCACTGGGCCCGGGCATTCGAGCACGGATCTGTACGCCGCCACCGACTGGACGACAGCGGCGTCTCTGTTCACGGGGTAGACCGGACCGTTGAAGTCTGCTTCGATGAGGTTCCTGAAGAGTTCCCCGCCTATGGAGCCTCTCTCTCTGGACGCGCCGATGACCGCAACGCTCCTCGGCCTGAAGAAGTGCCCGACGGCAGCGGTTGTTGTCTTGGCATCTCGTTGCTCGAATGCCTTCAGAGCCGCGTGGGTCAGAGATGTCGGGAACACTATTCTGATCCTTCCTGGGAGGATGCTCGGCCGAATTGGAAAACCCAATTCCCTGATGTAGTCCATGATCGTGTAACTCTCTGCTCTCACGGTCACCTCAAACGCCCTTATGCTGGAGTCAGCGGCAACCTGTGCAAGTCTCTCCAGAAGTGCAGTTCCCAGGCCCTTGCGTTGATAGGCGTCGGCGACGACTATGCCAATCTCCGCCGTGTCGGTGCCCGAAACGTCGTAATCCGCTTGTGCTATCAAGGACCCTTCGTATTCTCCGACCAGACTGAACCGCTTCTCTCCGGGGAGAAGCCCATCGACGAGGCCGCCCCTGGCTCTGGGACGAACAAGAAAACGTGATTTCACTGAACTTTGAGACAATCCCGCCAGGAGGTCTGCCAACTGAGCTCTGTCGTCGTTCCTTGCTTTCCTCGTGTGAACGACGGTTCCGTCCTTCAGGGTTACGTCTTCCTCAGGTTTCGTCCGACTCCCTCCTCGTGACACGACGCGTTACAGCGCCTATAAAGAGGTCTCGCGGGCTGATCTGATAGCCCAGGGGTCGTCGGGCCTGAATTCGTCCCTGTTCGGCGTGTGACACCGTAGAAACCCTCCGAACAAAGTCTTTAAGCATGAAACGGTCTCGATGATCTTGTCGCACGGATGAACCAAGCCCTGGATACAGCGGAGCGGTTCGACAAGATTTCGGAGGTCTACGATGAAACCCGAGAGCCCCTCACCCAGGAAGCGATCGACAAGGCGGCTCTCATCCTCTCAAACGATGGCTGCAAGCGAATCCTCGAAGTCGGCATAGGAACCGGTCGCATTGCAATGCCGCTTCAGCAAAGAAACTTCGAGATCGTAGGCGTCGACCTTTCGAGAGGAATGCTGGCGAAGGCTCAGCGAAAGGGAATCCAAAGCCTTGTCATGAGTGACGCGAACCACCTACCGTTTGAAGACAAGACGTTTGATGCAGCCGTTCTGGCTCACGTGCTCCACCTGCTTGAGAATCCGGCCGAGACATTCGGAAAGCTCACCAGAGTCGCGAGAAACGAGATAGTTGCCTTTGTCAGGAAGCGTGACAGTGCCTCCTCTCTCCCCGCTGACGATGAAAGAAGCGTTCTACGCCGGACCTTCAGAAAAGTCGCAGAAGACATGGGATACACGCTTCCATCGAATCATGGGGGGTGGCGCGACAGATTCAGAAGTGAGATAGAGTTTCTGTCCTCCTTTCCTCCCAGCGAGCTGGTTACGATCCAGGATGTGCCCGTCGTCACGACTCTAGGCGAGCGCCTCTCCCTCTTCGAGAAGCGCGCCTACGGGTATCCTGCCGGCATTCCTGACGAGGCATTCCACAAGGTGATGGAGAGAGTGAAGTCGTTCATTGACGCCGATAAGGAGATCCGCTATCGCCGGGTGGAGCAGATGGCGGTATGGCGACTACCGCATTGACAAAACGACAGAAATGAGGGACATCAGTCAACCGTGTCACGCAAGACCGCATTTCGCGCAAGACTGCACAGAGGTCGATCTCCCGGCAACACGAGTAGGGAGTAATCGATGAGACTGAAAGGAGTCAGCTACGACGTCGGACGAGTGATGGGATTCAACTGGCGCCCCGTCTTTGACCCAAAGGTCGTTCATCGCGAGCTTGAAATCATCAAGAACGACCTGCACTGCAACGCAGTGAGGATATGCGGCCTGAGCGTCGACCGACTGATGGTGACCGCAGAGGACGCCCTCAAGCAGGGGCTCGAAGTGTGGCTCGCACCTGAAATGTGGGACAAGAGCCAGCAGAAGACCCTCGCATACGTTACCAGGGTCGCCGCCGGTGCCGAGGTGCTGCGGCAGAAATGGCCGGAGAAGCTGGTGTTCATGGTTGGTTCCGAGTTGACTCTGTTCATGCAGGGGATCGTCGAAGGCAGAAACATCACGGCTCGCATGACCAATCCCAACTTCATATCTCGTGTAAAGGCCGGGGAGCACAACAAGCCGCTCAACGCGTTCCTAGCCAAGGCGAACACGGCGGTTAGAGGCGTCTTCCATGGCAGGGTCACCTACGCCTCGCTCGTCTGGGAGGCAGTCGATTGGAGCCTATTCGACTTCGTGGGCGTAGATCACTACCGAATCACTCGTATGGAAGACAAATACCTCGAACTTCTCGAGCCGTCTTTCTCGCACAACAAACCGGTCGTAATGACCGAATTCGGCTATGGCACCTGTGAAGGGGGCCTGGGCTCAGAGGGCTTCTTGAGCTCAACAGGTCTGGGTTGGAATATCATCGACATCAGGTCGCAGTTCCTACACTACCGAATGCCGTTCTTCGGCCGATTTGTGCGGCCGCATCTAAGAGGCAATCATGTTCGCGATGAGGGCTGGCAGGCGCGCAAGCTCGTCGACCAGCTCAGCGTGCTTGATGGCGCTGGAGTCGACGGCGCCTTCATATTCCAATTCATCTCTCAAATCACTCCATATAATCAGAACCCCAGAAATGACCTCGACATGGCCAGCTCAAGCCTCGTGAAATACTTCGAGGGTGGGAGACACGGCACCACGTATCCAGATATGACCTGGGAACCAAAAGAGTCGTTCAAGGCGGTGGCCGATTACTACGCAAGCCATTAGCTGGATTTGTAGAACGCCTGATTGTCACAATGAGACAGAATCTCGGTCACAGGGCTACAGAGTCGCCAGGGCGTGACCTGCCATGTTTGGCGAGATTTGACATCCATGCCGACTGGGTGACAGACTTCCACAACTGTGAGAACGAAGCGGGCCTGACTGCAAGAGAGCGCGCGACAGGACCGGCGTTGGCGAGGCGGTTGTCGGGGTTGCGAGGCTCCGGAGCCCGGTACCAGTTCAGGTCGAAACTGATTCCGTGCCGCGCACAGAGAATAAGGACCGTAGTCTTGATGCCGAGCCGTAGCCAAGAATCCAGTCTATCCCGGGGCCAGGTTCTCCGCTTCCTTTCAGAAACTCTGAGACAGCGGTCGCCGTCGCGGTCGGTCTTGCTTTCGTGGTGTCGAATTCCGCGGCCTTCTTGCTGCCGAACGCAATGATGGAATCGGCTGAAAGGACCCCAATCAACTCCGCTTCGACGTTCTCCATGACCTTCTCGAACTCGTACCCTCTCGCAAGGAGGCGCCGCTTCAAAGTCTTCGGCTCACACCTGAGGATCGCGACCCTCCTGAGCTCACGGCCCCTGAGGACATACGGCAGAAGATGGCCGTAGATGAGGGCTGGTCCGTTCACGTGTTTGGTGAGGAATCTGCCGAGGGCGTCCGTATCCACCTCGACGTCATTGTCGCCTGGCTTGACGAGCCCGGACGATACTGCCTGGTCATAGAGGCTAACGCAGGGGAGGCCCATCCTGGAGGCGACCAGCCGTGCTAGCGTCTTCTTACCAGTCCCCGGCGTCCCAGTTATCCCGACTTGGTTCCCCAATCTAGGACACCCCGGCGCCAATCAGCTCGGGTTTGGGGCCGACTTCTTGAGCTTCGACTGGAAATGGGTCCTGAACTTCGCCAGCTTTGGCGAGATCACCGCCTGGCAGTAGGGCTGCCTCGGGTTTCTGCTATAGTAGTCGCGGTGGTAGTCCTCCGCAGGATAGAACGCCTCGAACGGCGCCACTTCGGTCACGATGGGGTTTCGGAAGGCCTTCTCCCTGGTCAGCTCGGCAATCATCTCCTGCGCAGCCCTCCTCTGCCCTTCGTCATGGTAGAAGATCACCGACCTGTACTGCGACCCCTCGTCAGGCCCCTGTCTGTTCGGCGTAGTCGGGTCGTGCGTAGAAAAGAAAACCTCCAGCAGCTCCCTGTATGAGACTGAGTCCGGGTCGAAGGTCACACTGGCCACCTCGGCGTGTCCCGTGGTATCGGTACAGACCTGCTCGTACGTCGGGTTGGCGACCTTCCCCCCCGAATAGCCCGGCTCCACCTTGGTTACCCCTCTCAGCTCGCTGAAGACCGCCTCCGAGCACCAGAAGCAGCCGCTCCCGAATGTAGCGACTTCCATGCGTAGCATCAAGGTCATTTTCCGCTCGCCTGGATTAAAGGATGAGGGTCGCGCCCCCGGCTACTCGTAACGCCTTCCCGTTGAGATCGATGACGGCGGCTTTCATGCCCTCCCAGACAGGTATGGGAGCCGGAAGAGAAGCCCTGAAGAGGCCGAGGTCTTCGTAGGAGAGGCTTGCCGGTAGCATCTCTCCCGGCAGCTGAAGGTGGAGGTCTCGTCCGATGACCTCCTGCTTGTAGAACGGGGACTTCGCGAGCCTGAAAGTGGGGCTGTCGGTCAGGGCGAATGAGCCATCGTCCAGCCAATAGCTCTTTTCCAAGTCCTTCGCCTCGACTCCCCGCAACGAGAGACCTACCCTGATCCCCCTGCCGACAGACTCAACGTCGACGTCATTGACCTGAATCCCCTTCACATCAATTCTCGGCCCATCAGGTCCGGGGACTGCTCTCAGCTGGTCATGGATTGAAATGCCTCCGGCGAGGACGAACCCGAGCGCGACCGTCCCGACGCCCTTCACGCTGAAGGCCCGGTCGATGTAGATCAGTTTGCCCTTCGACGGCCAGTCGTGTCTCGGCCCCGCATAAGACAGGTCGATCGCCGAGGACGTCGAAGACCTTTCTTCGACGCGATAGGAGGCCACGGCCGTGCCTCTCAGCGCAGAAGTCGCAGTTTCCGGGGTAACCGACCCGTCCATCAACTCGAGGGTCCCAGGGAGACCCAGAGACCCGAGAAGGATGGCGAGTTCGCCATCAGGCGCAGACAGCTCCCCCGACTTCGGAAACAGGTACAGCGCGTGGTCGGAGATCGAGGCTATGCGGGCGTATCCCTGGACCCGGTCTGGATAGTCCGAGGTGTCCAGAAAGGAGAACCTCTGGCCGCCCTCGACCCGATGAAAGACCGAGATCCCTTCGGCCTCACTCTTCTTCGCGACGCTGAATTCGAAGGTGTTCTTGGTTTCCTGTTCTGTGCCGAAGACTCCCACCATGATGCCTTCCATCGGCAGGCCCTCACTTCTTGTGCTTTAGGTGCGTGTCGAACCAACGGATGTAGTGGCCGAGACGGGAGACTCGGTGCTTCGGCTTGCCGACCCTTGAGAGGTCGTGGTTCTCCCCGGGGAAGAGGACCAGCTCCGCCTCCTTGCCCCGTTTCTTCAGAGCAGTGAAGATCTCGAGCCCTTCTACCATCCAGCATCGGTAGTCTTCCATCGAATGCACGACCAACAGGGGCGTCTCCACCTTCGGTACGTAGCTAAGAGGCGAGTCGTTCCTGAGCTTCTCTTCAGAGTTCCACGGGTCGCCACCCACCTGGTCCTCGGTGAAGAAGGGGCCGATGTCGGACGTCCCCCAAAAGCTAGTCCAGCTCGTTATGCTCCTGTCCGTGACCGCGGCCCTGAACCTCGTGGTGTGGCCGATGGCCCAGTTGGTCATGAACCCGCCGTAGGAGCCGCCCGCGATCCCCAACCTCTCGCCGTCGATCTGGGGGTACTTCTTCAGCACCCAGTCAAGACCCTCCATCAGATCTTCGAAGTCGCGCGTCCCGTACTTCCCCCTGATGTCGGCGAACTTCTCAGAGTAGCCGTCGCTCCCGCGGGGATTGAAGTAGATCACGGCGTACCCGGCCCCCGCGAAGGCCTGGAATTCGTGCATGTACGAATGGCCAAAGGCCGTCTTGGGCCCCCCGTGGACGTACAAGATACCCGGCACTCTCCCCTTCGCCTCGGGCATCAGGACCCAGCCCTCGACCGGCTCGCCGTCGCTCGCCCTGAAGGCCACGTGCTCCGGCGAGAGGACCTTCAGCTCCTTGTAGACCTCAGAGTTCAGGGCCGAGAGTGCCTTCTCTCGTCCCGACTTCAGGTATAGCTCCTCTAGGCGGTCGGCTGTCATAGCGACGAACGCCACCTTGCCGTCCTTCACATCGAATCCTTCGATGCTTCTTTCGCCGCCGAGTATCAGCTCTGGCTCCTCACCCGGCCTGACCCTGTAGAGGTGGACCGAGCCACCGTCGGCCTGGACATAGTAGATCCCATCTTTGTCCCAGATGACGTTCCCAGGCCCGTGCGACCTCGCCCGGGCGTCGGAATTCAGCCCGTTGGCCTTGTTCCTGTCGACCTCCTCGGCCCTTGAAGCCTTGCGGGTGCGGAGGTCTATCGTCCAGATGCGGCTGTGGGAGGCGAAACCCGACGGCAGGTCGTCGCCCGAGATCGCGATGCGACTGTCGTCGGGGCTCCACGTGAGAGCCCCGATTTCCATGGTGGACTTCGTCAGCTTCCTCCTCCCCGCCCTGGAGGGGTTGATCACGTAGACGTCCGAGATGTATGGTTTCAGGTCGCTCGCCGCAGCGAGGTAGGCGATCCTCTTCCCGTCGTTCGAAATCGCGAAATCGGAGACGTCGAACCCCCCTCTGGTGACTTGGGCGACCTTTCCGGACTCGAGGTCCACCCTGAAGATGTGCTTGCGCTTGTTGGAGATGAAGCCGAGCCCGTTGAACCAGAACGTCAGCCTCTTGATGACCTTGACGTCGTCCTTCTGCTTCTTCGCCACGTAAGAGAGGAAGTAGACAGTCTTGGAGTCGGGCGACCACTGGGGGTTGTCGACGCCGTCCTTCGTCTTGTGGAGCAGCCTGGCCTCGCCCCCTTTGGCGCTGATGACGTACAGGGCGTTACCTTTGTCGTCCTTGCCGAATTGCCGTCGAGAAAGGAACAGAATCGAGCCGCCGTCCGGAGACCACTTGGGGTCGTAGTCCTTCTTCCCGGTGGTGAACGGGTCCTTCGCCGAGCCCCTCACGTCAGTCACATACACGTCCGAGTCGTAGGTGTCATCGTTCATGTTGGCCCGCTTAGCAGAGAACGCCACTCGCTTGCAGTCGGGGGAGAAACTCGGCTCGGAGAGCAGGGCGTAGTGGGTGAAGTCAGAGGGCGCTATCGCTCGTGGCACCTGCCCCCACTCGGTCATGCCAATCTTATGTCTTGCCGTAGACGAGACTCTAGCGCGCGCTACGAGACTCTTGCTGATCGCCATCGTCCTGCTTCGACAGCTTCGCTGCATCTGGTCCATGGCCCGGCTCCTGAGGGAAAATCACTACCGGAATGAATCAAACACCCCCCTTAATCAGGTTCAATCACCATGGATGCTAAACAATTCGGGGTTTTGAATCCCAGGTTCCGAACAGAAGATCCACGCTCGGTTTAGCTTTTTATAAGAGACGAGGATTCTTTCCCGAGAAAATTCGTGAATCTGATCAAATCAAGATTCAGAATCATTCCTATTCTCAGTGCAATCTTCCTTATGATCTTCTTCGTCAACCCAACGGCTGCGAGCGTATCTCCCATCACGAAGCCGACGACAGTTTCCGTGCTGCACACTTCCAGCGTGAGCCCCGTGGTAACGCTTCTGGACCCTTCATTCAACCCTAGCCTGGTCGGCGGGTCACCATTCTGTTACAGTGGCTCCCTAGGGACCATCATTTGCTATCCGCCCAACTTCCTGAAGACGGCTTACAACTTCCCGTCCACCACAGGACGCCACGGTCTGGATGGGACGGGCCAGACAATCGTCATCGTCGACGCCTTCGGGAGCCCGACAATTCAGAACGACCTGAACACCTATGACGCGGCCTTCGGGCTGCCCGCGACAACGGTCACAATCCTCTGTGGGCCGACATGGACCGGCGCGGCAACTGACCTCTGCCCAGTGAGTACTATCGCTGGCCTTTTGACTGCCCCGAACGCCGCCCTCTGTGGGGCAACGGGCTGGGCAGAAGAGACCACTCTCGACGTCACAATGGCCCACTCGCTTGCACCCGGCGCCCACATAGTCCTGCTCGTTGCGAACGACTGCTTTGACACCAGCCTCTACGGCGCGGAGCAAGCCATCGTCAATCAGCGCCAGTACAAGGGCAGCATCATGACCCAGAGCTTCGGTGAACCCGATGATCTGGTCACGTGTACTGCGACGGATCCCACCAACTCGTACTGCATCTCGTATGACCCAACCCTTCTGAACCCCCCGAACTTGGTGTTCCAGACTGCTGAGGCGAACCACTGGACCGTCATCGCATCTTCAGCCGATGATGGCGCGAACGAGAACGTGGCATATCTCAACTCTTCGAGTCCTGAAGCGCTCGCGCTCACTCCTTCATTCCCAGCATCCAGTCCGCTCGTCCTTGCGGCGGGTGGAACACAGGGCTCTCCTTACGGAGGAACATACGGCGCAGAACCTGGATCAGGCGGCACCTTTAGCTGCGCCGCTGGCGCGACCTGCAACACAGGTCTTGTCGTGATCAACGGCGGCGCCAACGGGTGCGGCACGGCCGTGAGGCCAGGCGAGCCTACCAGTTGCTACCCGACCGGTTACGGCGGAGAGAGCACATGGAACGAGGTCCTTAACTTCCCTCTCACCGGCGGCAACATCGGATACACTAGTGGAGGAGGCATTAGCACGCTCTACAGTGTGCCTTCGTACCAACAGATTGTCCCCCACAAGTTCACAACTCTTCTGGGCACCACAGTCAAGGCTACCGGAAGAATGACTCCTGACGTGTCATTCAACTCGGCCATCTACGGAGGAGTGATGGCCTACCTAGGATTCCTAGGCAGGTGGGCCGTATTCGGGGGCACCAGCGCAGCATCGCCAGCATGGGCAGGGATTATGGCTCTAGCCAACCAGGCAAATGGAAGACCACTAGGGTTCGTCAACCCGACAATATACGCAATGGGGGTCTTGGGCACCATCTTGGGTCCGCTATCTTCATTCCACGACATCACCCAAGGGAACAATGCCGTTTGCTCAGGACTCTGCGGTGAAGACGGCTTCCTGGCAGGAAGGGGGTACGACCTGACAACTGGTTGGGGAACCCCGAACGTGTCGTACTTCATCACTACCATCGTCCTCCTCAGCGCCCTCAGAGGCAAGTAGCATAGAATAGGAAACTAGGCGTGCAACAGCACGCCTTCCCTCTGTTTTGTTCAATCTGGTCTGTGGGCCAGGAGAAACGCCGGTGCCTTCATAGAGCTCTACAAGTGCGGTCGTCAGCAGGAAAGGGACACCGCATCAAGAAGGGTGATTTTCCAGCTAGCCTGCTGAGCTCTTCGGGCCAACTTGTTGAGTTCCCTGGGCCCATTCTCCTTATCCAATCTGCAGCATCGGTGACAGCCGTTCATTTCCTAGTCAAGAATGAACTTGAACCTAATCCTCTAGGCGAGGACCACAGATTGAGCACGCGTAACTAGTTCAGACTGCACCGCCCTTCCGAGACTCCCTGTGCACTAGTCGCCGTAGACCGTGTAATACCAGGGCTTCCGGACCGCGTCTGTAGTGTCGACATACACGAATTTCACTTGGGTGTAGTCGTCAAAGGTATACGCTGACATATCCTTTCCGTGACCACTCTGCTTGAAGCCCCCGTGAGGCATTTCCGAGGCAAGGGGAAGATGGTCGTTGACCCACACATCCCCAAACCTGAGCTGTGCCCCTGCTCTCATCGCCTTGCCCACGTCCCTTGTCCAAACGGAGGCCGCGAGGCCGTAGACCACGTCGTTCGCCTTCTCGATCCCCTCTTCGAAAGTCGATATCTGAGAGACGCAGATGACAGGCCCGAATATCTCCTGCTGGCAGATTCTCATGTCCTGTTTCACATCTGCAAAGACCGTCGGTTCATAGAAGAATCCTCTGCTCAAGGGACCTCCAAGGGCCGGACGCTTTCCACCCATGATTAGTTTGGCTCCTTCATTCTTGCCTATTCCGACCATCTCTTCGACCTTCTTGCGTTGTGCTTCGGACACAAGAGGGCCCATGTCTATGTCCCGCCTGGTGGGATCGCCTATCCTGATCTTGCTCACCTTCTCGGTAAATCTCTTGACGAAGGCGCCGTAAATGCTCCCTTGGACGTATATCCTTGTGGCGGCGGTGCAGTCTTGTCCGCCGTTTACGAAACCGCCCACGACCGCGCCCTCGCTTGCAGCCTCAATGTCTGCGTCCTCAAGCACGATGAAGGGTGCCTTGCCCCCAAGCTCCAGCTGAAGTCTCTTCACAGTGCGTGAAGCAAGTTCCATTATCCTGCTTCCTGTAGCCGTGTCTCCCGTAAGACCGACCACATCTACGCCGGGGTGTGTCACAAGCGCTTCTCCAACGGTCGCTCCGGGTCCGGTCACTACGCTGACGGCTCCCTTCGGGACGCCTGCCTTTTCCATGAGTTTCGCGAATTCGAGTGTTGTCAGAGGAGTTACGCTTGCGGGCTTGATCACTACCGCATTGCCGGCAGCCAACGCCGGAACGGCCTTCCAGACAGCCATCAGCCAGGGGTAGTTCCATGGAGTGATGCAACAAACCACGCCCACGGGCTCCCTTCTGAAGATCGTCGTGCCAAGCCCGGTGTATTCGGACGCGGCCTTCCCCTCAAGATTCCGAGAGGCCCCTGCGAAAAACCGTATGTTGTCGATGCCTGTCGGGAAATCATTGTCGCGGGCCATCTTGATTGTCTTCCCCTGGTTGATGGTTTCCATCATTGCCAGCCTATCGACTTCCAGTTCAACCAAGTCGGCAATCTTCCAGATGATCTTCGCCCTGTCCGCAGGAGTCATTCTGGGCCAGGGCCCTCGGTCGAATGCCTCTCTCGCAGCGTCTACCGCCCTGGAAGCGTCTTCCCGGCCGGCCTTCGGCACCTTTCCGATGACCTCCCCGGTAGCTGGATTCACGACGTCGTAGGTTTCACCGCTCTGTGCGGCAACCCAGTCTCCACCAATAAACATCCTTTGCTGAGCGGCAGACATGGCTACTATGTCTCGCAAGCTCTTTTGTTCGAGTTAAGGATTTCGGCGAACAGCGGGTCGCCGTGACTGCATGGATGGCCCCTGAAGCGCAGCTCAGGCGAAGAGCGTCCATCGTCACCAAGATGATTTCGAAGGGCCTGACAAGACAAACAGGAGTCTTGCCGCCGGAGGAACCCAATCATGGTCAAGTGAAACACTGTCTCGCAGAAATGAAGGCATGCGAACTCAAAGTCCACCAGCTAGCCGCCGCTTGATAGACCGAGAACTAAGCCCCTTGACGAACTCACTCTGTCGGCCGACCGCCGGCCGAAGCCAACTTAGGAGGCTAGGCTATTGATCACGCCGCCGAGTGCATCTAGGGCCCCGTCGAGTTCATCCTCAGTCATGATAAGTGGTGGTTCCAGCCTGATCACGTTTCTGAACAGTCCACCCACCCCAATGAGATAGCCCCTCCTTCGCATCTCTTCTCTGACCTTTGCTGCCTCTTTCGCTGCTGGTTCTTTGCTAGCCTTGTCCTTGACGAGCTCCATCCCGATTAGGAGACCCCTGCCTCGTACGTCACCTATGAGTTCATTCTTCTCAGCCATGATTCTCAGCTCCTTCATCGTGTATTCACCCAGCGACCTGGCTCTCTCCACGAGACCCTCCTCCTCGACGACGTTCAGGACCGCTAGGGCAGCCGCACAACAGACGGGATTCCCTCCGAATGTCGAGAAGTGATCGCCCTGCTCAAAGGAACTGGCGACTTCATCGGTCGACATGAAGCCTCCGATGGGAAGTCCTCCTCCTATCGCTTTCGCGAACGCCATCTCGTCCGGCTCCAGGTTCCAGAGTTCAGACGCGAACATCTTGCCGCTTCTTGCAATACCTGTCTGAACTTCGTCTACTACGAGAAGTATGTTCCTAGTCTTGCAGAGACTCTGAACCCTCGGCAGGTAAGTGTCGGGGGGCACAATCATTCCCCCCTCGCAGAGAATTGGTTCCAAGACGACGGCAGCGATGTCTCCGGCAGCGTAGTTGTCGACCAAGTCCTCCATCTCTTCTGCACATGCGTTTCCGAACTCGTCTTGAGAGAGCCCGTTCCCGTACCTGTAGTGATAGGGCGCCGGCGCGTAGAGTATTCCCGGATAGCAGGCGTAGTGCCCGAGCTTCTCCTTAATCTTCCTCTGTCCCGTGAGCGAAAGCGCGAGGGAGAGTCTCCCGTGAAAGGAGCCTTGCAACGAGATGAGGACCATCCCGTTTCTTCCTTTCACATAGGCGTACTTCTTTGCCAGCTTCACAGCCCCATCAATTGCCTCGGTCCCACTGTTTGAGAAGAACGTCTTCGACAGACCCTTCGGGGCCACTCCTGCGATCTTCTTTGCCAACCTGGGCAAGATATCGTTGTAGTAGTAATTCGAAACATGCATGTACCTATCGACCTGCTCTTTTATCGCGGCCGTGACCTTCGGGTGACAGTGGCCTACGTTATTGACCGCTATTCCCGCGAAGAGATCGATGTATTCATTACCAGCCGAATCAAAGATGCGAGTTCCCTTCGCTCTTTCGACTACTATCTCATCCCGGTGAGGCAGACAGCCCAGCACGTAGCTCTTGTCTAGCGACAAAGCTTCTTCAAGATTCATGATTTCAGAATGTGACTCAAACCTAATTAAGGCTGTGGGCGCGTCATCGCTTGCGTCAGTGTCGAAGGACGAGATGCTGGAGGCATCTGGCGGCCATAAGAACCCGGCTTCTTCTGGTGTGCTCTTGCACGACCCCCCCCGGCGCGTTCTTGCCGGCTAGGTCATTGACGACGAGGCCGGTTGCGGTCTAGAGGGCCTCGACCAGCGCCATTGGAGGTTGTTTCTCTCGAAGCTGCTTCGCTACCTCCTCAAAGACTTCGAGGTGCCTCGAGATGTCCTCTTTCGTATGTTGGACAGAGACTGTCCACTGCTCGTCCGGGCCGGTGGCCATCGGTATTATTCCTCGGTTGAGCATCATTATGTAGTAGGCCCACCAGCGACCGATATTGCACCTGAGGAAGTCTCTCCAGTTGGCTACCTCTCCGTCAGTGAAATGCACTGTTCCGCTCAGCCCCTTCCACTGGACCCGGGCTTCAAGCCCCGTGTCTCCGATTATGTCCCGATATCCTCTGGCCAGTGTTTCTCCCAGCGAGGCGGCGTGGTCCATCGCGTTCGCCGTCAGCACCTTCGTCAGCGTCACGATTCCCGCGGTCATGCAGACTGGGTTCGAGTTGAAGGTGCCAGCATGCGCGACTTTGCCGGGGACAATCGCTTCCATGATCTCTGCTCTACCACCTAGGACCGACAGTGGATAGCCGCCGGCTATCGCCTTCCCTAGCACCATTAGGTCTGGCTGGACTCCGAAGACTCCTGCAGCGCCATTGTAGAATTTACCGCAAGTCTTCACCTCGTCAAAGATCAGAACCATCCCGTGCTCACGGCAGAGCCTCAGGAGTCCGCTTAGGAACCCTTTCTTCGGAGGGACAAAACCCATATTCATCGGGATTGGCTCTAGGATTATCCCCGCCAATTCGTCTCCGTTCCTCTCGACGATACTGCGGACCGCTTCGAGTTCGTTGAACGGCGCCACCAGCGTGTTGCGAATGACCTCGTCGGGAATGCCAAGCGAGGCTGGGACTTGGTTGGGAGCACTGGCGGAACCGGCCTTATCCTTTGAGGGCTTCACTCCCACAAGGAGAGCATCATGTGAACCGTGGTAACAGCCTTCGAATTTGAGTATCTTCTCCCGTGAGGTGTAAGCCCTGGCTAGCCTAACCGCATGCATTGTGGCTTCCAAGCCGGTGGTGGAGAACTTGACCCTGTTAAGGCCAAATCGTCTGCAGATGAGATTTGCGAGCTTAGCCGTCCCTTCCCATTCGAATCCGTAGATGGTGCCCCGCTTGATTTGTTCGCCCACCGCTCGAACGAGCTCGGGATGAGAATGCCCACTGACGAGTGCACCAAACGCCATCTGGAAGTCTATGTATTCGTTGGCGTCGGCGTCCCAGATTCTGCTTCCGCTGGCCTTCTTGACATAGACTGGATAGGGATCCACAAGCCTATAGTTGCTATGGACTCCCCATGGCGTTCGTTTGCGTGCTTCCCTGTACCTGGCAGCCGAAGCCCTTGTTCTCTTCCTGAACGTGACTTCCTCTTTGCGCAGCATCCTGCTCAATCCATTTTCTCGTGCAGGATTATTTAAACCGAGGCACAGCGAAGGTTATCCGAAGTCACGAGCTGCACGCGGCCTTAGGTCTGAACATCGTCTCTTCTGCATCCTAGAACTTGCTCAGCTCTGTCCTCGACACCCTAGTCTCGACTCCTTCTTGCGTCAGTTCTCCCAGGATGGGCTCAGGGTCAAGCCGTTCTGGCGGAATGACCCCTTTCTGGCTTATCTTCCCTTCTGCCAGCATTCTTGCGAACGTCGCAGGTACGACTCCCGTGAGGAACGATGTCCCGTTCTCGCCCAGCCTTCCGTATGCCTCTGTATGCGAGGCCATCGTGCCCAGCCTGTACGACACCGTCGTCCCCTTTCGCCTTCCCTTAACTTCGACAACGATGCCCGTGTGGCCCCTTACAGTACTCGACACTGAGACAGGTGTGGGGATTACCTTATTGAGCAACTCTATCGGGGCGACGTTGACGCCCCCGATGTCGAGCGGCTTGGGGTTCATGAGGCCAAGCTTCTTCAGGGTCTGGAGGATGGCTACACACTCGTCAGTCAGGGCGAGTTTGAAATCCACATACTTCACGCCCTTCCCGATGTATTCGGGCAGTGTCATCACTTCTTCGTGGTCGACAAGGTATACTGGCTGTGTTCCGATTGGCTCAGGGAACTGGTACAGCTCCCTTCCACTCATCGGCGGTGAAGATACCCTCTTTCCATCAATGAATGTACGGGGAGAGTCGAAGACCTCTGAAAAGAAGACCTCGGGTGAAAAAAGGAGCATGAAATCGAACTTCGTGCTCGTGGAGTTCTCTCCGTCCCTGACTCTTATCTCCTCGACCTCCTCGAGCCTGTTGGCAGCATAGCGGGCGTAGATGTTCGAAAGGCCGGGGTCCTCGCCCATCCCGGGTACGGCCAGCAGGTCAGCGTTCTTCCAGACCTTGTCTTGGGCGAGCTGCTCGTAGAGGCCGTTGCCTGCCAAATCCACGTAATTCGCTCCGCTCTTCAGAGAGAGATCCATCATCTGGTGATTGAATTTGGGATGACTCGCATTGATGACTATGTCCTTCCCCTCTATCACAGCGCCGAGCTCCTCCCTGTTGCTCGCATCGATCTTCACGACCTTTGTCTTGCTGCGGGAGAGCTTGGCTATCTTGAGAGCCTGAGCAGTATTCTTGTCCGCCATGGTTACCGACTCTATCGCCCCCCCTCTGAGTAGAATCTGCGCAATCACCGAGCCTACGGCGCCCACTCCGACTACCAGTGCTTTCATACCAAGCCAGAACGGACGTTCCGGCCGGGGTTAATACGCCTGGTGGCAGTGACTAGGGCAAAGGGTTAAAGGATTCTTGAAAGTCGAGCCACTCATGGATGTTCTCGTAATCGGTGTCGGTTCAGTGGGATCGGTCATAGCCCAGTATTTGAGTCAGGATGACTCCATCAGCTCTCTTACCCTCGCAGACAAGGACGTCTCACGGGCACGAGGTATCGCTGCCAAGCGAGGAAGAACGAAGGTGAAGGCCGTCAAGGTCGACGCCAGCAATCCGAAGCAACTCGAGAAACTCATGAAAGGGAAGGACATAGTAATCAATTCGGGCCACTACATATTCAACGAGCCGCTCATGCAGCTCTGCATGAAACTGGGGGTCAACTACGTCGACCTAGCCAGTGGCAAGATCACGGACCAGCTTGCCCACGACGACGAATTCCGCAAGGCAAAGGTTCTCGGCGTCGTCGGAATGGGTGAAGACCCTGGGTTATCGAACATCTACGCAAGGTGCGCAGCTGACAGGCTGAAGACTGTTAAGGAAATCAAAGTACGGGACGGCGAGTTCTCCGTCAGCAAGCTAAAGGGCTTTGTGCCACTGTTTTCTCCGGAAATCTTCTTCGAAGAGGTACTGATGAATGCCATCATCTTCACCGATGGCAAATTCAAGCATCTTCCTCCAATGACTGAGAAAGAGACATACGAATTCCCACTCCCGATGGGGAAGCAGACTGTCTATGCACTTGAGCATGAAGAGGTCCAGACGTTGCCCAACTATATCAAGAAAGGCGTCCGCTATGTGGATTTCAAACTCGCTCTCTCAGACGAATTCGTCAGCAACGTGAACTTGCTCAAGGAACTCGGATTGCTCAGCACCAACCCAGTGAACGTGAAGGGAGTCCGGGTCAGGCCATTCGACGTATTCATAGCGACTCTCCCCATTCCTGTCTCCGTCGCCTCCGCGCTGGAGGGCCACGCAGGGATATCAGTCGAAGTGAGCGGGACCGCCCGCGGGAAGGACATCAAGTACACGCTCAGCACCCAGATGTCACACCAAGAAGCGTACAAACGGTTCAAGTCGAATGCCACCTCGTTCCTGACGGGCATTGTACCGGCAGTCTTCGCTTCGACTTTCGCAAAGGGCAAGATTAAACAGACAGGTGTGATCCCGGCGGAGATGCTGGACGCTGACCTATTGGTGGGCGAACTAGCAAAGGCTGGCATCAAGACGACGATGACCAAATCCGAAGAGGGCATCCTGTCTGTAGCAGGTTAG
>Ga0181533_1001963_pt1 | contig 25121 bp, 17 predicted proteins | sample PEATcosm2014_Bin_45_FD_119772 | JGI IMG/M metagenome (GOLD analysis project Ga0181533, IMG submission 119772) | Peatland microbial communities from MTU Mesocosm Facility, Houghton, MI, USA - PEATcosm2014_Bin11_60_metaG | ecosystem: Environmental > Terrestrial > Soil > Wetlands > Peat | place...
GCATCTTGGCCTCGAAGGCCGGATCGCGGCGCTCCAGGTAATAAGTCACCTTGTCGGGGCGCAAGGCTTGTTGGGTCAAGATCCGCTGCACGGTCGCCTTGGCCGCCCGCGCCAACGCCGGGTACCCGGCGGCCACCGCTTGCCGACGCACATGATGGGCCAGCGACTGCCGCGTCCACAGTTCCGCCGCGTAACCGTATTCCTTGGGCTTCGAGCAGGCCAAATGCACCACCCAAGCCTTGGCGGCCTCCGTGATCACCGGCTCCCGGGGCCGATGGTAGGTGTCTTTCAAGCCCGCCGCCCAGCCCACCCGGAGGGACTTGCCAACCCACTTGGCCACACTGGTGCGGCTCATGCCAACCTTGCGAGCAATCGCGCTGATGGTTTCGCCGGCATGATAGCACCCCAGAATCTCGGCCCGCTGCACTTCGCGCCGTGGCGCCGTTTGCGAACGGCGCAGGCGTTCGAGTTGCTCCACTTCTTCTCCAGTCAACACCAACTTTGCACGCCTCGATTTTCCTGCCATGCCGCAAAGCATACCAGGAAAGCAGGTCCATGTGAACAACTTTTAACGAAACGATATACTAGGTCCTCCCGGTTCCACGTGCATCACGCCTCGGTACGACCATCTGCAACCAGCCCAGGAACGGTCCGCGCACGGCACTGGAAAGAAGTACTCTTCCCATGCTGCTACTTCAATAGCGTGACGCCGAGCAAAGCCACTATGATTTCGTTCGAGAGCACCATCACTTCGATATCCTGAATCTTGCGGGAGGGGTCGCACCCCACGTCGACGATATCGGCATGGGTTGGGGTGGCCCATTGTGAGATGTTCAGCACCTCAGGGACTCCGAGCTGGCCGAGGATGGTATCAGGGCGCGCGACCGCCACATGTCTGGACATCATCGCTGTCTCATCCGGTGATAAGGCGTCGATCACCTGCATGCCGTTCGCAGCATAATGATAGCTCCCGCCGAAGAAACCAGCCCAACCGGAATCGAAATTTTGTGGATTCACCAAATCCATTTCACTTTTGCCGCCATCGGCGTAGTTGACAACAACGTGCAGATTGGCAATCTGGCTCTGCATCGGAAACGTAACACCGCTGATCAGAAGGTAGATTTTGCGGGCTGTGTCCCCCACGGGAACGACAACATGATCGGGGAAATCCCTCCAGCGTGACAACGCTACAATATTGTTTCCCTCTTTGCGCTGGGCAAACGGAATTCCATCGTCCGCCACAAACACTCCCTGTTCATTGACGCGGGTCCGTAAGAGGTTGTCATTAGGCCGTCCACTGCGCTCCCCCACCAGATGGGCGAGCATATAGTCGCGGCACACTGGGTAAGGATAATCTGTGCCCGTGGTCCAGAATGGGTGAGTCAGGACGGTGGCAAGGCGATCATTGTAAAACCCCTCCAACGGCAAGAGTTTCCAATTCATCCCCGCGGCCCCCTGCGAGGTCTGCGGCCAATAGGGTACCTTTCCATTCGCTTCATTTGCCCCTGGCAAGCCAACGATTTTCAGGAGGTTATCTCCAGGCAATAGACCTGCAACATCGCCTTCGGCCGTGAACATCTGTTCCGCACCGGAAGGGAGGTTGATGTTCAACGTTGTTGTCCTGCCTGCCCAAAGAGCTTTGGCCTCTCCTTTCATTGCCAGTCCAGCGTTGTTGCGGAGGGCAAAGGAGCATCCCCCGGAGCTGAGATCAGGCCGCACGTTCAGGAGTTCCACAGGACGGCGAACATCTAAATCCACGGGTGCCCATGCGGAATCGGCGGAGTCACCAACGCGGACGAAGAAGGTGTGCGGTCCCAAGCTGTCTTTGACAGTCCCAGACAACGATTGTTTGGTTAACCTGGCTTGTTCGAGAATAGCTTGCGGATCTTTGAGCTCTTGCAAGGCTGCGCCGGGATTGTGAATCACCAGGCGCTCGCCCGTTATGACAACCGGCCTGAAATCGAGAGACGTTTTGCGGGGTCCCAACTTCAGGTTCAAAACGCTTTCCGTGGTGGACGGCCCCGTGACGTCCACAAACTCCCCGCCGATGCCGGGTTCAACATGCACATCCACGGGCGACCCGTTAATTGACGCTGCCGCCAGGCTGGCATCAAAGATCGGGACGCGAAAGTGAATGCGCAAGTGTTGCGCGGTTTTCATTTCCAGGGTAATTCCTGAGTCTGACTTGTGAAAGTGGTAGCTCAGATCGGGTGTGGAGATGGACGCGTCGTTCCAATCCTTCGGGAAACCCGGGGATATATTGATAATTTCGTGCTGTACCTCCGGCAGGATACCAAACACTCCTTCGACGGCGGTTCGCGCGAACATGCTGATGGCATCGGCGAACTCTTCATTAGATCGCTGTTGACCATTCGCGTACGCATGGCAGGAAAGGCCCCCGGGGATCCCACCCTGGTACATGGAGGCATTAACACCTTTTACCAGTTCGTACGCCTTGTCGAACTGGCCCGCCCGGTAATAGGCGATAGCGAGGTTCAGGTTCTCCGCATAGATTAGATCGTAGGTGCTGTGGGTATAGTGCTCATTGAAATTGGGCGCCCAATTCGAGCTCCACACCAGCCGTCCACCATGAGGGATACCCGTTTCATTGCGAAGATTCGTCTCCGTGAAACGCAACATTTGGTAGGCCTGGAATGGGTCGGTGATGCCAAAGTCAATGGGGTGGTAAATTGTCGGCAGCTCCGGCTCGGGATGAATTCTCTTCAGGCCAATGCGGTCGATAAACTCTTCGTAGTGACCCTCCGAAGAGAGCCAAAGCCTGCTGTTCATTGCTGCGCGAATGCGCTCGGCTTCCTTCCGGAAGGGGGTTGGGTCCTTCCCTGCGGCCTCGGCCGCCTCGGCAGCGAACTGATAGCCCCTGTACATGTATGCAGACGCCTGCGTGGAATCGCCACCGCTGTACCAATGCGAGTCGCTGATCCAGGTATTCAAGCAATTTTCATACAGTGCATTGTCGTCCGGATCCAGCCTGCGTTTTTCCCAGGAGAGAATTCCCTCAATCACGGGGAGCAGCGAAGCCAGAAGTTCCCGGTCTCCCGTCCATTGATAGTGGTAATAGATGTGGTCCAGATAAACTTCGTCCATATTGTAAAAAACGGAATTCGGTGTTTCCAGCATGTGGGGGAGCGCGCCGCGATTATCGCCCGATTGAATTTGGAGGGCGGCGAAGGCGAGGATGCTGGTGCGGACGCGGTCATGCCACCCGAGGGCTTCTGATCCGTCCAGCCACGCCATCCCAGGTAGTGCTGCATCCAGCTCAACGCGCCGTGAAGAAATGAGGGCGGCTACCACACACCGTCGTTGGCAATCACCATCGCCTTTACGTCCAGGTCGAAGTACGGATCCGGGGTCTTCACCTGAACACGCTCCGCCAGCGTCCGGTAAAACCGGAGGGATTGCTCAAATGTCTGGGCAGGATGGGCGGCGATTTCCTCCAAGGTCTCAGCCCCCGCCATGGTAAAGAGCAAATGCACGGGACTCTGTGCGCGGGACCAGTCGCCCGAAAAGACAATCACTGGCGTTTTGGACGGCGCAGCGCGCAGGGCCTCTGCGGGGCCATGAATGACTTCCTCGGTATCCTTCAATGCCAACTGACCCGGCAAGTCGCAGGTGCCCCAGATGTTCCTGCCTTTCGGAAGGGGGGATTTCAGTGAAAAGCGGTTACCCCAGATATGAACGATGTTCCCCGCGGCATCATCCGCGGAGAGCTGCAGCTTATCGATCAGGAAATTGTAGTTTGCGGTATACCCCGAAGCCGCCCCAAAAGCCCACACCAAACGAACTCTTTCCACCGGAGGCTTGATCCATCGCAGCCCTATCGCAAATCCTTCGCCAGAGGACAGCGGAACGGCCGTGACTTCCAGCGAGCCAGTTGTGACTTGCGGATCCTCCACCACGTGACGAGTCAGTCCCGGTTCGTAGAAACTGTCGGCCCCTGTGAAATGATCCAGCCACTTGCCTCCATTCTTCGTGACAAGCCCGATGTAGAGTGTCCCGAACTTTCCAGCGCTGGTGGGATCAATATAAGCAAATGCCGGCCGGTCTCCACTGAGGAGCATCGAAGGTTCGTGTGTGCCGAATAATGGGCGGTTGAAGTACGCTGTCCCATTGTGGACCCAGAACCCTCCTTCGCGAATTTCATAGCGGTACGCGGCGGCCAGGCAGGAAAAGGGGATTAGTATCAATGCAAGGGGAAGGAATAAGCGGCTCTTCATCTGTTCATCTCCCTATGAGCTGCTAATGAACAAAATTCATACCCAACTTAGGGAAGGGCGCTGGTCGGCAGGGTGTGGTTCCAGTCGGGATGGACCTCGTGCCGACGCGGGTTAAGGCCCTTGGTCTAAACCAGGATTCCTGTCGTGGAAGCCCGGAAATGCGTGAGTCTACACCTCGTCGCGCCTTTTGGGAACGGTGGAGTCTCGCGGTGGAGTCTCGCTGGTGGAGCCTCACTCGCCAGCCCACCGTTCCCGCTGAATAGGGATAACGCCTCGCCGGGTCCGCGCTCGTCCCGGTAATTGTTCGCTTGCGAGCAAATCCTTCCGGCATTATAGTGCTCGTCAATCATCATGGAAAAAGTTCAACGGCGAACTATTCAGGGAATCTGATAACTTTTGCTGCGTCTGCGGTAGTTCAAAATCTAGGCCGCAGGTTTGAAACGATTGAACAACTACTGACGATCTGGTCTGCGTCATGGCGCGCCAGGTATGCCGAATGTGAAGTTGCGATTTGCCAAAGGTCTTAGGAAACCAGGAGGATTGCGCAAAGTATGAAAGCCCTCGTAAAACATGCTCCCGGAGATGGCAACGTCGACATTCTTGATGTTCAGGAGCCTTCGTGTGGGGAAAACCAGGTAAAGGTGAAGGTTGCGTATTGTGGGGTGTGCGGAACCGACATCCACGTGCTGCATGATACGTTCCGCAATTATCCCCCCGTATTTCTGGGACATGAGTTTGCCGGCACGATTGTGGAAATAGGCCGCCAGGTGAGCGGCGTTCAGGTGGGCGATAAGATAGCGGGACTGGGCGCAACGTCAGTTACTTGCGGCCGGTGCCAGTATTGCCTCTCGGGGCATTTCATTTTTTGCTCGAACCGGCGAGGGATGGGACATGGCGTGGATGGCGGCTTTGCGCGTTTCGTGGTCATGCGTCCCGATCAACTCTATCGCGTTCCCGATGGACTTGCTCTGGAAGAGGCGGCACTCAGCGAACCCTTCGCTGCCGCCATCCAGGCGGTGACCGAAGTGACGAAGGTGCGGATTGGTGATACGGTTCTGATCTCCGGCCCCGGGCCAATGGGACTCTTGTGCCTGAAGTTGCTGGTGGCGGAGGGCGTCAAGACAATCGTGGCCGGGGCGCGAGGGGATGTCGCTCGCCTGTATGCAGCGGCCCGCTTCGGTGCCGCCGCCGTAGTTAATGTCGGCGAACGGAATCTGCGCAATGTGGTCCATGAAAATACCGCTGGCGTTGGAGTTGACGTGGCTTTCGAATGCGCGGGCCACGAGGGCTCGGTGCGTGGGTGCTTGGAATCGCTACGGCCCTTGGGACGGTACACCCAGGTGGGGATTTGCGGTCGCGAAATTCAGTTCCCGATCGATCAAGTCTTTTACAAACAACTGACCCTCACCGGCTCTGTTTGCTACACCGCTCAAACCTGGGACCGCATGATGAAAATCTACGCTCAGGGCCGCATAAGGGTGGGTGACCTCGTTTCAGCTATGCTTCCCATCTCGGAGTGGCGCACAGCCTTTGATTTGTGCATGAAGAAGCAGGCGTTAAAAGTTCTGATGTTCCCAGAGTGAACGCTTTAATTATCGGAGAGCGAAAAAGAATGGGAACAGGACCTTCCCCAAGTTCGCACCACCATCGGGCCTAGAGCCCGCGCCCGCTACGCAACTCCCTTGATCATTTGACGCCCCTGTGAGTTTGCCGCTTCTTGCGATCGACCGCGTTTTTGTCAAAGGCTGGAAAGGGAAACGCTTTGCCTATGGGTGGTGTAGTGTATCGTTTCGATAGACCACCATTTCAACACGCCTCGCTTGCTTGTCAACCCCTTCTGGCTAGTTTGGACTTTTATCGAAGATTTCTTAGTGCCCCTCACAGCACGCGCATATTATATGGATGAAAACGCATCTTGCCAAATTCTGGGGAGCGCAAAAAAAAGACTTGACAAATAAAATGGGGCGTGGTTATATTTCGCAACGTTACGAGATCATAGCTCTTTGAAACAGAGTTTGGGTTCTCCGGGACCGCCGAGTCGGCTGACGCAGCGGATGGAGTATTAACCGGAATTCGGCATTGTGAGTGTTCCATACATGCTCGAAAGCTCTGTTAACAGCGACTCTGGCGGCATTTGTGGTGTTGGCGTGAGAGCCGCACTAAGAGTGCAAGTTTGGGATAGTGCGCGGACATGGAAATCTCCGAATTGCTGCCGGAGCATTTGCCCTGACGCAAGTCGGCGGCGGAGCCTTGATCGAGCATTTGTTTCAATGCCTCGGTTTGCGATGCGCCTCGGAACGGCACATCCGATTTCCTGAGTGAAACAGGGGGGTACAACTTATTACCCTGCTGGCGTGAACCGCGTTTAACCACGCTATAGCGGCAGAGCACTTGCGTCGGGCACGATTTCTCTTGGGTGACTAGCGTTACTGATTGTCTGTGCCCTCACTTCTGAGTGACGGCGTGCGTTGAGGTCTTGGGTCAATTGCAGCCGTTCTGTTTACAGAACGCGCCAAAAGGAGGAAGAGATGTTCAGGAAACTCGCAATATTTGTGGGTGTGCTTTTCCTCTGTGGAGGGATAGCATTAGGCCAATCAACCTTTGGGACGTTGGTCGGAATTGTGACTGATCCGACCGGTGCAGTGGTTCCAAACGCCACAGTCACCGCCACACATCTGGCGACCAACACCAGCAAGACCATGTCCACGGATTCGTCGGGAAGCTATGAACTGCCCAATCTGCTGCCTGGCGCCTATAACGTTTCCGTGAGGGCAGCAGGCTTCAAGGAGCTTGTCCAACAAAATATCCCGCTGGACCCGCGGGCCACGGTTCGTGTGAACGCCGTTCTACAGGTTGGAACGACACAAACAACGGTGGAGGTCAAGGGGGCGCCGCCGGTCATTACTACAGAAACAGGCACGGTGAGCGAAATTGAGACGAGCCAGCAAGTCAGTCAATTGCCCATCAACACTCGGGCCCTCGACACGAGCCCTTTGGCCATCATCACCACGCTCCCCGGCGTGGTTGTGGACCGTAACGGGACCAGCGGCGGGGGTATTTCCATTGGAGGCGCCACCCGGTCGTCGTTGATCGAATACTCGGTGGATGGCTTTTCAACGGTCGATGTCCGCGGCAACGGGCCAACAGTAGAAATGTATCCTTCCACAGAAGCCATTGCCGAGGTGAAGGTGACGACGGAACTGGCCAATGCCGAGAACAGCTCGATGGGAGATGTTTCGTTTATCAGTAAGGGAGGAAGTAACAGATTCCACGGCTCCCTGTTCGAATATCTTCAGAACGACGCTGTGGATGCCATTCCGGCTTTCGCGCACGGCAAACCGAAGGTGCGGGACAATGATTTCGGCGGATCGATCAGCGGGCCGGTGCGTCTTCCCCATTACAACGGTAAAGATCGCACCTTCTTCTTCTTTGACTGGGAAAGCAATCGGCAGCACTCGGCTTCCTCCATCACCGAGAATGTGCCCACCGCGGCCATGCTGAATGGGAACTTCTCGTCGCTGCTGCCGGGAACCGCACTGCTCAACCCTTTTACGGGGGTGCCTTACACAAACAACCAGATTCCTATCAACGCAACCTCGACGAAGATCCTGAGTACATTCTACCCAGCCGCCAATACTCAGGGGTCCGGCGCGCTGAACACGACGAATAACTTTTCCAAGAATTTCGCTGCTCCCGTGACGGCCAATCTGTTTGACGTCCGGATTGACCAGAACATTTCCAAGAAGCAGTCTATTTTCGGCCGGATCAGTTGGAAGAATCTCCTTGCAGATAATGCGCTGGGGCTCAATCTCGGGCCCCGATCGGTGTCGACGCAACCACGGGAATATGTCGTCAGCCACAACTACGCCATCACTCCAAGCCTGCTCAATGAAGCGCGCTTTGGTTACACCCATCAGATAAAGCTCACCAGCTACCCGCAATTCCCCAATGGCGCTACGCTGGTGACGCAAACGCTCGGTCTGCAACAACTAGCGTCACCCTTTCCCACGGGGTCGGCTATCCCTGGTTTCAGTTTTAACGGATCTTCTGGCGTCGCGGGAATAAGCGGGACGAGGCAGGAGCCTCTCCAGTACAGCCGGTACCAAATGGCCGACAACCTCACGTGGATTCGCGGCCGGAACACAATGAAGTTCGGCCTCGATGTTAGAATCTATAAGATGGGCGACTACTCGAACTTCGATGGTGCGGACAACTTCGGGAATTTCTTCTTCAACGGCGCGTATACGGGGAACGACTTTGCCGACTTCCTGTTGGGACTGCCGAACGAAACTCAAGTTGTCGCCGCAGGGCCTGACTATAATGGCCGTGCGAAAGGTTATGGCTTTTTCGGGCAGGATAGCTTCCGCGTCAGTCGCAAGTTTACGATCAACTTCGGCATTCGTTACGAATACCATCCCCCCTTCCACGACACAACTCTTCAAATCACGCAATTCGACACCAGGAATGGTGGATTCATCGTTCCGAACGCTACTTCCATGAAACTGGCGACCCCCGCCTTCTTGCAGTCGGTGAACGCCTGTGGCCTGGCAACTCCGGTCCCCACGACTTACGGACTCTTCCCTTGCACGCCCGCCGAGACCGCGGCACAGGTTGGTATTCCTGAGGCACTGCGATTCGGCGACAAGAGAAAAATACTCCCTCGTCTGAGCTTAGCGTATCGCCTCTCAGACAAAACAGTGGTTCGCGCCGGCGCCGGAATCTACGACACGACCCTTCTGGGAACTATTTTCAATGCCTTGACGAGTATACACTCCAGCAACTTCCAAGCCTTCTTCAATTCAGTCGCCAAAGGTGTGGCTACCATTCAGTTCCCCAACACCGAGAGCAACACCCCGTCAACGGGCGTAAGCTACGCGGGCAACGCTGAGTTTGGCACAGCCACCGACATTAATTTGCGCGACCCTTACGGCGAACAATGGAGCCTGACCGTTGAGCGGGACTTAGGGCACCAGACCGGCTTGCGGGTGACTTACGATGGCTTGCGTTCAGTAGGCATAATCATGAGACCGGACGATAACCAGATCCGTCCCCAATCCGTCCCTTGGGTTCCGACGCAGAAACCCTACCCGAATTGGGGGCAGATCGAGACGCTGACTAACGGCGGTTCAGGAATCTATAACGGGCTGGAGACTTCCCTCACGCACCGCTTCAGCGCCGGTTTGTTCCTGCAATCCACATGGACCTGGGCCAAGAGCCTCTCGGACGGCGAGGGCGACGCTCAGAATAGCAACTTAAATGGTGAATACGGTTCCACCGTTATCAACCGCTATGACCTACATGCAGACTACGGAGACATTGCCTACATGCATCGCCATCGATGGCTGACGACTGCGGTGATCGATCTTCCGGTGGGGCGCGGTAAGAAGTACGGTACCAATATGAGCTCCGTTCTCGACGGAATCGTGGGCGGCTGGCGAACTTCCAATATCATTGTCTTGCAGACCGGTCCCTATCTGACCCCCTACTATAGCGGTTCAGCCGATCCTTCCGGGACTGATGCTCCAGGTCGTCAGGGACAACAGCATGCAGACCGACTGCCCGCAAGCGCTTGCTCAGGGCTGACTCTGCAGCAGGGGCAAGTCTATCGCGGGAGTTGCTACTATTACGGTTGGCCCGGAGTTATCGGTCGCTTCGGCAATTCAGGGGTCGGCATTGTCACCGGCCCGGGAATGGCGGTGTGGAATTTCGGGCTGTCAAAGAACTTCCGCTTAACCGAAGGTCTTAAGCTGCGCTTTGAGAGCACGTTCTCGAATTTCCTTAATCACGTGAATTACGCCAATCCCAACATGACGGTGAATTCGAGTGCGTTCGGTAGCATCAGCGGTGTTCAAACTGCGGAGGGTACCGGCGCCCGCACGGTCCAATTCGCACTTCGGCTTGACTTCTAAACGGAAGCCTTGGTGCGGCTTGGGTAACTGATACCAAACTGGACGATCTCTCCCGTCCCACCGCTTGGGGGCTCCCCCCCAGGCGGTGCGCGGAGGGCTCTTCGTTTCTTGATTCCGAGAGTAGAAGTGAAACGCGACCATGACAGGGTGACGGGCCTCTCCCACTAACCGGGCTTCCTCAGGCCCTCGCGGCCCCAAGGTTGATTGATCAAGTCTCGATTGGAATGGGGCCTGGCCCGGCCTGGCCCCATCTCTTGAGCGGCGGAAGTAGGACTTCCGCAACCTGTGCATTCCAAAAACCCGACCACGGCACGAATATGGTCAGGTGTAGCTCTCCATACTTCCCATTCGGTATCGCGTCCGTGGGGCTTCCTGTCATTGTAGGGAGTCCCCACGTCCCGGTAAGGCGAGGGCTGGGTTCGAACTGCGGCTCTCTTGTCCGATGTAAACCTTTGGTGACAGAGCGAGGACCTCCAATTACGAAGCGACCCGAGTTCGGAAGGAGGAACAAAAGAGGGAAACAAGCAGACTGAACATAGGAACGAGAGCTTACCCGCGGCGGCGGGCCAACATCAATTGATTTGATGCGGACGAGTTTTGGGTAGCGGCAGCAAGTCGCCTGGGACGTGTTTCACGAGGCGAAGCCAGCCATGAAGCTCCATACTCTCCGGAAGCGGAAGGAGAAAGCATGGATAGACGTCACTTTATGACCAAGGGTGCCAGCGCGGTTATGACCACGTCTTTGGCAAGAAAGCTCAAGCTGGTTCCAAACGGTGCAATCTCGGCCGGGTCGATTGATGCGGCTCCGAGCCAACCAGGGAGTGAACGAAATGCCGTGAGCCGTCATCGCATCGGCGTCAATTACACTCCTTCGAACAACTGGTGGTTCTGTTGGAACGAGTGGAATGTCTCCCCGATCAAGCGGGACCTGGATGCCATCGCGGCTCTGGGAGCGGACCATCTGCGGATTATGCTGATATGGCCCTATTTTCAACCCAACCTGACCTGGGTGAGCGGAGCGCACCTGGAGCGATTGAGCGAACTGCTGGCGCTAATGGGCGCGCGCGGTTTGGATGCCCTGGTAACCGTATTTACCGGGCAGTTGAGCAGCTGGTTCTTTCTTCCGTCCTTCAATAAGCCGGACCCTGCACTGTACACCGACCCTGAAATCTGGGCTGCACAGGAACTCATGATTAGAGAGCTGGCGCGCACGATGAAGGCGCACGACAACATCATTGGTTTCGACTTCGGCAACGAGATGAACACATGCTGGAGTGCGGAGCCAGCGGTAGGCGATGCCTGGATGGCAAAAATGTTCGCGCTGATGAACTCTGCCTATCCGGGGGGCGTCTTCGTGAACGGGGTGGATCACAGGCCTTGGTTTCAGCCAACCACCTTTTCTTCGCGTGCTCTGGCTACCAACCCCTTCCCGGTCGTGCACGCCTATCCCCAATATACGAATGCGCTGAAGTACGGAGGTCCCATGGACCCACCCAGTGCACGGTTACTCGTCGCCTTGGCAGCTTTGGTCCGCTCTTATGCCGGCAATCCTCAGAAGCCTGTTTGGGCTGGAGAGTTCAACACTTGTATTGAGTCGATGCCTGAAAAGCAACAGGCGGAATGGCTGGAAACGGCCGTCACGACTGCCATCCAATCGGGAGTAAGCTGGTTCACCTATTGGGATAGCCACGATGTGAATCGAAAGTTCGCGTTCAACTCAGTGGAATACGATCTTGGGCTCCTTACGAATGATGGAAGGGTGAAAGAGCAAGGCAGGGTGTTCAAACAACTCGCTGCTGCCTATGGTGGCAAGCCTGTTGTATTTCCAACTGCAGCTCCTCCCCCTCCACCGGTGGAACACAACTTCGATGCAACCTGGAAATGGATGCTGGATTTCCTGGAGTGGAAGCCAAAGTCCGCTGGGATGTAAAGCGAGTGGAGCAAGCCTCTAAGATCGACGGCTGATTGTGATACCTGAAAGGAGACTTCAAGGATGACGCCAAGATACCTGACGCCCCCGGACTCTAAGCTTGTTGACAGCGTATATCGCGCTTTTGCCTGTCATTGCAATGGCAGCGACTGATTCGGGCACGACCATCTGCATTACTCTGGGGCCGGGAGGATTTCCCGGGGCATATTTGAGGGAATTGGCTTATTCTCTGATTCTAAGTGTAGGATGGATCGCCGCTCCATCTTCAAACTTTATTGAGCATGATATCAATCTGCGCGGAGTTTCAGGCAGGCACAAGGTGACGGCAACGCGCTTGCGGAGGAATCATGCAACGAAGAACTAGCAAGTCAACGCTTCACGGGAGAGCGTTCCCGGTGCGCTCTCTGGTGCTCCGGTTCGCCCTTGTTGGTCTAGCTTTGGCGAGCGCTGTGCAATTTGGCGGCGGGCAGGGAACTCCATCGAACAGGACCGTCCACCTTCCGTCGAGCAAAGTGCTTCTCAATCCCCTTCCGGGCCGTCCGCAGCATACCAACAGTTTCCCCACCGCCAATGCGCTCAGCTCAGGTGGTCGTTATCTTCCACTGCTCAATAATGGCCGCGGGACGGAGGAATCGGGCTATCGACAATCCATCTCTATCCTGAACCTACAGACGAATCAACTTTCCGACTATCCCGACTCCCGCCTTCAGGTTGATGCACGACAAACTTTTTTCCTGGGGCTCGCCTTCAGCGGCGACGGCAATCGGCTCTCTGCTTCCTTCGCCTCCTTGACGGATCCTGAGGGCAAGCTCACGGGAGATACAGGGAACGGCATCGCGGTGTGTGCTTTCACGGATGGCCGCGTGACACCCCAAGCGGATCGGGGCGGTGGAGCGCCAGGCTCTGGCGATTCCGACCCGGCAGAACGAGCGCTGGTCGATGGATTTCATTTCCGATGCGCTGAGTGCGGGACGGAAGTTTCGGAGCCTGAACATCGTGGATGATTTCAATCGAGAATGTCTGGCGGCGGAAGTGGACACGTCGATCACGGGCACTCGGGTGGTGCGCGTGCTGGAGCGCTTGCGGGAGTTCCGAGGATTACCGCAGATCTTGGTGATAGACAATGGCCCGGAGTTTGCGGGTAGGGCTCTCAACCCTGGAACTCGCCTTATGATTGGTACAGAAAACGGGGCAGGTCAAGGCGAATCGACGACCGGATCGGATTTCAGCGGCGAGAGAGGTAGGGGGCGGCAAAGTGTCGGGAACACGGGTCGAAAGTGGGGCATTTGCGTCCTTTGGGGCTCTGGCGAGAGGCACGAATGGTGCCTTGCGTGGCCCGCGAGAGCAGCCTGCACTACAAACTCGACTCACAGTGGCATTGGGCGGCGGAGAGTGGATAATGGAAACTCCAGGTGAATTCCTTCAGGAGGTATGCATGAAGTACCTGGTTCGTTGTTCTGCTGTGTTCGCATGGATGATTTTTTGCAGTACTGCGTTTTTCGCCGCACCCGCTACCCAGCGGCATCAAACCGAGAATGTTATTTTTGTGATGACCGACGGCCTGCGCTGGCAAGAGGTCTTCCGGGGCGCCGATGCTTCCTTGCTGAACAAGGAGAACGGTGGAGTTGCTGACGTCCCTGCGTTACAGAAGGCGTATTGGCGCGAAACTGAGGAAGCTCGCCGCGCGGCGCTCATGCCTTTTCTGTGGAGTGTCATGGCGAAGCAAGGGCAAGTCTACGGCAACCAAGACAAAGGTTCCGAGGCCCATGTTACGAACGGGCTGAACTTCTCTTATCCGGGTTACAGCGAGACTCTATGCGGGTTCGCTGACCCCCGGGTTAAGAGCAACGACAAAGTTCCGAACCCCAACGTTACGGTACTCGAATGGCTGAGCCAAAGGCGGCACTATCGGGGCAAGGTCGCTGCGTTCGCCGCCTGGGACGTATTCCCTTCCATTCTCAATGCGGATCGAGCTGGATTTACCATTGATGCAGGCTTTGATGCACTGAGCAGCGGTCCCGTCACGCCGCGGCTCGAACTTCTCAATCGCTTGAAGGCTGACGGACCACGCATCTGGGACGAGGAGCCCATTGATGCCCTTCCGTTTTATACCGCCCTTGAATACCTGAAGTTTAAGAAGCCGCGGATTCTCTATCTTATGCTGGGAGAAACCGACGATTGGGCCCACGAGCGTAATTATGCCCAGTACCTCCATGCGGCGCACCGCGCGGATGCTTATGTTGAAACCCTCTGGAACACGGTGCAATCGATGCGCCAGTATCGACGCAAAACCACGCTGATCTTCTCTCCGGATCATGGCCGCGGAGACGGGCCCCAGGATTGGAAAGACCATGGCCAGAAAATCCCTAGCTCGAAATACATCTGGATAGCATTCCTCGGTCCTGACACGCCCGCGCGCGGTGAGCGCTCGAGTGTTCCGGCAGTCGAGCAGAATCAAATCGCGGCAACATTGGCCGCGTTTTTGGGTGAGGATTATGTTTCCGACGTTCCGAAAGCCGGTAAGCCGATTTCCGATGCGTTGCCACAATAAGGTGCGTCCGCTGCGCTGGCGACGGAAGCGCTTCGTCGATCATTAGCGATACCGCGGGCATTCCCTCCGCGACGTCGCCACTGCCCGCGCGGACTCTCGTGAGTGGGCAAAGGAAATGCCCGATAAAAGCGAGTTCAGGCGTAAATCCATGCGAACTCATGCTAAATTGCCGCGGCAGACCCGGTTTTCGTCGTTCGGTTGAGGAGGAGAGATGGGTGCGAAACAAGCCCGACCATTTTTCTTGGTTTTATGTTTAATTTCTGTCGCGTCGTGGCTGTCGGCACAGACGTCCCCCGGGAGTACCGGTGAAAAGCCAACTTCCGAGACGGTTCACGTCAGCCTAAATGGCCCCTGGAAGCTCTTCTATTTTCCCCAAGGCAAGTATCAAGTCACAAACCCCGACGAATTGAAGACCCAGGGTTTGACGCCAATTGAAGCCTCCGTGCCGGGCGAGGCAGCATTGGATTTGTCGCGCCAGGGAGTGTTGCCTTCGGACCTGTTCTTTGGCGAAAACATGGTGAAGTTGCGACCCTACGAACTGTATGAGTGGTGGTACCAGCGCGAGTTTCCAACCCCCGTTGCCATCGCAGGACGCCGGCTGGAACTTCGCTTTCAAGGCGTGGACTGCCTCGCCACCTATTGGCTGAATGGAAAGCCCCTGGGGGATTCGCAGGACTCCATGATTGAGCACAGCTTCGACGTGACGGGGAAGCTGAACGCTAGAGCGCCCAACGTGCTCGCGGTAAGGTTGCGGTCGCCCATCATCGAGGCCGCGAGCAAGAAATATGACCCTGCGTACACCACCACTGCCGGGCCAACGAACCAGGAGGCCAATTGGATCCGGCGCCCCGCGCATAGCTACGGATGGGACATCATGCCGCGGGCCGTGTCGGCAGGCTTGTGGCGGCCGGTTGAACTGATCGTCCACTCCCGGCAAGAAATTACCGGCCTTTATTTTGCGACGCTGGAAGTGAAGGAGAATCGCGCCAAGCTGGTGGTGACCTACGAACTGGCGACGGAGCTCGAACTGCTCCCGCAGTTGCGGCTGCGACTCCAGGCGCGGTGTGGTGATTCCACCTTTACCAACATCCACAAAGTGGAGTTTCCGGTAGGACGGATGGAAATCGAAGTGCAGAACCCGAAGCTGTGGTGGCCGAGGGGTTATGGCGACGCGAACCTCTATAAGGTCACCACGCAACTACTCCAGGGCGATCAGGTGGTCGCCACGCGCGAAGACTCCATGGGAATCCGCAAGGTCGAATTGATTCGCACGGAGATAACGACCAACGAAAAGCCCGGCCAGTTCATGTTCAAGGTGAACGGTGTGCCGATTCTGGTGAAGGGCTCCAACTGGGTGCCGGCTGACGCGTTTCACAGCCGCGACGCCATGCGCTATGACAAAATCCTTGCGCTCTTCGTCGACCTGAAGTGCAACTTCCTGCGAAGCTGGGGAGGAAACGTTTACGAAGACAACGCCTTTTTCGATATCTGCGATCGCAACGGTATCATGGTGTGGCAGGATTTCGCCTTGGCCAACGCGGTTTATCCCATGACGGAGGATTTTCTCGACCTCATCCGGCAAGAAGCTGTCTCCGTGGTCAGCAAATTGCGGAACCATCCCTCCCTGGCCCTTTGGACGGGGGACAACGAGATAGATGAATCATACATATTTCACGGCTTGGACCCTGCTAACAACAAGATCAATCGTCAGGTTCTCCCCGAGGTGATCTTCCGTTGCGATCCTTACCGGCAATATCTGCCCAGCTCCCCGTACATGTCGCCGGAGGTGGTCGCCACGGGGAATCGCGCGCTCATGCCTGAAGAGCATCTTTGGGGCCCTCGTGACTATTTTAAAAGTACTTACTACACCGAGCACACGGCAGAGTTTGTAAGTGAGATCGGCTACCACGGCTGCCCCAGCCTTTCCTCCATTAAACGCTTCATTGACCAACAGCACCTGTGGCCCGCGACGGGCAACCCGCAATGGGTTCTTCACTCCACGGATTGGACAGGCAATCCCCACCGCATACAACTGATGTCTAATCAGGTGCAGGAGCTATTCGGCGCTGTACCAGACAACATCGAGGACTTCATCCTCGCCTCGCAGATCTCGCAGGCCGAGGCGAAGAAGTTTTTCGTGGAAATGACCCGACTCAAGAAGTGGCGGAGCACCGGCGTGATTTGGTGGAATGTCATGGACGGCTGGCCGCAGTTCTCCGACGCCATTGTCGACTACTACTTCAACAAGAAGCTCGCCTACTACTATATTCGCCGCGTGCACGAGCCAATCTGCGTCATGGTGGATGAACCCAAGGATTGGCGCTGCCGCGTCGTTGTCGGAGATGATTCGCGGGAGGATGCTACCGGTCATTACCGCGTGTGGAATGCCGATTCCGGCGGAACTTTGCTGGAAGGAGATTATTCTGTGAAGGCAAATGAAAACTCGGAACTCGGCCAAATTCCGGTTTTTCATTCGGGCAAGCGGCTTTTCCTGATTGAATGGACGGCGAACGGCAAGAAGTATTCGAACCATTATCTACAAGGCATGCCGCCCTACTCTCTCTCTCAGTATAAAGTGTGGCTCACGAAGATCGCTGCGTTGGAGGAGGGCTTTGACGCAGCGAGCATCGGCAAGTAAACCCCCGGCGTACGACGATGGCGAAGGTGGGGAGACCAGCAACGACCGTGCATTCTGCCTCTCCCCAACTGAATGGGTTCCAGCGTCCTGCCCCGGCTAATAATCTCAATTACGACCGCGACCGGTAGCCCCTGCGGTTGTCAAGGATTAGGCGGGACCTGGAATAGGTCTTTCTTGCAGCCGACGAACGATGAAGGGCAGAGTGGAATCGCAAATGGATCAGACATCATCCCGGCAAGGCAATATGCTATATGACTGGCCAGGCGAGGGTTGTGAATCCTCACTGAAGTTCCTGGATGCCGCGCAACTGGGACTGCAGCCTTACGACGTTGCAATAGTTGGCGCTGGGGTTGTCGGCTGTGCCCTGGCCTATAGACTCTCCCAGTTCAAATTGCGGGTGCTGCTGGTTGACAAGAACTTCGATGTGGGCGAGGGCTCCAGCAAGGGTAACAGCGCCATCGTGCATACCGGCTTTGACGCCACGCCAGGGAGCCTGGAGTCGAAACTGGTCACCCAGGCTTCCCGGCAATGGCCGGCCTTGGCGGAAAAGCTCAAGATCCCCTATGACTCATGCGGTGCTGTGCTGCTGGCCATCGACGATGAGCAGCAGGCGCAGCTGCCCAGCATCCACAAGAAGGCTCTAGCCAACAGTGTTGACGATGTCAGATTGCTCATGGCGAGTGAAGTGAGGGAACTTGAAGCCAACGCTCCCGAATACGTCCGGGGCGGCCTCCTGGTGCCCAGGGAATCGATTGCAGACCCCTTTGCCTCCTCCATAGCATTCGCCGAGGTCGCGCTGGCCAACGGTGTAGATCTTCTCTTGGGTGCTTCAATCGCCGCCGTCGAGAACCCCGGTGGCACAGTCAAGACCCTTGTTACTTCCTCGGAGAAGCGGATCACAACACGCATCCTTGTAAACGCAGCCGGCCTGGGGAGCCGTGCCCTGGCCGATTGCTATGGAGGCCAACCGTTCGACATCAACCCCCGACGTGGTCAGTTCCTCATCTTCGATAAATTCAGCCGCCCCTTGATCGGACGGATTCTATTACCAGTGCCAACACCCCAAACCAAGGGAGTGCTGGTGATCCCGACCATTTTCGGCAACCTGATTGCCGGGCCGACGGCCGAAGATTTGCCCCTTGACTCACATGTCGCGACTTGCACCACGAGCGAAGGACTGCAACAAGTGCTCGTAGGCGCGACCCGACTGTTCCCTCGTCTGCAAGGACAGCCGGTAATCGGCACCTATGCGGGCGCCCGCTGCAATTGCGCGCAAGGAAGCTATTTGATCCGGTACAACGATCCCCATCCGGGGGTTCTTACCGTTACGGGAATCCGGTCAACCGGATTCACATCCTCACCCGCCCTCGCGGATCACTTGATTCAGGGTTTGGCAGACAACTGTGAATTGAAGCTGGAAGAAAAGCCAGACGCCATCGACAGCCGGCCCGAGCGCGCATGGCCCGGATGGTGGCGCAGGCCGTTTGAGAACACAGAACTAGTGAAACGGAAGCCAGACTACGGTCGAATCATCTGCGCTTGCGAGAATGTGTCGCGCGGGGAAATTATCGATGCCCTGGAATCGCCGCTGAAGCCGCGCACTCTGGACGCGGTCAAGCGACGGACCAGGGTATTGATGGGGAGGTGCCAAGCGTTTGAATGCCTGGTGCCTGTAGCCGAGATTATTTCGAGTCACTGCCGCATCCCGTTGGAGATAGTTACCAAGAACGGTCCCGGGAGCGAGTTGTTGAAGACTTAGGCGTGGGTTTGAGGAGCATCGACAAATATGAACTCGATCGAGAAAGCAAAAGTGTTGGTGATCGGGGCCGGGCCCGCGGGTATAGGCGTCGCGATCGGCTTGGCCCGGCGGAGGATCAAGCCTGTCATCTTGATTGACCGGAGAGAGAGGGTCGGAGGTGTGCCGTCGCTTTACAAGAAGAAACCTGGAGGAGTCCCCACTTTTGTGCTCTGGACCCAAGGGCGGCTGATCTTTGGCCAGCAAATAGCCGAGCGCCTTGCCGACAAACTGCGTGCTAGTGAGGTTGAGGTCTGGCTTCAGAGCCAGGTGATAGAAATTTCCCCGGGCCAGAAGAAAGCGACTTTGGTGAACCCCAGCCGCGGAAGGTTCCAGGTATCGGCTGAAGCCGTGGTGCTGACGTGCGGGGCTCGGGAGAGGACGCCCGTCGAACGAGGCTGGATAAACGGATCACGTCCGGGCGGCGTACTGTTCACCAAGAATATGCTGGACTTGGTGGATCAACACGAAGTCCATGTGGCCTGCACCCCGGCCATTTTGGGGTCAGATCTGATCGCTCATGCCGCCGCGGCGAAGTTGAGATTCGCGGGAACTGCGGACGCAGTCATGATGGATCGGTCCCCTAGGCCCGATTGCAGTTTCCCTGCCAGATTCTATTTTGGGCGCTGGGCAAACCCCCATTATGAGGGTGGTGCTCGTGAAGTAACAGTGGTGGGCGGTCGGTCGGTCTCGGCTGTGACCCCGGCGGAAAGTGCCCCAGTGCGGTGCGATCTGCTCATGATCTGTGGCGACTTGGTTCCCAACTCTGAGTTGGCGTTGATGGGGAATCTCCGGGTTGACTTGGCGTCGCGCCGGGTTGCCATCCGCTCGGATTATCAGCTTTCCGAACCCGGCTGGTTTGCGGCTGGGAATATCCTGGGTGATTATCACGGCGCGGAATGGTGTTACTTCAACGGCCGTCGTGTCGCCGGCCAAGTCGCAAAATACTTGCGCCGGCCTGAGGCTCGGGATTAATAGCGTACCCTTTTGCCTTGTGGTGATGTTCGGGGAGAAAGAGGGATTGTGAACCACGCGACCAGACGTTCGTTCCTGGCTCGGGGCGCTGCCTTCGCGGCCGCCACGCTGGCCCTTTCGAAGCCGTCCGCATGGCCAAAACCGCTCTTGGCCATGCCAGCGCCGGAATTTGACGCCGACGACGCCACACTGAGGACCGCTTACCGTGCCGCCCTCGCCTGCCCGGAGCAAAATACAGTGACGCTCGCCGGTTTCCCCGATCCGGTGCTTATCGAGGGCAGCGTCTATCGGGGCGTGTGGCTCGAGTGTGCGCCGCAGGAGGGGCTTGTCTATAGCCTGTTTAATCCCGCTGTGGGTATCGCCAATCATCGCGTCTTTTTTGATTTGCAGAGGGAGGATGGATATTTTCCCTGCTGCGTGCAGATGGATTTCAGGGGGGCTGGCCAGATCCAGATGGTGGTTCCCATCGCGGCCACCGCCTACGAACTCTTCGAACGTTTCGGCGATGAGCGCTTTTTGGACATCGCCTACCGCTCCTCGGCACGCTGGGACGGCTGGCTGATGCGCTATCGCAATACGCGCGCTACGGGGCTCTGCGAGGGGTTCTGCGAATTCGACACCGGGCACGACAACAGCCCGCGTTGGCGCGGCGTGCCTAAGCAATGCCCTAACAAGGACGCCAGAGTCGTGCCCCCGCTTCCAGGGCTCCCACGCCTCTGTCCCGATCTTTCTGCCACCGTCTATGGCGGACGCGTGGCCCTGGCCAAGATGGCCCGCGCCTTGGGTCGTTCGTCCGAAGCCGACCGCTGGGAAGGAAGCGCGGCCGCCCTCCGCAGGGCCATTCTCGAACGCCTCTACGATCCCAAGGACGCCTGTTTCTACGATCTGGACTCCGAAAACAAATTCGTGCGCGTCCGCGGCGACCTGCTTACCCGGGTCTTAGGCGAACACGTCGTTGACCAAACCACTTTCGACGAAATCTTCCGCAAACAGATTCACAACAGCGAAGCTTTTTGGGCTCCCTACCCGTTTCCCTCGATTGCTTTAGATGATCCAACGTTCGTCCGTCCCATTCCCAGCAACTCCTGGGGCGGAGCCAGCCAGGCCTTGACGGCGCTTCGCGCTCCTCGTTGGATGGAGCATTACGGGAAGCCGGCAGATCTCGCCTACGTCATGCAGCAGTGGGTGAGAGCAATGATTGGGGCGGGGTACGATTTCCGCCAGCAACTTGATCCGCTAACCGGCCAATTCAGCACCGAAGATCCCGGCGGCTACTCCCCCGCCGCCCTGGTCCTGCTCGATTACCTCTGGCGCCTGCACGGCGTGCGTTGCAGCGGAGACTTTCTGGAGTGGAACTGCCGCCGGCCCGAGAATTGCGCGACCGCCACATTCTCGATCCAGACCTCACACGGCTCCGCGCTCCTCCAGCACACAAAGATGGAATCGCTTCTCACCTTGGCCGGCAAGACCATCCTCAAGGTGGAGGGTACTGCCAGGGTCTTGACTGACGCTCGAGGCCGCGTAACCCGCATCGTTGGAATACACGACAAGACTGCCGACGTTCGGCTCTCTTGGCCATCTGGACAATCTGAGCTTCTCCAAGTCGCACCAAACTCGACCCGGCCAGCCTCGCCTCTCGGGTGAGATCGGGCACGACCCCAGGCAAGTGGCCGCATCTGTTAGTAAACGGATGACACCGAGGCTATTGCTCGGCCCAGTGTCTACAGCGTTCGACGGCCTTTTTCCATTGTGCGAGCCGCGCCTCTCTCTCATCTGCCGAGAGGGCCGGTTCATATCTTTTCCGCAGTTTCCAGTGGGTGCTGACTTTGGCGAGGCTTCCGAAGTCGCCAATGCCCAAGGCCGCCAAATAGGCTGCGCCCAGAGCGGTCGTTTCATTAATGACGGGCACATCGACGGGTATCCCCAACATGTCAGCTTGGAATTGCATGAGGAACTCGTTGACCACCGCGCCGCCATCAACGCGCATCGCCTCGATGGCCGCACCTGAGTCTTTCCGCATCACGTCCAGGTTCTCGCGCACCTGAAAGGCAATCGCTTCCAGCGTCGCTCTGGCGATATGTGCCCGAGTTGTTCCTCCGGTGATGCCGATGATCATACCTCTGGCGTACTGATCCCAGTGCGGCGCCGCCAGTCCCACAAATGCCGGAACGAAGTACACCCCGCCACTATCAGGGACGGCCCGCGACAGCGCCTCGGTCTCCGCCGCATTGTCGATGATCGTGAGGCCGTCTCTTAGCCATTGAACTGCGGCGCCGGTGATGTATACGCCTCCATCGAGTGCGAAGGTGACCTCCCCATTGAGGCGCCAAACCACAGTGGTAACCAGTCCGTTCAGCGAGCGCACCGGCCTGCTTCCGGTGTTCATGAGCATGAAGCAACCCGTCCCGCAGGTGGTCTTGACGGCTCCTCGATTGAAGCAGGCTTGCCCAAACAAAGCCCCCGGTTGGTCCACTAAACTGCTGCCTATTGGAATTGCTGCGCCGAACAGCCCGTCTGCTGCGGTGAAACCCAACGTGCCGGAGCTATCGACAATTTCAGGAAGAATAGAACGCGGGACGTTTAATAAATCAAGGATCTCTTCGTCCCATTGTCCGGTGTAGATATTGAACATCATCGTCCTGGATGCGGTGGAGGGATCCGTAATGTTGAGCGCGCCGCCGCTCAGCTTCCAGAGAAGGTAGGTGTCGAGCGTGCCGGCCATCAACTCGCCCTTTTCAGCCCGCCGCCTCGCATTCTCGACGTTATCAAGGATCCATTGAATCTTAAGCCCGGAGAAGTAGGCATCGACCGGCACTCCGGTTTTTTCTTTGATGAGCTTTTCGTGGTCTGCCCTCAGCCGATCCGCAATTTGCGCAGTGCGGCGATCCTGCCAGACGATGGCGTGGTAGGCCGGCTCGCCTGTCTTCCTGTCCCAGACCATGCAGGTTTCACCTTGATTGTCCAAACCCATGACGCGGATATCGCTTGCTTTCAGTCCCGCTCCATCCAGGGCCAAGCCGATCGACTCTTGCGTCATCTGCCAAATCTCTTTGGGATCATGTTCAACCCATCCGGGTTTCGGATAATGCTGCGTATGTTCTTTGTAGCCCTTCGAGCAGACGTTCCATTGGTCGTCAAGAATCAGAGCCGTTGTCCCGGTCGTCCCTTGATCGACACCCAAGTAATAGGCTTTTGACATTACCAGGCTCCTGCTTATGAGGTTTTGGCTTCGGCCGCCGCAAGGGACGCGGCCTCACTTTGTGCGATTTCATGGCTCAGGTCTTTTGACATCCAGATGCAGAGCACGATGGCGAGCACGCCGGCCGCGAGCTTTCCGACTACTACCGCCGTTATCATGTCCGGCCTCACTCCGGCCGTAAACCCGAGGTGGTCCCCCAGCGCGGCGGTAGCGGGCACCAGCCAGGCGACGTTGATAACCTTGCTCTTGGGATTCATGTCCTTCATCATTTTGTAGACTGGATTGCTGTTGGCCAGGGTGATCACGATGCCGGCCGCTCCCGTGGCATCCATGCCCAACATCCGGCCCACGCGCGTAAGGGGCTTGTCCAGGGCCTTGGTGAATAAGGTCAGGGCGGGAAAGGTTCCCAGTAAAACCACGGCGATCTGGCCCGTGATGATGATGCCGTCCATGATGGGGGCCATGCCCGGGATCAGGACTTTCTTGGTGACCTCCTGAAAGGCCGCAGCCGCCAGGCCAACCGTAATTACGATCACGATGAACTTGCCAAACACCAGCGCTCCTCTAATCATTTTGTCCGGGATGTAGATCAGGCCCCGTATCAAACAGAGGGCCAGGAAAATAGTAGGGATGCTATTGACGAGGAGCATGGTCAAATTAAACCGAGCGGCGAGGCCACCCACAATGCTGCCAAACGGTATGGTGATAAGGCCGATCAGCAGGCCCCTCACAAAAAAGGGCCGGTCTTTGTATTCAATGAGCCCCAGGCCGACGGGAATGGAGAACACCAGCGTACACCCCAGCATCGAGGCTACGATGAGCCCGGCGAACAGGCCCGCCTGTTGGTTCTGCGCCAATCTTATGGCAAGGGGGTAGCCGCCCATGTCGTTGGCCAGCAGGGTCGCGAACATTGCCGGGTCGCAATGGATCAGATGAAACAAGGGGAATGTGACGGGACCCAGAATCTTGGAGATGAGCGGCGCCAGCGTGATGATCCCGACCATCCCCAGGGCTAGTGGACCCATCGCATTGAAACCTTCTTCGAACTTTGCGCCCAAGCCGTACTTGTTGCCGATGATTCGGTCCAGCGCGCCCATCAATATTCCTATAGCCATGATCCATAGGATGATCTTGTCGAGAGACACGAGTTACCTCCAGGCGACAATATCCAAAGTCGGAGCTTCCGCTGTTTCTGTGGCGAACTCAGCAACGCCCCTAATGCGCCATGTGAAAACCATTCGTAAGCTAGCGGGGTGCGGGACCAGCGGGGAAAGAGCCGAAAGTGGGGGGCACGTGGAGTGCGCTAAGCACGGTTTGGGTCAGATCGCCAAGGAACACGGCTAATCGGGTTGGAAGAGCCGGGTCAGATTTGGTCCCTTGTCCCCTCAAGATCCAGCCAAGGGCCCCGGTGAGTAGGTAAGGCTCTAAGCACTTGGCGCTTACGGCTGCTAACTCAGTGTGGTCAGGGTTGCCGGATTCGTGCTGGCCAAGCAGCGTTACGGAGGTCGTTGAGTGAACGCAGTTTCGGGCCTGAGGTTTCCCAACTCTCGGACTCACAGGATTCGCTAGAGCCTTAGTTGCGATCACAGCCTCATTTCCGGGCCTGATTCCCGAGGTTTGGCGGCGCGGTGGATTCTCTCACAATCAACTGGGTGGGCAACAAGACCTTGTTGACCATTTCCTGGTTAGGCGCACGCAATCGCTTGAGGATTGCCTTGGCTGCGGCAGCCCCCAATTCGGTCGCGGGTTGTCGGACCATGGTGAGGGGAGGGGAGAGCAACGAACTCCAGGCGAAATCATCGAATCCGACCAGGGATACATCGCGGGGACACGAGATACCCAGTTCTCGGATTGCGGTTAGAACTCCAATCGTCGCGAGGAGGCTGCAC
>Ga0181533_1001966_pt1 | contig 25096 bp, 22 predicted proteins | sample PEATcosm2014_Bin_45_FD_119772 | JGI IMG/M metagenome (GOLD analysis project Ga0181533, IMG submission 119772) | Peatland microbial communities from MTU Mesocosm Facility, Houghton, MI, USA - PEATcosm2014_Bin11_60_metaG | ecosystem: Environmental > Terrestrial > Soil > Wetlands > Peat | place...
GGTCACGCCGCTTGTCCAAGGACTACGAACTGCTTCACACCACAGCCGAAACCATGATCTACGTTGCCTCCGCTCATCTGTTCTTGCGAAGGCATGCGTAGTTTTTAAACAGGTTCTTAGAAAGCCGACAGCAACTTTCCATCCTCAGGGCGCTGCCACGGCGGCGCCCTTTGTGTCTTGGGCCGTAAACTAACTTCATGGAAGTTCTCTACGGATTGCACCCGGTGGAGGAGGCTCTGAAAGCCGGGAAGCGGCGCTTTGACCACGTTCTGGTGGCGCGCGAGCGGCACGACGCGCGCCTTGAACGGCTGGTTGCCCAGTGCCGCCAGGCTCGCGTCCGCGTTCTCGAGCAACCGCGCGAACAGCTTACGGTTGCCGCGAAGACCCTGGCGCATCAGGGCGTGGTCGCGCTGGTGCACCCGCAGGAGTTTCTTGCGCTCGAGGATCTCTTCGTGCCGGCTGCCGGCAAGCCGGCCGCATCGCGTCTCGTGCTGGCTCTCGACGGAGTGGAAGACCCGCAAAATCTGGGCGCGTTGCTGCGCGTGGCCGATGGCGCCGGGGTTGACGGCGTGGTTCTTACCGAGCGCCGCTCCGCGCCGTTGGGCGCTGCTGCCGTAAAGGCCAGTGCCGGCGCGGCGGAGCATCTTCGCATTGCCCGCGTCGTCAACCTGGTTCGCGCGCTCGAAGAACTCAAAGGCCAGAACCTGTGGGTCGTCGGTTTGGACGAGCGCGGCGAAAGCGACTACGACCGATTTGACCTTACCGGCAATCTTGTTATCGTGCTGGGCCGCGAGGGCGCGGGGCTTCACGACCTGGTGCGCCGCACCTGCGATCACCTGTTGCGCATTCCCATGGCCGGCGGCGTCAGTTCGCTCAACGTTTCCGCGGCCGGAGCGGTTGTGCTTTACGAGGCTGCCCGCCAGCGGCGTGCTGCCCATTCACCCAACGCCCTCGTCCAAAAGGCTGCTGCACGCAGTGCTGCCGCACGCAGTGGTGCTGCACGCAGTGGTATTACGAAAGGCCTCGGGTCATGAAGATCGATTGCATCAGCGCCACGCGCGCCACGCAGCTTGTTTTCGTGGGCGTGCTCTGCGCTGCCGTGCTCCCCGCCGTGCCGCAAACCACTCCCGCGGCTCCGCAAAATCAGCCGCAACAAGACGAGCCGCATCACGGCCAGGTCATCTTCTCGCGCTCGACCGACGAAAACGGCCAGACTACGACCACCGTCGGTCCGGGCGCGCAACGGCCGACCCCCAGCGGGCAGTCTGTCGAGGCGCCAACCGCCAGCGACGCCGAGCGCGAGGCCCTCACCTTCACCGAATTCAATATGGATGTGCATCTGCGCACCTCGGAACACGAGATGGCGGTGCGCGCCCTCATCACCGTGCGCAACGACGGCAAATCTCCGCTGGCCCATGTCCCGCTCCAGATTTCTTCTTCGCTGCGCTGGGAGCGCATTCGCGTCGCCGCGCGTGACGCCTTGTACACCATCGCTACGCTCAACTCCGACACCGATCACACCGGCCAGCTTCACGAGGCCGCCGTCAAACTCGCAACCCCGCTTGCGCCCGGCGCGACCTTGCAGCTCGACGTCACCTACTCCGGCGCCATTCCGCAATCGGCGCAGCGCCTTCTTGCCATCGGCACTCCGCAGGACGTGGCGCTGCATTCCGATTGGGACACGATCGACACCGACTTCACTGGCCTGCGCGGCTTCGGCAACGTGGTATGGTACCCCGCCTCCGCACCGCCCGTGATTCTCGGCGACGGCGCGCGGGTTTTTGACGAGATGGGCGAGCACAAGCTGCGCATGGCCGGCGCGCATTTCTTCCTGCACCTTACCGTGGAGTTTCCTCACGGCCACACGCCCACAGTCGCTCTGATCAACGGCCACTCCGTGCCGCTCACGGTGACGGAGCCGCAGAACGGAAGCGACGAAATCTCCGGCGTGGCAACGGCCACGCTCTCGAGCGCGACACTCGGCTTCGAGGCTCCCAGCCTTTTTGTGGCCGTCCGCACCGAACACCATGCTACGAACACCACAATTTGGACGCTGCCTGCTGACGATGCGGCCGTGGAAGAGTGGGCTTCCGCAGCTTCCAGCGTCACGCCATTTCTGCAAGGTTGGCTCGGCCAGGCGCCGCGCTCGCAACTCGCCATTCTCGATCTTCCCGATCCCGAGGACGCGCCTTTTGAAACCGGGCCGCTGCTCGTGACCGTTGTTCAACGTGCTACGCCCGCTGAACTCACCGGGGTAATGGCTCACGCGCTCACGCACGCGTGGATGTCGTCGCCGCGCGCATGGCTCAGCGAGGGCGTGGCGCACTTCATGGGAACCTTGTGGCTGGAGAAAACGTTGGGCCGCGAAAAGGCGCTCGAAGCCATCGAGTCCGGCCGCAGCGCGCTGGCGTTAATCGAGCCCCCGAGTCCCGGAGAAAGCTCGGGCCAGCCGCTGGCTCAGGCCATCTCGCCGGTCTACTACCGCACCAAGGCGACTTACGTTTTCTGGATGCTGCGCGACCTGGTCGGCGATCCCGCGCTCTCCGCGGCTTTGCGCGCGTATGATCCTGCGCAGGATGCCGCGCGCGGTCTGGGCCCGGATTCAGGCTCCGGCTCGTTCGAGAAATTGCTTGAGCAGGCGGGCCTGCGCCGCGATCTGTCCTGGTTCTTTGCCGATTGGGTCGATGCCGACAAGGGACTGCCGGACATCGCGATCGACAACGTCTTTTTTACTACTGCGGAGACGGCAGCGCGCACGCCGAACTCGTCCAATTCCGGCATGGAGCCTGAGGCCAACGGCTGGATCGTGACCGTCGACCTTGCAAACTCCGGCTATGCCTCCGCCGAAATTCCCGTCACGGTGCGCAACCCCGACACGTCCGTGACGCAGCGCGTTCTGGTTCCCGCGCGCGGCAAAGCCACGCAGCGCATTCTCATCCAGGGACGGCCGACGGAGGTTCAGGCCAACGACGGCACGGTTCCGGAGACTGAGGCCAGCGTGCACGTCCGGCGTCTCACGCAAGCAAACGGCGATTCGTCGTCAGGCCAACCGGGAGCTGTGCAGCAGTGATGCAACGACGTCCTGAGCCAGTGGAAGCAAATGGGCGGACTACTCGGAATTCGAGGTTAGGCGAGGTCTCTGAGGGCCAGGAGGCCCTCAGTACAGCCGGTCAGCCACCCCAAGAAACGAAGACCGTTTCTTGGGGACCCCGGTCAGGAGACCGGCGGTACGGCTTTCGGGGACCCTTGAGAATTGCGCGCTAGCCGCGCTTCTCTGCGCCCCGCGCCCGGACCTTGAACCAGATGGGCGTGCCCTTGAATCCGAAGGCTTCGCGGACCTGGTTTTCGAGGAACCGCTCGAAGGCGAAGTGCAGCTTGATGTCGCGATCGGTGAAGAGCACAAACGTGGGCGGAGCCACGGCTGCCTGCGTCATATAAAAGATGCGAATGCGCTTCGCCATGGGCACGGGGGCGCGCTGAAAATCGATCTTTTCTAGAAATCGATTCATCTGTCCTGTCGACACGCGTTTGCGCCGCTCCTGGGCTACGGAGACTACCTCGTGCAGCACGCGCGCCATGCCTTTGCGCTCTGGACCTATGGCTTCGAGTGCCGAAAGAAAAATCACCGGCGCGTAGTCGAGATACTTGAGCGCCTTGCGCACCTGCTTTTCGAAGACGTCGCGATCGGCAGGCGGCTTGCCATCCGTGCGATTCGTTGTGACCAAATCCCACTTGTTCACGACGATGATCACACTGCGCCCGCTCTCGTGCGCGTAGCCTCCGATGGTGGCGTCGCTCGCACTTACGCCCTCGGTCGCGTCGATGATCAGCAGCGCTACGTCCGCGGCCTCAAGATGGCGTCGCGCCATGACCACGCTCATCTTTTCCGCCATCAATTTCGTCTTGCCCTTGCGGCGGATTCCTGCGGTATCGACAAAGCGCAGCGCGTTGCCTTCGAACTCAACGACTTCATCGACCGCGTCGCGCGTGGTGCCGGCGATGGGCGACACGATGGCGCGCGAGGTCCCGGTGAGCGCGTTGAGCAGCGTCGATTTGCCGACATTCGGCCGCCCGATGATGGCCACCGACGTTTCGCGCTGCTCAAATTCGCCGTGAGTGCGGATTTTCTTCTGGTTTTGGACCGGCTTTGTACCAGGAACGAGAGGTCCGCCTTCTTCAATCTCGTCTTCGATCGCCTCTTCGACCTCGTCTGCCGCCTGCTCAGCGCCCTCCTTGACTTCTGGCTCCGGAATCGCCTCCGCAATCGCGTCCAGCAGTTCGCCAACGCCCTGCCCGTGTTCCGAACTAACCGGAAACACGTGGCTGATGCCGAGGCGGCGAAGATTCTCCGCTTCGTTGGCGAGCGCATCGGTCTCCACCTTGTTGACCGCGAGAAACAGGGGCTTGCCTCCGCGCTGAAGCAGGCGCGCCAGGTCGTAGTCGGGCCGCGCGAGTTCGGTGCGCACGTCCACCACCATGACCAGCGCGTCGGCTTCTTCGAGCGCCACCTTGGCCTGCACGAATATTTCTGTTGCGATGAGTTCCGGATCGTCGGGCACAATGCCGCCCATGTCCACGACCCGGTAGTTCCGCCCCGCCCATTCGTACTCGCCGTAAATGCGATCGCGCGTGATGCCGGGTTCGTCGCCCACAATGGAGCGCCGGCTGCCGGTGAGGCGGTTGAAGAGCGTGCTTTTGCCCACGTTGGGCCGGCCCACAATGGCCACCAAGGGTAACTGTGCGGCTCCCGCGCGCGCGGGCACAACCGATCTGCGATATGTGGGCAATCGAACTCCCTTTCGGCCCCGGGAAAAAGTACAGGTCCACTTCTATTCTCGCCGACGGTTTCAGCTCCAAATACGCCGCACGCCGTAGGCATCAAAAACGACGTCTTTGCTCAGCAGGCTCCAGCCGAGTTCCATTGCCTGGGCCACAAGAAGGCGATCGAACGGATCGCGATGAAACCAGGGCAAACGGCCGCTCGCAATCACCTGTGCGACGGTCGGGACCAGAACATTGAAGCGTGCACGCGCTACGATCGATTCGAAATCCGCGAGAATATCTTCCGCATCGAGCTTGCCGATTGAGGTCTTAATCGACATCTCCCACGGCGTCGCGAGCGAAACTACCAATGTCGTCGCCTCATCTTCAATCAGGCCGCGCACTCGCGCCGGCAGCGCCTGAGGGCTGCGGAGAAACCAGATCAAGGTGTGCGTATCGAGCAGGTAAATCATTCGCGGTTCGTCGTGCCCGGCGGCGGAACGAGCGGGGCATCCAGCAAGTATCCCAGCCCCATCTGGACGAGTTCTTCATCTGTCAGCGGATCGAAGGCGTCGTCGTCCCAATGAACATCGCGGGCATACGCCCCTGCCAGCGCTTTGCGTGTGGATTCGGTGTCAATCGCCACAATCTTCGCAACCGGCTTTTTGCCGCGCATCACCACAACTTCCTGCCCCGCCTCAACTTCCTTGAGGATGCGGGAGAAGTTGGTTTTCGCCTGATGGACGGTGTACGCCATGGACTAAGTATGCTTAGTCCACTTTGCAAAGTCAAACATTCGGAGGGATGTTGGCCAGATTGGTTGTGCGTAAGTTTAATATTTTCCAATATTTGATTCATGATTTCGGCTTCCGAATTGCCCTTTCTCAGATTGGAGGGTGCCATGCACGTTCACCCTGCGGCCGTGGGGCTGCACGCCATCAATACGTATGCGCTGGCGAACGAACGCGCCGCGAGCGCGCAACGTGCCGCCGAGGTGCGCAAGAAACTGCTGAAAGCGGGGCAAAGCGACGACCTGGAGGTCAACACGGATCCCGATGCGACGCTGCTCATCGGCCAGTGGCTCGACTCCCGCCACAGCCAGGTGTTGCCCGGCGATGAATACCACTCCGCAGCCGAAGGCAAAGACCCCGACCTGGGCTGAGCGGCTTCTTCGCGTAGCACTCTCAGGCCGCAGTCCCGCAGTCCCGTAGTCCCTTAGCCCCTCAATCCCTCAGTCCCTTAGTCCCGCAGTCCCCTAGTCCCTGTCTCTATGATGGAGAGAACACCCGGCCCAAATGCCCTCCTCCGACGCTCCAACCCGCGCCCTGCCCACGCTTCACGAGTTCTTCTCGCCGGGCGGCATTCTGGCCAACTCGCCGCTGCCCTACGAGTACCGGCAGGGGCAGTACGAGATGGCCAAGGCTGTGGAGCGCGCCCTGGCCGAGCGGCGGCATTTGATTGTGGAAGCCGGCACGGGCACCGGCAAAACCCTGGCCTACCTGCTGCCAGCTCTGCGCACCGGGCAACGCGTGATTGTTTCCACGGGAACGAAGGCGCTGCAGGACCAGCTCTTCTTCCGCGACGTGCCGTTTCTCGAGGCGCTGCTGGGCGAGCTGCGCGTGTGCTACATGAAAGGCCGCGCCAACTATCTCTGCCGCCGCAAGCTCTACGCCTTGCGCGACCAGCCCGTTTTGTCGGGATTGGCCGAGGTGGACGAGTACCAGCAAATTGCCGAATGGGAGCGCACCACTGAAACCGGCGACCGCGCCGAGCTGTCCGGGCTGCCCGAGTCGAGCGCCCTATGGCACAAGCTCGACGCGCGGTCAGAGGCCTGCCTGGGCAGCACATGTCCCGACTACCGCCGCTGCTTCATCACCGAGATGCGACGCCGCGCCACGGAGTCGGACCTGATCATCGTGAACCATCATCTCTTCTTCGCCGATGCCGCGGTGCGCGAGATGGCGTCGGCCGCGCCGGACGCGGGCATTCTGCCGGAGGCCGCAGCCGTGATCTTCGACGAGGCGCACGAGCTCGAAGAGGTGGCGTCGAACTACTTCGGGCGCTCGCTTTCGAACGTGCGCTTCGAGGACTTTGCGCGCGATGCCGATGTGCTCGTGCGCGGCAAGGAAGGCTCTACGCAGGTTCACTTGCTCACGCAGCAACTGCGGGAGCGGGCGCGGCTCTTCTTTGCCGCGCTGCCGCACGAGGGCGACGGCCGCCATCCCTTCAGCAATCGCGAGGAGTTCCTCGAATCCTCCGGCGACCTTTATGTCGGGGTCAGCACCACGCTCAAGCTGCTGGAAGCGGAGTTCGAGCGGCTCAGTGACACGGACGAAGCTCCCGGCCTCGAGGCTCGCGCCGCCGCGTTGCGCGCCGACCTCGAATACATGCTGGAATCGAAGGCCGCCAACATGGTGTTCTGGCTGGAGCGGCGGGGCGGCAGCTTCGAAGCCAACTCGGATCTGGTCCGAAGGTCTGCCCCACGTAGTGGTGCCGCACGCAGTGGCGGGACGCGGACCACATTCATGCAGGCCACGCCCATCGATGTCTCCGAGATTCTGCACAATCTGGTGTGGGACCAGTTGCCCACGGCTGTGCTCACTTCGGCTACGCTCACGGTGCAGGGCAACTTCGAGCATCTGCGCAAGCGGCTGGGCCTGGGCGATCGCAGCCAGGGGGCGCGCGAGCTCGTGGTGCCCTCACACTTCCGCTACGAAAAGCAGGCGCTGCTTTATTTGCCGCCGCAGATGCCCGATCCCCGCGCCGCAGAGTTCCCCGAAGCCGCGGCCCTGACTATCGAGCGCATTCTACGCATCACGCGCGGCAGGGCCTTCTGCCTCTTCACCAGTTACGCGCAAATGCGCGTGCTCTACGAAAGGCTGCTGCCGGTGCTCGACTTTCCGATTCTCTTGCACGGCAGCGCTCCGCGCAAAGCCCTTTTGGAGGAGTTTCGTGTAACTCCTAACGCCGTACTCTTCGGCACGGCCAGCTTCTGGCAAGGGGTTGACGTGCAGGGCGAGGCGTTGAGCTGCGTCATCATCGACCGGCTGCCCTTCGCCGTGCCCAGCGATCCCGTGGTGCAGGCGCGCATGAAGGCCATCGAGGAGTCGGGCGGGAAGCCTTTCTTCGACTACCAGGTTCCCGAGGCCGTGCTCACGCTCAAACAGGGCTTCGGGCGGCTGATCCGCTCGCTTGAAGATCGCGGCGTACTGGTGCTGCTGGACCCGCGCGTGCGCACGCAGCGCTACGGGCAGGTTTTTCTGCAATCGCTGCCGCCCTATCGCGTGACGCAGACGATCACGGATGTGGAGGCGTTCTTTGCGAAAGCAGGGAACAAGGGAGCAAGGGAGCAAGGGAGCAAGGGAGCGAGAAGAGCAGCTTCTAGCTTTTAGCCCTCGGCTTCTAGCTGCCGGCTATCAGCTTAGGCCAGTTTCGTGGTGCGGCGGAAAGGGAAAATCTCTGCTCTTTCCTCCGGTGCGGGTGAGGAGACAGCGATGAAGAAAGTCCTTGGTTCAATCATCCTTCCGGCCATTTTGTTGTTGAGCCATCTGGCGGCAGGCCAAGCGGCACCCGGCAGCCTGAATGACCAACTGATCGCAGCCGCCAGCCATGGCGACACGGCAGCAGTGCAGCAACTGCTACTGAAGGGCGCCAACATCGAGGCCAGGGACAAGATCAACTTCGATGACACTCCGCTGATCGCTGCAGCCATCAACGGCCACACCGAGGTCGTTCAACTGCTGTTGGCGAAAGGCGCCAACACTGCGGCCAAGGGAAAATATGGTATGACGCCACTGCATTGGGCGGCCTGGGGCAGTCATGCCGACATGGCAAAGCTGCTGCTGGATAAAGGCGCCAGCGTCAAGGCCCGGGACAGATGGGGCGACACGCCGTTGTTCACGGCGGCCGAGTATGGAAGTGTCGAGGTGGTGAAGCTGCTGCTAGAGAAGGGCGCCAACATTGAAGCCAGAAGCGACGGAAGCACGCCGCTGCTCACAGCGGCTCAGGATAAGCAGATTGATGTTGTGAGAGTCCTGCTGGAAAAGGGCGCGAACATCGAGGCCAGGGACAAGAATGGCATGACGCCATTGCTTTGGGCGGCTAAGAACGGGCAGATCGAGGCTGTGAATCTGCTACTCGATAAAGGCGCCAACATCGAAGCGAAAGACAAATCCGACCATACGGCGCTGATGCTGGCGGTCAGCAACGGAAGGACGGATGTCGAAAAGCTGCTGCGGGAGAAGGGCGCGCAGTGAAGGCCGGTGCGGGCGGCGCAACCGGCCTCGATGGCGGCCGGCTGTAGCAATCTGCCGCACTGAGGAGCAACGGCTACATCGTTCCGCGCGGCTACCAACTTCAAAGCCTATTCCTCTAAAGCATCCGCGTCTCCGGCGTGCTGCGCCCGGCAGTCATGGTCTGGCGGCCGCCTGCTCCAACAAGGCTTTGATATCGGCATATTTTCCTGCGGTTGCCAAATCGAGCGCAGTCTTGCCGTCTTTCGTTTTGGCGTGGACATTGGCCCCCTTGGCGAGCAGCGCCTGCACCAAAGCGAGGTCTCCGCGATCGGCGGCAAACATGAGCGCGGTCCAGCCGTCGCTCGTCCTAGGATTAACATCTGCCCCCCTCGCGAGCAGGGCCTGGACCGCACCAAGGTTGCCGTTCTTCGCGGCCTCCATCAGTGCCGTCCCGCCGCCGCTCATTCTGGCATTGACATTCGCTCCCTTGGCGAGCAGCGCCTGCACCACCTCAAGGCAGCCCTTGTAGGCTGCATCCATTAGCGCGGTCCCGCCATCGCTCGTCCGGGCATTGACCTCAGCCCCTCTGTCGAGCAGTGCCTGGAGCACATCAAGGGTGCAGTTATTCGCGGCATCCATCAGCGCCGTCCCGCCATCGGTCATTCTGGCATTGACATTCGCGCCCTTGGCGAGCAGCGCCTGCACCACAGCGGGGTCCCCGTAATCGGTGCCATACATCAGCGCAGTCCAGCCTTTTTTATCCTGGACATTGACCTCGGCGCCCTTGGCGAGCAGCGCCTGCACCACCTCAAGGCGGCCTTTGTAGGCGGCTATCATCAGCGCGGTCCCGCCATCCTTCTTCTTCGTGTTGACGTTGGCTCCCTTGGCAAGCAGCACCTGCACCACGTCAGCGTGGCCTTCTTCTGAAGCAAAGATCAGGGGCGTCGTGCCATCGTCCTCGGTGGTCCTGGCATTGACGTTGGCTCCCTTGGCAAGCAGCGCCTGCAAGATATCGAGTTCGCCTTCTTCCGAGGCCATCATCAGCGGGGTAAATCCATTCTTCATGTGGCCATCGACCTCGACGTTATGGGCAAGCAGCACCTGCACCACATCGAAGTGGTTGCCAAGGCAGGCCGCATAGAGCGGGGTCCAGCCGTGGTCGCCCTCGCCGTTCACATCGGCCCCGGCGGCGAGCAGCACCTGGACATGGGGCAAGTCGCCCTTGTAAGCGGAATTGATGAGATCCTGGGTTTGTGCGTTGGCCCGCGAGCCTGCCAAAACGCAAGCCAATACCGCCAGAATACCCAGCAACAACGAACGCTTTCCCAAGCGCGGCCCCTTCATTGAAGTCATAGAGCTCCTCCAATCGGGAAACGCGGGGAGTTTAGCAGAAACCCGGCGGGTTGGCTGTGATATCCCGGCGCCGAGGGCTGTTCACCGTCTCAGGTGGAGAGGGTCAGGCGGCTATCCCGTTTTCGGGGTTGCGAATTCGGGGCGCCAAAAGCGCTCGGGCCATGTTGACAGCCGATTTTTGAGCGCTTGATTTCATGACGGCGTCGGCTCGGCCGGACGGGTCGATGAACTTGGCGCGGCGCTCCTATACTGGAGAGGTTGGCCGATTGCACTTGGCCACAGGAGATCGATATGTCGAACGAATCGAAGTGCCCGTTTACGGGCGGCATGTTGCAGCACACCACGGCAGGAGCCAAGGGCAACGGGGACTGGTGGCCCAACCAACTGAACCTGGCCATCCTGCATCAACATTCGTCTTTATCCAACCCCATGGGCGAGACTTTTGACTACGCCAAGGAATTCAAGAGCCTCGATCTCGATGCGGTGATCAAGGATCTGCGCGCATTGATGACGGATTCCCAGGAGTGGTGGCCCGCCGACTTCGGGCACTACGGAGGGCTGTTCGTCCGCATGGCATGGCACTCCGCCGGCACCTACCGGATCCACGATGGACGCGGCGGCGCGGGCCGCGGAGCGCAGCGTTTTGCGCCATTGAACAGCTGGCCGGACAATGTGAATCTGGATAAGGCGCGGCGCCTGATCTGGCCCATCAAGCAGAAGTATGGACGCAAGATTTCGTGGGCGGATTTGATCGTCCTGACCGGGAACGTGGCGCTGGAGTCGATGGGCTTCAAGACCTTCGGCTTTGGCGGCGGGCGCGAGGACATCTGGGAGCCGGAGCTCGACGTGGATTGGGGTCCGGAGGCGACGTGGCTGGGCGACCAGCGCTACAGCGGCGATCGCGAGCTGGCGAATCCCCTGGCAGCTGTGCAGATGGGCCTGATCTATGTGAACCCGGAAGGCCCCAACGGCAATCCCGACCCGGTGGCCGCGGCGCGCGACATTCGCGAGACCTTTGCGCGCATGGCCATGAACGATGAAGAGACGGTGGCGCTGATTGCCGGCGGACATAGCTTTGGCAAGACGCACGGCGCAGCGCCGGCGAGCCACGTGGGCGCTGAGCCCGAGGCCGCATCCATTGAGGAGCAGGGACTGGGCTGGAAGAGCAGCTTCGGCTCGGGCGTGGGCGGAGACACGATCGGCTCAGGCCTCGAAGTGACCTGGTCGAAAACTCCAACGCAGTGGAGCAACAACTTTTTCGAGAATCTTTTTGGATTTGAATGGGAGCTGACCAAGAGCCCGGCAGGCTGCCACCAGTGGAAGCCCAAGGGCAAGGCGGGCGCGGGCTTGATTCCGGATGCCTTCGACCCGAAGAAGAGCCACACGCCGACGATGCTGACCACCGATCTTTCCTTGCGCTTCGATCCGGCCTACGAGAAGATTTCGCGGCGCTTCCTGGAGCATCCGAAGGAATTCGCGAAGGCCTTTGCGCGAGCGTGGTTCAAGCTGACGCATCGCGACATGGGTCCGCGGGCGCGGTACCTGGGTCCACTGGTGCCGAAGGAAGAGTTGATCTGGCAGGATCCGGTTCCCGCCGTGAATCACAAGCTGGTGAGCGACAAGGACATTGCCGCGCTGAAGGCCAAGGTGCTGGCGTCGGGATTGTCGATCGGCCAGCTGGTGACGACAGCGTGGGCAGCGGCAGCCAGCTTCCGCGGCAGCGACAAGCGCGGCGGCGCCAACGGCGCGCGTATTCGCCTCGCTCCGCAGAAGGACTGGGAGGTGAACCAGCCGGCGGAACTGAAGAAGGTGCTGGCCAAGCTGGAAGCCATCCAGAAGCAGTTCAACGCGGCCCAAAAAGGTGGCAAGCGCATTTCGCTGGCCGACCTGATTGTGCTGGCCGGCTCAGCGGCCGTGGAGGCAGCGGCGACGAACGCCGGTTACAACGTGAAGGTTGCGTTTGCGCCGGGGCGCATGGACGCCACGCAAAAGCAGACCGATGTGGAGTCGTTCGCATTGCTGGAGCCGAAGGCGGACGGGTTCCGCAACTACGTGCGCAAGGGCTTCGAGGGATGCCAGGCCGAGTTGCTGCTCGACAAGGCGCAACTGCTCACGCTGACCGCGCCCGAGATGACGGCGCTCGTCGGCGGCCTGCGCGTGCTGGGCGCGAACTTCGGCGGATCGAAAAACGGTGTCTTCACCAAACGGCCGGAGACGCTGACCAATGACTTCTTCGCGAATCTGCTGGATATGGGCACGAAATGGCAAAAGTCAGCGACCGAAGGCGTGCTGGAAGGGCGCGACCGGAAGACGGACGAGCTCAAGTGGACCGGCACAGTGGTCGATCTTGTGTTCGGTTCGAACTCGCAACTGCGCGCGCTCGCCGAGGTCTACGCCAGCCGCGATGCCGAGAGGAAGTTCGTAAGGGACTTTGCGGCGGCGTGGACGAAGGTGATGAATCTGGATCGCTTCGACCTCGCGTGATAGCGAGTCAGCGAGTCAGCGAGTCAGCGAGTTAGCAAGTTAGCGAGTCAGCAGATCGGCGAGTTAGCGTACCCCGTCCAGACAAATCTGGGCGGGGTATTTTTATTTTGGGTTCGGCGGCGTTGTCAGTAACCGATGTTCTTCACGGCCTGGTCGCCGAGGCGCTCGCGGAGCTGCTCGAGATAGAGGCTCTGGGGTTGGACGGGCTTGCCGGGCGACTCGATGATGGCTGAGGCCAGGCGCGCGTGGCCGCGATCATCGAAGCCGGGGAAGGGCGGGTTGGTTTCAGCGCCGCGATTGCCGATGGACCAGATGCCGGTGCCAGGCGGCTTGTTCATAGCGATCTCGTGAGCTGAGGAGTTCCATGCTACGGCCCAGCCGATGGTCCAGCCGTGGCCCGAGCCCATTTCGCCACGGTTCTGGAAGGCGATGCTGCCGTGGGAGACCTCGCAGTTATCGACCAAGAGACCGGTGGACCAGCGCTGGTGGGGTTCGATGGAGCCGTTGCCCTGGAAGCGGCAATGGAGCACAACGACCGGACCCTGTTCGCGCGCCTCGGTGGCGACTTAGAAGGTTTCGTCGCCGGAGCCGGTGCATCGGTCGAAGAGGATTTGCGTGCCGTTGACGGCAAACTGCGTGGGCTTAGCGGCGCTGGTGACGGAGACGTGCTGCGTGACGTCGCACTCGAGAAAAGTGATGCGCAAACTACCGTTGTTGATGCGCACGCCTTCCGTGGTTTCTTCGAACGCGACGGAGCGCACCCAACTGTCGGCGGTGTCATCGATGGCAAGGCCGTCGAAGGCGGGATCGCCGAAAGCGATGCTGCGCTTGGGCGCGACGATGCGCAGGTTCTCGATGCCGACGTGGGAGAGTTGGCCGGGCAGCTCGACCTTATGCACTTCGGCCTGGGCCCCATCGAAAAATTGCGAGTCGTAGGAGTCCATGAGGGGAACGTCGAGGGTGAGCGTGTTGTCGTCGATGGCGACGATACGGCGCAGGGTGTCGAGGTGGTCGGCGCCGATCCAATGTTCCTCGCGGCCGGCACGCTGGAGATCGTCCATGCCTATGAAGTGAATCCAGGCGGGCGTGACGGGCTTGCGGATGCGGATGAGGTCGCCGGGATGGAGTTTGCCGGCGTCGGCGACGTGAATCGTGATGGCGCCGACGGGGACGTAGGGATCAGTGATGGGAATGGTAGGGCCGCTGTATTTGCGCTCGATTTGGCCGGCGATGTGAATTGCGAGATGCGGCGCGCCGGTCATGTCGATGGTGGTGCCGTCTTTGCCGTTGCCTGAGCCGCGCAACACCACGCCGGAGGCGCTGATGGTGAGAGTTTGCGCGCAGTGAAAGATGCCGGGCGCGAGCTCGACCGCGCCGCGAAAGCCGTTCACCAGCGGGAGGGCGGAGACCTGGTCGATGGCCTTCTGAATGGCGGTGGTGTCGTCGGAGCCGATGGGCTGCACGGTGGCCGTGGTAGGGACCGAGGGCAGGGCCACGCCACCGCCCTCGTAACCGGCGTAAGAGAAGTCGGGAATGTGATCGCCCTTATCGGTGTGCCCGTATACAAGTTTGCCGTCGGGGCCGGGGAAGGCCCAGTGGCTTTGCGCGGGGAGGGTGGCAGCGAGGAGCGCAAGGGTGAGCGCGGTGAAAAGGCGGCGAGGATCATTCATGTTCATTGCGCAACCATCTTATCGCGGGACAAATGCGGCGGGGAAATTGCGAGGGACGCTAGTAGCCGGCGGCTTTGCCGTAGTGGTTGCGATGGTCCTGGCCGCCGAGCAATTCGCCGGTCGCGGGATCGATGGCGATGCACTCCCCGTCGGACCAGTGGCCGCGGCTGAGCGTGATCGCGTAGCCCATGGCGCGCAGCGCGGCGATGGTATCGGCGCTGAATCCCGGCTCGAGATACAGGATGTCGGGCAGGTACTGGTGATGAAAGCGGGGCGCGTCCACGGCTTCCTGGATGTTGAGGCCGCCCTCGGCCGCCGACAGAAAAATGTTGCCCACCGTCGAGATGATGCGGCCGCCGCCGGGCGAGCCGAGTACGTAGCGCAGCTTGCCGTCTTCAAGAATGATGGTGGGCGTCATGGAACTGAGAGGACGCTTGCCGGGCGCGATGGCGTTGGCCGGCCCCTGCACCAGGCCAAACATATTTGCGGCGCCGGGCTTCACGGCGAAGTCGTCCATTTCATCGTTGAGCAGGAAGCCGAGCGAGGCGGAGGCGACGTGCGAGCCGAAGCCGTCGTTGAGCGTGGTGGTGACGGCGACAGCGGTGCCTTCGCGATCGACCACCGAATAATGCGTGGTGTCGGGTGATTCGTGCCTTCGTTGACCTGCCGTCGCGGGCGCGGGCGGCACAAAGCCCTCGGGGCGCTTCAGCATGGCGCTGGGCGAAGCGCGATCGGGAAGGATGCTCGCGCGCCAGGCGGCGGCGTAGTTTTTTGCGGTCAGCGCAGCCATGGGAAGCGTGTTGTAGTCGGGATCGCCCAGATAATCCGCGCGGTCCATGTAGGCGCGACGCCACGCCTCCGTGGCCAGATGCACCCATGCGGCGCTGCGATCGCCGAGCGTCGCCAGCGGGTAGCTTTCCAGAATGTTGAGCGCGCTGATGAGCACGATCCCGCCGGAGGAGGGCGGCGGCGCGCTGATCACGGTGAAGTTGTGAAACGTGCCCACAACCGGCTCGCGCTCCACCACGTTGTACTGCGCGAGATCGTCGAGCGAGAGCAGCGCGCCGCCTTTGCTCAGGTCGTCGACGAGTTGGTGGGCCATCCTACCGCGGTAGAAATCGTCGGGATCGGCGGCGATGCGTTCGAGCGTGGCGGCGAGCAGCGGCTGGCGGAAGATTTCGCCGGCTTTGTACAAGCGGCCGTCGCGCTGAAAAATGTGGCGTGAGGCGGGAAAGCGCGCGAGATCGGGATCCGCGAGCTCGCCCGCCTCTTGCGCCGTCAGTTGAAAGCCCGCGCGCGCCAGTTGGATGGCGGGAGTCATCACGCGCTTCAGTCCGAGGCGGCCGTATTTCCTCTCCGCATAGACCAGGCCGGCGACGGAGCCGGGCGTGGCGATGGAGCGGTAGCCCAGAACGCTCGCGTCGGGAATCACGTTGCCGCTGGCGTCCAGATACATGTTCTCGGTGGCGGCGAGCGGTGCTTTTTCACGGTAGTCGAGAAAAATGGTTTTGCCTGTGTGCTCGCGGATGAGCATGAAGCCGCCGCCGCCCAGGTTGCCCGCGGCGGGATGGACGACAGCGAGCGCAAAACCCGTAGCCACCGCGGCGTCGACGGCGTTGCCACCCTCCTCAAGAATGCCCAGACCCGCATCGGCAGCCAGATGATGCACGCTCACCACCATGCCGTGCTGCGCGCGCACCGGCTGCTCGCCGCGATAGGGCAACGCAGCAGGCGCAGTCTCCTGGGCAATGAGCAGGGAGCTAACGGCAACGGCGCACGTGAGAAGTGCGAAGCGAGAAACGCGACAGAGCGCGGAAATCATGGTGCAGACAGGATAACGGGTGTAAATGCAGGGACCAAGGGAACAAGGGAACAAGGGACCGAGAAGGCAGGGAGCGAGAGAGCCAGGGAGCGAAGTCTCTTGTTCCCTCGGTCTCTTGTTCCCTGCTTCTGTCAAAACCGCGCGGTGAGACTGAAGAAGACGCTGCGGCCGCGGCCGGTGACGGGTTTGATCGTGCCCATCCACATTGAGGCCATGAAGTCGTCCATGTTGACGCCGCCGAGGGGCAGCTCGTAGGCCTTGTTGAGCAAATTGTCAGCGCCGCCGCTGGCCTCAAAGGCGCCGCGCCGGTAGCTCGCGTGCAGATTGAAGAGCGTGTAGCCCGGCGTCTGCTGCTCGTAGCGGCGGGGATCGACGTTTCTCTTGCGGTCGACGGCTTCGAGGCCGAGTCCGGCGGAGAGTCCTTTCACGGCTTCGTCGACGTTGACGTGGGTGTTGAGCGGCATCATCTGGTAGAGCGGTGCCGACGAGCTGGTGCGCTCGCCGTCGAGCCATCCAGCCACGCCGCTGAGTGTGCCCGTGCCGCCGCGGATGCTGTTCCACAGTTGAGCGCTGCCCGAAAGATCGCCGCCGTAGATGCGCGCATCGTGATTGGCGAACTGGAGCTGCGCGAAGGTGCTCATGCCGTACATGGTGGTCGCCAGCGTATCAACGTCGATGTAGTTGCGAATTTCGGTGACGAAGGGCGCGGCCTTGAGCTCCCAGATGCGGTCTCCGCGGCTCATCCAGCGCGCGGCGCCGCTCATTGTGTGCGCCGTTTCAGGCTGCAGGGCGAGGTTGCCCACGTAGTAGTTACCGTCGCCGAACCAGCCGATCATGCCGCTGGTCATCCAACTGGTGGACCACGCGTAGCGCTCGTAGAGGCTGGGAGCGCGGGTTTTGCGCGCGTATCCGAACTCGATGATCCAAGCGGCGTTGGGCGTCCAGCGCGCTTGCGCCGTCGCGTCCACGTTGGGATTGGTGTGGGCACGATTGGCGGCGTTGAACGTGGCGGCGTCCATGGCATACATGCTGGAGTAGCCGGAGACCGAGCCGGCGTTGGTCCACACCGTGTCGTTGCGCACGCCGAGGAGCGTTGTCCACGCGGCGCTCCAGCGGCTCGCGGCTTCGATGTAGGTGCCGAGGCGCATGCGGCGGCCGTCGTTGATGTCGACAAAGGCATTCGGTCCCATGTAGGGCGCCATGCCCGCGACCGGCGGCCAGATGTCGTCGAGACGGAAGCGGTCGAACTCGTTGCCGGCGCGGAGGGTGTGACGGCTTCCAAGCGGCAACTCGAGCCGCAGCGAATAGCCCATCTCGCGCCCGTGGGTGTTCATCGGCATCCACATGGGCATGGGAAAGGTCAACTTATCGCGGCCCACATTCATCGAGTGCCAGGTGCCGCGCCAGTTGGCGCGCGCATCCAGCGTTCCGCGCTCGAAGGTGCGGCGATAATGCGCGTTCACGCGCTCCGAGATGTTGCGCACCAGATCCATCTGCTGGTTCACGAAGCCCTCATAGGGAGTGTGAACGTAGCCTCCCTCGACGGCGAAGAGATTGCTCGCGTTTTGGGCGGCCAGCGTGAGCGTGTGCTCGGTGGTCTGCGCGTACGTGGAAGTGACTTTGTGGCCGCTGCCGTCGGTGTAGTCGCCGGTGGTGCTCCACGTGCCGGAGTAGCCCGCGGCAAGACGGCGCGTGGCGGCCCACTCGGCGACGGATCCGCCGTAATACTCTCCGTTCGAACGGTAAAAGCCGGTTGCCGAGCCCTGCTCGAAGGCCTTTTGCTGCGCGCCGGCAAACACGGGCGCTGGCTCGTCGACTACGATCGTTCCGCCCAGGCTGTCGCCGCCCATGCTGACGGGCGTGATACCCGGCATGATACGCACTGTTGCGGCCGCCGCCATGGACGCCTCGCTGAGCAGAGGGTTCATGTGGTTGGGGCACGAGTTCTCCTCGGTCGTGCCGTTGACGACGACTTTGGTGCGCTCGTCGCCGAGTCCATGGAGCACGGGCGAGCCGTCGAGCGCGCCGCTCTCGCGAAGGCTCACGCCCGGCTCAGCGGCGGCCAGTTCGCCGAGGTTCTGATGCCGGCCCTGGTCGTTTGCGTCCACCTTGCGCCGCGACGCGGATTCATTTTCTTCCCGCACTTCGATTTCCGTGCGCGCCGGGGCGATGTGCAGCGTGACGTTGACCACGATTTCGCGACCCGCGTTGACGCGCACATCGCGCACCACGACCATCTCGAAGCCGGAGACGATGACGGTCAACTGGTAGAGGCCCGCGGGGATGCCGTCAAACGCGAACTTCCCTTCGCGGTCGGTCTGGCGCGTCCAAGTAGCGGCCGAGTTTGCGCTCTTGAGCTCGATCTTTGCGCCAACGACCACGGCCTGCGTGGGATCGTGGACAACTCCGGTGACGCGGCCGGTTGCGGATTTATCTGACGATGCGCTCTCGGCTGCAGGCGACTCGCGGGGCGTCTGCGCGATCATCGGGCTCACGGCGCACAGCAAACCCACCACGGCCAAACATGCCAGAAGGATCTTGCTCTTCATCTTTCACCTCTTGCGTTTTCAAAGCGTGCACAACGACGGCCTGGGCCGGGAGACAGGCCCCTGGGGACGGCCGAGCGGATTGCGTTGTTATGCGCGAGAGATGGGAGGTCCGCGTTGGGGATGGACGTCGAGGAAGGCGATCGGGCGCAGAGTTTCACTGTGCTCGGGCAGCGGCGCGGGTTGAACGAGCCCGGCCTCAAAGAGGCGCGGCGCTGGGGTGGAGTATACGCGCGATTGGACGGCCCCGCCGCCGGTTGGCTGGTACGGACAATGCTCCTGCACCGCCGGAGGGCCCCCGGGCTTGCCGCTGGTGGCGAGCAGCCGTTGCATCATGCAGTGGTGCTTGCCGTGCCTGCGGCAGCAGGGGGGAAGACTGGCCTCGGCGTCGGGCGCAAAGAGCGGCGCGATCAGCATCCAGCCGAAGAGGACGAGGAGCGTGAGTGCGATGACACGCCGCATGGCAGTTGCAGGATAAGGGGCGCGACGAGGGGTGAGTCTGCGGCGGCGGTCACAAGAGCAGGAAACAGGGAACAGCTATCAGCTCTTAGCCGCCAGCTAAGAGCTGATAGCTGGAAGCTAGATATATTCCTTGAAGAGCTCGGGCGAGGGGTTGGGGATGACCCCTTTGCCAACGAGCATGCCATCTTCGGCGGCGGCCTTGCATCCGGCGGTGACGGCGGCCTGCACGCTCGAGATATCTCCGGCCATGACCACGAAGCCTTTGCCGCCGAGGGCCATGGCGAGGTGGATTTTGAGCAGGGTGACGTTGGCGGTTTTAACCGCGGCATCGGCCACCTCAATGATGCTGGCTGCGGAGAAAGTCTCAATGACGCCGATGGATTTGAGCTGGCTGGGCGGAATGTCGACGGACTGCGAGATGGCCTGGAGCACCGTGGGATGCACGCGGGCGATCTGGCGGCGCTCAATGAGCGAGGCTCCGGCGGCGGTGGCTCCGGCAGCGAGCGCGGCCTGAACGCTGGTGACGTCGCCCGAGACGACGATGAGGAATTTGCCCGAGCAGATGCTGCGCGCAAGGAGAAGCTGGACCGAGCCAGCCTTCAGCATCAGGTCTTCGACGACAAAACCGTTGGCCACGCTGGAGAGCTCGATGAGTCCGATGGAATTGATTTCCGGCATTTCGGTGTTCCTCGAATTACAGGTTTCAGGTGTCAGGTTTCAGGTGTCAGCAATCGGTCGTCAGCGATCTGTTCTCAGCTATCAGCTTGTCCACGTCGAGATAAGAGCTGGTTGCATGAGTCGAAGCCGATTGAAAAACGTCCCTCAGGGGCTGAAGCCCCACTGTTTATGCGCCTTTCGTGGCACGGCTAAAGCCGTGCCCTTTCAAAACCGGATTTATGCAGCCAGTTCTATCCTCGTGCCCGGCGGTCCCGGAATTCTGAAACCTGAAACCTGACACCCGAAACCTCTTTCTCACGCGTCAATCACGATCGCGTCGTTGCCCACGGTGACGCGGCCTTCGATGCTCGCGTGAATACGCGCGCCGAGCTTGCCCGGCTCCGGCGCGGCGATCAAATCGTCCACGCGCACGCGGTCGCCGCACTTGACCGCTGCAACGGCGGGAGCACCCGCATGTTGCTTGAGCGGCAGCGTGACTTTGCGCGGGGCAAAATTGTGCTCGGTGAGCGGACCCTCATTTACAAACTCGCCGAGGCCGAGCTTGGCCATTAATCTGCGCATGGGCACGCGACGAAACTCGGCCATGGGATGCGGCTGGATCGAATCGGGAGAGCCTTTCCAGGTGAGGCCGCGCTCGCGGGCGATGGGCTTGCCCTGCACGCAAACATTCTTGGGATCCAAATCCTCAGGGCAGGCGAACATGGTGCACAGATTGCATTCGCAGCAGTAGAGCGTGGCCACGGTCAGGTCGCCCGGTTGAGAAAAGCCCAGCGACTGCATGGCGCGGTGCGGCTCAATGGGATGGCCGAGCAGATAGCGCGGGCAGAACTCGGTGCAGAAGCGGCACTGATCGCAGGCAGACCGGCCGATCTTGGCGATGTGCATCCACGGCGCATTGTGGCGGCGAATGAGCGCGTGCTCGGCGGGCAGCACGATGATGCCGCCGGTGGTCTTGGTGACGGGCACGTTCAAATCGGCGGCGGGCCTGGCCATCATGACGCCGCCGAGAAGAATGCCGAAGTCGGGAACCGTGGGACCACCGGCGGCGTCGATAACTTCGCCGATGGTGATGCCGACGGGCACGCGGAGGGTGACGGGATGGGCGACGGCTCCGGCGACGGTGAGGTATTTGTGCGTCACCGGACGGTCGAGGCCGATGTTCATCAGCGTTTCCACGTTGGCCACGGCGGCATCGACATCTTTAGGAAGGCCGCCGGGCGGAATCACGCGGCCAGTAACCATGTGCACCAGAATGAACTCGTCGCCGGCGGGGTAGCAGTCGGGCAGCGAGACAACACGAATGCCGGCGGGGGCCTGGGCCTCGAGTGCGGCGATGATGTCGAGATACTTCTCCTTGATGCCAATCACGCCCTCGCGCGCGCCGACCAGTTGCATGGCCATTTGCATGCCATGCAGGAAGGGTTCGGCGTGGTGGTGGAGGAGTTCCTTGTCTTTGTGGAGGAGGGGTTCGCACTCGGCGGCGTTGGCAATGAGGAGGGGGACCTGGGTTTTGAACTTGACCGCCGTGGGAAAGCCGCCGCCGCCGGCGCCGACGATGCCCAACTCGTCGATGCGGTCGAGCGAGGGGGTGAGGCCGGCGCGACTTTGCCCGGGAGTGCCCGTTTGTGGCGTCATCATTTGGATTATCCCTCAAAATCCGCCAAGATTACGATTGACTCTGATGAATAATGTATCGTATCATTCATTTTCAATCAAGAACAGTCAAAAAATGAAGGTTTTGATCCCAAATATCGGCAGCACTTCGTTCAAGTACCGGCTGGTGGAGATGCCGGACGACCCCTCCAAAGCGGAGACGGTGCTGGCGCAGGGGCGGGTGGAACGGATTGGCCAGCCGGGCGGTGAATGCGCCGATTGCACCGAAGCGATCAGGAAGTGCCTGAGCGAGATTGCCGGACCGGGAAAGGCGTTGGCAAGCCTGAGCGAGATTGGCGCGGTGGGCTTCAAGGCGGTGCACACCGGGCCGCTGAATACGCCGCAAATCATTGACGATGCGCTGCTTGCGGCCATGGAGGAGTTCTCGTTCATGGCTCCGGCGCACAATCCGCCGTATATCGCCGCGATCAGGGCCTTTGAGCAGGAACTGCCAGGGACACCGCTGGTGGCGGTGATGGAGCCGTTCCCGTACCGGTTCATGGACGAGGCTTCGACCACCTACGCAGTGCCTTATGAGTGGCGGACGGAGCACGGGATCCGGCGCTACGGATTTCACGGGGCCAGCCACCGCTCGGCCAACGAGCGGGCGCAGGCGCTGCTGGGGCGGAAGGATCTGCGGCACATTTCCTGCCATCTTGGCGGAAGCTCGAGCGTGGCCGCGTTCAAGAAGGGCGTGGCTGTGGATGTGAGCATGGGCGCCTCGCCGCAGTCGGGGCTGCCGCAGAACAACCGCGTGGGCGACATCGACGTATTTGCCGTGCTGCACATGATGAAGAAGCTGGGGCTGGGGCCGGATGAGATGGCAAAGCTGCTGGGCAGCCAGTCGGGCCTGGCGGGGATCAGCGGCACGAGCGGAGATTTGCGCGATCTGGAAGAAGCCGCGGCCAAGGGCAGTGCGCGGGCGCGGCTGGCGCTGGATGTTTTTGTGCGAGCGATCCGGCATTATGTGGGCGCGTACCTGCTGGAGCTGGGCGGCGTGGATGTGATTACTTTTTCCGGTGGCATTGGCGAAAACAGCGGGGCGATTCGCGCGGCGGTGCTCAAGGGGCTGGTGCCTTTCGGCGTGGAACTGGATGACGAGAAGAACGCGGAGATGAAGGGCGAGGGCGAGATTTCGACACTTCGCTCTCTGGTGAAGGTGTTGGTGATTCCGGCCAATGAGGAATCGATTCTGGCGCGGGAGACGGTGGCGGTGGTGAAAAGACAGCTTCTAGCTACTAGCTCCTAGCTTCCAGCTCATCGAGTTGAGTGGGCGGCGGTGGCGGGGCGAAAGCTGAGAACGAGGAACGTGAAGACAAAGTTCAAGGAACAGTTATGGCAAGCGCAGGGAATCCGGTAATCGACAGGGCGACGGTGGAACGCATCGTGCGCCAGGTGGCGCTCGAGTACCTGGGGCGCGACAGCAAGAGCAAGGCGCCGGAGCTGGTGGTGCAGGCGTCGTCGCGCCACATGCACGTGAGCCGCGAGGATATGGATGTGCTGTTTGGCCCCGGCACGGAGTTGACCTTCGACCGGTCGCTGTTTCAGGAAGGCAACTTTGCGGCCAAGGAGACGGTGACGATTGTGGGGCCGCGCAGCCGCATCATCTCGAACCTGCGCATCCTGGGACCGATGCGCAAGCAGTCGCAGGTGGAGCTGGCGTTTACCGATGCGATCATGCTGGGATTCAACGATCTTCCGGTGCGGCTATCGGGCGACATCAAGGGCACGCCGGGCGCGGTGATCATCGGGCCGAAAGGCGTGGTGGAGCTGAAAGAGGGCGTGATTCGCGCCGCCATTCACGCGCACATGTGTCCCAAAGAGGCCGCGTACTTTGGCGTAAAGCAGGGCGACATGATGAAGCTGCGCGTGGGCGGGCCTTCGGGAGTGACATTCAACAACGTGCATGTGCGCATCGATCCGACATCGCGGCTGAACGTGCACATGGATACGGACGAGGCGAATGCGTGCGGATTGCATTTGACCAAGGACGTGGAGATTTTCAAGTGAGACGGTGCGGGCCGGGAGGCCCGCACGACAGCCGGTCTGGAGACCGGCGCTACAAAGGGGCAGAAGATTTTCAAGTAGGACGCAAATTCAAGTTAGAACGCAGAAAGATCGAAACGGGAAGTAACGCTACAGAACAAGAGAGGAAGCGATGAAACAAGCGCTGGGAATGGTGGAAACAAAAGGCCTGGTTGCGCTGTTTGAGGCGACCGACGCCATGCTCAAATCGGCAAACGTGACGTTCGCCGGCTGGCAGACCGTAGGTTCGGGTTTGGTGACCGCCTTTGTGGAAGGGGACGTGGCGGCGGTGAAGGCAGCTACGGACGCGGGCGCGGAAGCGGCATCGCGCATCGGCGAGGTGGTGAGCGTGCAAGTGATCTCACGACCTCACGACGAGCTGCCGTCTTTCGTGCAGGGCAACAAAACTGCAGCGAAGAAGGCGTAAGAACCAGCCGTTAGCTTTTAGCTCTTAGCTATTAGCTGGGCGGCGGGACAATGAGCGCTCGAGCAGCACCGGCGCTTTGCGGAGACGGCAAAACGGCAACTGCAGCAACATCGAGCTAATAGCTAAGAGCTAAAAGCTGAAAGCTGCACTTCAAGGAGACGAGATGAGTCAGGCAATCGGATTGATTGAAACCAGAGGCATGGTGGGGCTGGTGGAAGCCAGCGACGCCATGGTGAAGGCGGCCAGCGTGGAGCTGGTGAAGACGGTGCAGATCGGCGGCGGCTATGTGACCGCGATTGTCCGCGGCGACGTGGGCAGCGTGCGCGCGGCTGTCGATGCCGGCGCGACCGCGGCCAAGGTGGTGGGCGAGCTGGTGTCGTCGCACGTGATTGCGCGGCCGCACGAAGCGCTGGTCGAGAACATGTTGAAGTAGGTTTCAGACGAGGGAGACGGCAAATGGCGAATGAAGCACTTGGAATGATCGAAACCAAGGGCCTGGTGGCCCTGGTGCAGGCGACGGACGCAATGCTGAAAGCGGCCAGCGTGAAATTTGTGGGCTGGAACAAAGTGGGCAGCGGCCTGTGCTCGGTGTATGTGACAGGCGACGTCGGCAGCGTGCGCGCCGCGGTAGACGCGGGCGCGGCGGCGGCTCGCGCGGCAGGCGAAGTGCAGAGCGTGCATGTAATCGCACGGCCGCACGATTCGCTGGGCATCGTATTGCAGAAGTAGCGCGACGAAACCGTCTCGCCAGCGCGGGTTTGCGGCGGGGCGTCATGAAAGGGCACGACTTCAGTCGTGCCACAACGGCTCACGGAATACGAATGGGGCTTTAGCCCCTGAGGCTCCGCGGCTCTTGCGAGGTTGGCAATGTTTATAGCGAAAGTCATCGGCAACGTGGTTTCCACGCAGAAGATCGCGAAGTTCCGCGGCATGAAGCTGCTGCTGATCCAGCCCTACATCAACAAGGAAGGGAAGCTGCA
>Ga0181533_1001969_pt1 | contig 25060 bp, 26 predicted proteins | sample PEATcosm2014_Bin_45_FD_119772 | JGI IMG/M metagenome (GOLD analysis project Ga0181533, IMG submission 119772) | Peatland microbial communities from MTU Mesocosm Facility, Houghton, MI, USA - PEATcosm2014_Bin11_60_metaG | ecosystem: Environmental > Terrestrial > Soil > Wetlands > Peat | place...
AAAGAGACAAAACTGAACGTTAGCTAGAGAGTGCACAGAGATTAAAGTCATATCTGATGTTATGTCTTCTTAAATCCATGAGTTTCTCTGTGTCCTCTGTGGTTTGATGGTGAATCAGGGTACGAGGTATGCCATTGACCGGGATCATGGTATATTAAGAGTATAGAATACACTGAGAAGGAGGTAAGGTGATATGAAAACTGTCAAGGATATCTTAAAAAACCCGGGTCGTGAAATTTGGTCAGTTTCTCCCACGACAACGGCATACGAGGCTCTCGAAGTGTTGGCTGACAAGAATATCGGAGCTTTAATGGTCTTTGAAAATGAACGCCTTGTCGGAATTTTTTCGGAACGCGATTATGCAAGAAAGGTGATCCTGAAAGGAAAGGCTTCCAAGGACACACCTGTGAGCGAACTGATGACCAAACATTTATTTTATGTTAAACCGGAAAATACCCTTAATGAATGTATGGCTCTGATAACATCGAAACATATCCGTCATTTGCCTGTTTTCGACAATAACAGGGTTACGGGTATCATAACTATCGGCGACGTGGTTAAGGAAATTATTTCCGAGCAGGAGGTCACTATTAAAAACCTTGAAGATTTTATGGCCTATGATGGATTTTAGCAATGCGCGTCCTCGTTTGGCCTTCGTTAACTTTCTTATAAAACGGTGTCACTCATGAAGGCAAATCTCAATATCGGTCTCTCCCGGATCCAGGCGCTGCTTGGAGTCAGCCGCGCAGCCGCGCTCTGTGCCATTTTTCTGATCACTCTGACTGTGCTATTCGCGGCGTTCTGGTTTTTTCATTCGGCCACACCCGACACCATCACCATCACGACCGGTCCGGAAGGCAGTGTATTTCAAACAAACGCCGCTAAATACAGGGCAATACTTGCACGCAACGGCGTAAAGCTGAAAATTCTTCCGTCCGAGGGCTCGCTCGAAAATCTCAGGAGGCTGGTTGATCCAAAGTTCCGCGTCGATGTCGGATTCGTTCAGGGTGGTGAGTCCGATGGGCTGAAAATCGACAAACTGTTTTCGCTCGGGAGCGTCTCTTATGCTCCGATTCTGGTTTTCTACCGGGACGTCGCGCCGGTGGATCTCCTTTCGGGGTTCAACGGTAAGCGGCTAGCTATCGGTCCTGCAGGAAGCGGAACGCAATCCCTGGCTTTGACCTTACTCGCAGCCAACGGTATCGGACCCGGCGGCTCGACTGCCCTGCTGGACCTGGATGCTGATGACGCCGCAAAGGCCCTGCTTGATAGCAAGGTCGATGCCGTGTTCCTGATGGGGGAATCGGCCTCATTGCAGACCATACGCTCGCTCCTTCTGACCCCGGGAATCCGGATGTTCGATTTCACACAGGCTGATGGATATACGCGGCGCATCGTCTACCTGAACAAGTTGGAGCTTCCGAAAGGGTCCATTGATTTCGGCAAAGATATTCCTGACCATGCTCTCTCTCTGATCGGTCCCACGGTCGAACTCATTGCTAGGGAAGGCCTGGACCCGGCGCTGTCTGATCTGTTGCTTGAGGCAGCGCGTGAAGTACACGGGACGGCCGGCCTCCTCCGTCAACGGGGGGAATTTCCGGCCCCGCTGGAACATGAATTTCGCATCAGCTCCGAAGCGGTCCGCTATTACAAATCCGGCAAAAGCTTCCTCTATCGCTCCCTTCCGTTCTGGCTGGCAAGCCTCGTTAACCGTATCATTGTGGCAGTGGTCCCCATCATAGTGCTCCTGGTACCGGGACTGCGCCTCATCCCCGCGTTCTATCGCTGGCGCATCATGTTAAGGTTCTACCGATGGTACCGTGAACTGCTTGTCCTTGAACAGGATATGGTCACGCATGTAACGCCCGAAATACAGAAAAAATTGCTGGAGAGGCTCTATGAAATCGAAAAGGCGGTCAACAGAATGAAAGTACCGGCATCCTTCGCCAACCAGTTCTACGTGCTTCGCGAGCACATCAGTTTTGTCCGTGACAGACTTATAGGCAGCAAACAGGCATAGCGCCCGAGCGCGGGACAATATGTCCCTTCCTCGTCCGCGCTCATAAAAACATTATATCCTTTGTTATAGTCCCCTCATCAGAAGTAGTCTCGCCTTCCATGCCCACTTCCTTTCCATTTTGCGCTTGTAACGAGGCGCATCTTTGAATACTGCGACCGCTTTCTTAAGGTACTCCACCCCCTCGTCAACCTTCCCGGTCTTTATCTTGACAAGACCCATCTGATAGAGCCCCTCAGTGCTTGAAATACGCACCTTCAGATAATGCTCAAGGTACGGCGCCGCGCTGTCGTAGGCCCCGGTATCAATATACACTTCTGCCATTGCCAGGTAAGGATCGCCATATTTTAACCCGGGAGCGGCAAGCAGGGCATTGTCCACAAGCGCCCGCCCCCTGTCGACAGCGCCGCTTCTGGCAAGCGCAATGCCGTAGTAATAATTGAATTCCGGCTCATCGGACATTTTTGCCGAGGCCCTGGTGAAATATTCGAGTGCCTTCTTATAATTTTTCCTTTCGAACATAAAAATGCCAAGTTCTTTCAATGACCGGGCATCATGAGGATTAATTGCAACAATCCTCTGAAGTTCCCTGATTCTGCCGGCAACCCTGTATGCCCGCAGAGGGTCCGGCACAAAGCCGTAATATCTCCTGTCTATTGCCAGGTAAAAAACAATAATAATGACCACCGCTATGATCGGATTTCCGATAAGCCGTGAGAGAAAAATAAACAGAATAAACTTGCCCAATACACCTCCGAAAAGACAAGTGAAAAGTGAAAAAAAACTAAAACAAGAATATGCTAATTTCTTTAAGTTTTATTTCCAGTCTTTCCTCTTCACTTTTAACTTTTTACTTTTCACTTTTTTTATGTATAGGCAGACTTGTCCCCTATATCATAATGCAGGGGCATAAACACCTTCCTTAATGTGAAAACAACAAGCATCGCTGCTATCAAAATAAGACCATAGGAGACCCCACTAGCTGTCAAACCCCGCGCCGCCAGCATAACAAGGTACAGGGGCATTATCAGCGCAAGGAGATACCCTTCTATCAGCCTGAAACAAAAAGCCTCTTTTGCAGTAATGAACCCAAGGCAACCTGCTAAAGGAAGAAGCAGAAGCGGACCGTAGATCTTGCTCATAAGCGCTCCCGATGTATCTCCCCTGCCGATGACAAACAAAAGGACCAGGGAGATAACGGCAACATAATAAAGCGTCTTAAGTGCCCGGTGAAATTTGCCGACATAAAGATGTATAAAAAACACACTCATGCCAACCGCAGCATACAACAGTATAAGGAGCACATCGGTCAAAAACGCAAATGATATATACTCCTCATACCGAGTGGCATTTGATGAAAAACAAGCCCCGGCAAGAACAAACAATGTCGACAGCACAATGCCAGCCCGGTATAATATTACAGAAGCTTTGTCCTCCTGCGTCAGCGTCTGAAAATATTCCTGTTCCTCCATATTTCATATCATAGCAAATCTGCATTTTTTTTAATGGAAAAACATTTAAGAATATGGCATGTCCGTATCTCGTGTCGTGCATTACTCCAGGCTTGCGTTTTTATATAACTAAAAACAGGTATTTTTCTTGCTCGCAAATATCCGGCTATTGCGGCATAGCCTGGCATACTACTTTCGGGTAATTGTTTTCCCAACAAAGAATCTGTTATAAATCATTATCTGCTTTAACCCTGTGGAGGAGCATTGGCAAAAAGCATCCTCATCATCGATGACGACAGCGATTTTAGAAACTCTTTAAAACACGTTTTCGACTGTCACGATTATAAAGTATATGAAGCTTGCAACGGCAAAGAAGGCGTAGAGGCCTACCGCCGAATTACTTCAGATATCGTTCTTACCGACATATACATGCCGGAAAAAGACGGGCTGGAGACCATCCTCGAGATCAAGAAAGAATTTCCGGAAGCAAAAATTATTGCGATGTCAGGTATCAATGGAGGCAATTTGGATTTTTTTCAGGTTGCCGGATACCTTGGCGCGATAGACTGCATCAGGAAGCCGTTTGAACCCGAGGATATTATCAGGATCGTTAATTTGACGTTGGAGGGAAATGCTCCTGAAAGTTCATACGAATAGAGGAATGAAAATAAATTTATGATACCCGGCTTACTTAAAGGGGGGCGGAATGAAATCGCCACCCTCAATAAAAAATAAAAAAAAGCAGGAGTGTAATGCCGGCGCCCAATACAGCTCCGGTGATGACTTCTAATGGGCTGTGTGCCCTCACCGTTATCCTGCTCTGGGCGATCAGGACCGCCAGTACTCCGGAAAGCAGCGAGGCGGCGAAACTTTCGGTGCTGTACGTGATGGCTATCCAGAGAGAAAAAGCTATGGCAGCGTGACCGCTGGGCATACCGCCGCGAAGCGGATGTCCCTTGCCAAAATACGATTTCAGCATGATCACAGTAATGAGTATCAGAATGGTAGCCATCAGGGAAATCTCTTCGTTTGAATGTTTTGCTATATACATGCCCTTCTGAAATGCCGTGTTGACATAGGGGAACATTATGATATACCCGATAACAGCTGCGCCGAAGGCCGTAATAAGCACTGCGCCTGCGGCAACGTCTTTCGCAGTTCTTGCACTCTCATTGTGTTCGGGTGACAACAGATCAACGACATACTCAATTGAAGTATTGATCATCTCTGCAAGCAGGACCAGGACCACTGCAATGGCGATGATCAGGAAGTCCTCCCTTGTCACGCCAAGGACATAAATCAAAATAAGGACAAACGAGGCAGTATAGAGATGATAGCGCACGTGGCGCTGGGTTTTTGCAGCATAGAGTATCCCCTCGATGGCATTCCCGGCGCTCTCGGCCCACTTCCTTAAAGGCATACGACCTCTGCCAGTTCGGCTTCAAGCCGTCTCATTTTCGCCGCCCTATAGCTGCTTTTTTCGTGATCATGGCCCAGCAGATGAAGAAGACCGTGAATGAGCAGGCGCGCGAGTTCCCGGTCAAAGGTGGCGCCATATTCCTCCGCCTGCCGTTTGGCCTGCGGAAGGCTTATGACTATATCGCCAAGCGATAAATGCCGGGCCGGCATCTCGGGCTTCTCACCTATCAGCGGGAAAGAAAGCACATCAGTCGTCCTGTCAATGCCGCGATATAGGTGATTGAGTCTCCTCATTGCAGCATCATTCACAAGAAGCACGCTTACTTCAAGGTGCTCTAAAATCTCCTTGCCGGAAATGAGCGGATGTCGCCCTTTATACGCAAGATGGGTAAGGGCTTTATTGAGCACCCTCTCTATTGCCCGATGATTTGCCTTGATCAGCCTTTGGTTGTTCTTTATTGCTATTTCCATTTCCCTGTGGCGCCGCTCCAGCCATGTCCTTATCACCGGCAGTCCGGGCCGCTACCGCTTCAGACAGGCCCTTTTGATGTCCGCCTTTCAATGCAATCTCCGGATATACTATCCTCCTGTGGAATATACTGGTAAGAATGTAGGTAAACCGTTTCTTTATCTCGGATATGTCCTTCAGTGTGAGTTCGCACTCATCGATCTGTCCGTCGAGAAATATGTGATTGATTATTTTGTCCACCAGCGCCGAAATTCTTGCAGGGGTCGGCTCTGCAAGTGCGCGTGAGGCCGCTTCAACGGCATCTGCCATCATGACAATAGCGGCCACCCTGGTCTGCGGCTTAGGCCCCGGATAACGGTAATCCTCCTGGAGCGGCAGATTATCTTTTGTCTGCTCAAGGGCTTTTTGATAAAAAAAGGTGATCAGGCTTGTACCGTGATGCTGTTGAATTATATCAACAATTTGTTTTGGCATTTTGTATTGCCGCGCAAGTTCCACCCCGTCTTTAACATGCGAAATAAGGATCATACTGCTCATGTGCGGGACAAGTTTTTCATGCTTGTTCACACTATTGGTCTGGTTCTCGACGAAATATTCAGGCATGCGTATTTTTCCTATATCATGGTAACACGCGGTCACCCGTGCCAGCAGCGGGTTGGCCCCCACCGCCTCTGCCGCCGCCTCAGCAAGATTTCCCACAATAATGCTGTGGTGGTAGGTGCCCGGCGCGGCGACCATGAGATTATGCATCAGCGGCTGATCGAGGTCCATCAGCTCAATCAGACTGATATCGGTAGTCACAGAAAATGCATATTCGATTACAGGAAGCAGAAGGGAGACTATAGCAGCAACCATTATGCCGGACATTGCGGCAAACATAAAGGCATGCGGGGCCATGACGGCAAAGAGGTTGCCCTCGAAGAGCAGCAGAACGCCGGTAGTCAAAACATTAACAGCGCTCACATATAGGCCCCCCTTTAAAAGCGAAGAGCGTTTCTTGCACCTGATGACGCTGAACGCAGCCGTCAGGCTTCCGACAAACGCATACACTGTATATAGAGGATTGTTGAGCCATATCCCCGTCATGATACTGATGATAAAGGAAAAAATTATCGCCGTATGAAAGTCAAAGATGAGAGTGACCAGCATTGCCCCCATGGGAACGGGTATGCCGTATAAAAAAGCCCCGCTCTTCGGCAGGACAAGTCCCCTATGGAGACCGGAAAGCAAATACTCGGAAATGCGGCCGGACATGAGCGTTCCGGCAACAAGCAGCCCCAGCAGCAGCAGCATTTTGTGGTCATTAAGGTAAACCGGCTTGTAGCGCTTTATGTCCCTGTAAAATATAAAAAGGACAATAGCTGTTATGAGAAAGCTCCCTATGAAATGGTCAATGCCTATTCGCCCCTGGATCAGCAGAGCGCACACCATGCTCAATCCCAGCAGCACATAAATTTTCGAGAGGTCATTTCTGTGCTTCTGCCAGTATTCCCTAAGGAATTCCGCTAAAGTCCTGGCCTTTTTAGATGTACTATTTTTCGACGTTCCGTTTTTCATGTTTTTCATATGCCCTGACGATTTCCTGGACAAGCCGGTGCCGCACAACATCCCGTTCGGAAAAATGAATTATCTTTATGTCCTCGATGTTTTTGAGTATTCTGATGGCCTCTACAAGCCCGGATGTTCTGTCCTGGGGCAGATCAATCTGCGTAATATCTCCTGTAACCACCGTTTTTGATCCGAAACCGAGTCTCGTCAGATACATCTTCATCTGCTCAGGGGTGGTGTTCTGGGCCTCGTCGAGTATAACAAAAGAGTCGTTCAGCGTCCTTCCCCTCATAAAGGCGAGCGGCGCTATTTCTATGACGCCCCGCTCGATAAGCTTTGAAGCCTTGTCAATTTCCATCATGTCGAACAGTGCATCGTAAAGGGGTCTCAAATAGGGGCTGACCTTTTCTGCTATGTCTCCGGGGAGGAACCCCAGCTTTTCTCCCGCCTCTACTGCAGGTCTGACCAGCACGATCCTCGAAACCTGCTTTGTCAGAAAAGAGCTGATGGCCATGGCCATTGCGAGATATGTCTTGCCGGTCCCTGCAGGACCTATGCCGAAGGTAATATCATACATGCGTATCGCGTTGATATACAGCCGCTGCGTCTCTGTTTTAGGTATGATAAACCTTTTCTTCGATGATACGGGGATATTATTAGAAAAGAGCTCTTTGACGGAAATATCCTCGCCCTCGCATATCGATCTTACCGCATAGCTTATATCTTCAGGTTTAAGGGCATAGCCCTTCCTGTTGACGTCCCTGAGTTCATCGATCAACAGTTCCGCCTTCTCTGTTTCTTTGTCCTCACCCCTGATAATCAGTTTATTTCCTCTTACGCTGATGGCAACGCCGAGGGATTCTTCAATTATTTTAAGAGTTTTATCGATTCCTCCATGCAGGAAAGGATATTCCTCAGCCTCATCAAGTTCAAGTTCTATCGTTTTCGTGATCGTCTCCATTACATAAGCGTTATAGCGTTCCGCGCGGTGCGTTGTGCGTCAAAAACAAAAGACAAAACAAAAAAACCGCCTTTTCTTTCTTTTGCGCTGAACGCTGAACGCCTTTTTTTTGGTGAGATTGCTTCGACATGAAAATTCAGATTACGGGATTGCATATTCATTTTCGACCGGCTATCGAGCCGCCGTTACAAAATTCTGCAAGCCCATTTTTTTCGAAAGTGCCGCTGCACTTTTTTCTGCAGCTTTCTTGTTCTTAAAAGACCCTACCCTGACTTTGAAATAATCATTGGTCCCGTTCGCGTTAACAATATAAGGATTATAGTTTTTTGCCTTCAGAGTTTGATAAAGCTGATCAGCTCCCTCCTTACTGGGAAATGCTCCCACTTGCACAGTGTATAGCTTGCCGGAAGGGACCGCGTTCTTTGCCTTCTTTTTTGCCTTCCCGCCTGTATGCCTGCCGCTCTTAGAAGCAGCGCTTCCTGCCTGGGCAGGCTGGGCAGATTTTACAGAAGCATTGTCCTGGACCTGATTTGCAGCAACTGCAGAAACACTGACCTCATTCTTTTGTGGTCCGGGCTTTTTGCTTTTTTCTGTTGTATCCTGGTTCTTCGGGATTTCGCCTTTTGTCTGGGTTGACGGTGGCGCCGTGGGCTTGTGCAAAGAGGTTTCAGCAGCCTGCTCAGGCTGGTTTGCCGACGCAGGCTGAGTGGCGTCAGGGTTGCCGGCAACATCTTTTACCGGAAGCTCGATGACCCGTTTTTCTTCGGGACGGAAAACGTCGCTCGTCTTGGCGCTCTCAACCGGCTGCTTCTCTTGTTCGGATGGACCGCTGCCCCTGAAGCCGAAAAAATATCCTATACCGAAGCTTGCAACAGTGATGAGAAGAGCGCCTATAAGCACCGAATTACGGCTCAACAGCAAGATTGATGATCTTTCGGCCGCCCCACCCCTCATAAAATTAGCATAGCATCACCATAGGAGAAAAATCTATAATCCTTTGCAATGGCCTCCTTGTAAGCCTTTGATATTTTACCGAAGCCAGACAGTGCAGATACCAGCATAAACGGCGTTGAGCGCGGCAGGTGAAAATTTGTCACAAGGCAGTCGACCGACTTGAAGCTGTAACCAGGGCAAATAAAGATGTCAGTCGCGCCTTTTATTACAGGCATCCGGCTGCCTGTTTCCGGCGGACCGTTCTTTTCCCTAAGGCCGCCTGAATTATTCGACTCATTATAAACAATACATTTACCGCTTGAAATGCCCTCCACTGTCCTGGTTGTTGTTGTCCCCACCGCAACAACCTTCCTGCCGCTCTTCCTTACCTGCTGCAATTCTTGTATTATGGATTGGTCCATTTCAAAATATTCTGTATCCATGTTGTGGTCTTTCAAGGATTCGGCCCTTACCGGCTTAAACGTGCCTGTCCCGACATGGAGCGTCAAGAACCTCACAAATACTCCCTTATTTTGCATTTTAGCTATAAGCTCGTCTGTAAAATGAAGGCCTGCAGTCGGCGCCGCTATAGACCCCTGCTTCTCTGCATAGACAGTCTGGTAGCGTTCTTTGTCTGCATCTTCGGGCATGCGCTTAATATAGGGTGGCAGCGGCATATAGCCATATTTCCAAAGCAGGTCATTCAGTTTAACAACAACGTTTTCAGGGATCCTCAGATATCTCTTTTTCCCGTTTCGGTCATCCGAATAATGCGTTTCGATCTCTGCGTTAACGCCGTCAAAAACAGTCACGGGACCATCACAATGTCCCTTACATAATATTTCCCATATTGTTTTGTCAGCCGTTTCTCTCACCAATAGAATGTCTACTGTCCGTCCCCCCATCATTTTACCGATAATGCGCGCGGGAAATACCTTGGTATTGTTCATTAATATCATATCGCCTTCTTCAAGATAGTCTAAAATATCAAAAAAGTGTTTATGCTCAATAGATCCATCTCTATGGAGTATCAGCAGTCGTGAATAGTCTCTCTTTTCGGAAGGTCGCGAAGCAATCAATTCCGGGGGCAGATCAAAATCGAAATCAGCGGTCTTCATAGCGCTCAATAGTAGTTCCAGGGTAAAACGTAGAGAGTATCTCCTTGTAATTTTTCCCTTCTTTCGCCATTTCAAGAGCGGACCACTGGCACATGCCGACACCGTGGCCATAGCCTCTTCCCTCAAAAATAAAGGTAGTTCCGTCCCTAGTAATATCCGTAATCAAAGTGCTTGGCAGTTGGTCCCAGCCGATATTCTTTCTGAAATCATTCCCGGAGACTTCAACATCACCGCTTTCAGTTACAAGCCTGAACACCTTGACCCGGTTTGATACCGTATATGAGTCAATAATAATATCCTTTAGACCGGATATGTTGATTGCCCTCTCAATGTCTGAAGCGGGTATCCTTTTCTCCCACATGTAAAAAGGAGACAGCTCACAGCTTGTTTCGATAGATTTTAAATAGGGATAGCTTTTTCCGAAAACCTCACCAGGGTCCTCCGTAATTCCGCCGCTCGTAGAATGATAGTAAGCAATAATGGGTTTTCCCTCAAACATAAGGACCTCTCCCTTTGTCTCATCTACTGCTTTTACTATACTCGCCGGAATGTCATTTCCCTTGTATGCCTGGTGCAGGACCGTAGAAGTAAGATCGTAGGGCATTTTAGACGTTACATTGTTCAACCGCTGGTGCAAGGCATACGTGCGAGCTGCAACTGCCTGGGCCTTTAGTGCCTCGCTTTCCCACTTACTTCCTACTTCGGCGGCCACCACTCCCTTTACGTAATCCTCCAGGGAGATTTCATTAATTATATAGAGTCCCCCTTCACCCTTCCAGACCTCGATATTGCCGAAATATTTCATTCCGCTTAAAATGACCTCTCCCCTGGCAGTGCCGATCTTCTCGACCTGCTCATCTTTCTGCGGTATCCTTACATTTTTACTGTCAACAAGCAATACTCGCATAGTCATCTGCGCAACTGACAGAGAAGGGCGGGCCGCAACGCACAAAAAAAAGGCGGCCAGAAAGAATACGGGATATTTTAAAGACCCCATTCAGCGCCTACCGAAAAGCCAGAGCAGCAGGGTAAATATGATGCTTACAAGAATACCGGTCATGAGAGGGAAATAGAAGGTGACATTTTTTTTTTGGACAATGATATCACCGGGCAGTCTGCCAAGCCATGGGAGCTTTCCGGAAAAAAGAATCAACCCTCCCACTGCGGCGCAAACAATGCCGATAATTATTAAAAGCCTTCCTATCTGATGCAATCCATCCATAACTAACGTGAATCGTTTAAAGACCGCGAAACGTGAGACGTGTATCGTGAAAAGTGAAAAGTGAAAGTCAAAACACAAAATAAAAATTGGGCTGTCGATTTTTGTTTTTTACGATTCACGATTCACGATTCACGTCTCACGTTTCACGGTCTTTTGGTATCTCTCCATTTCAGAATATATACATCCGCAGTATTGCTGCCGGTAGAGGTCCATTGTCCTGGCCATTTGCCTGCCCTCACGAAAGCCTCGCCTGAAATCCTCGCCATAAAATTCTATAGCGTACCGCTTCTGCAGCTCGCGCCCAATGTCGATAATCAGATCAAATTTCTGATACGGACTCACCAGCAGGGTGGTTGAAAATGCATCAGCCTTTATCTCCAGTGCCTTTCTGGCAGCCTGTTCCAGTCTGGAGGTATAGCAGTATTCGCATCTGTTGTCCTCGTTTCCGACTACATTCCTCAGGTATTCCTTTAAACCGTAATAATCGTTGTACTCTATATCCAAACCCCATAGTTGCTGGAGCTTTTGAAGGGCCTCAAGCCTGTTCTTATATTCCGTGAAAGGGTGGATGTTAGGATTGAACCAGAGGCCTTTTACCGTAATCCCGAGCTCTTTAACAAACGATAAAGGATAGGTGGCGCAGTTTGCGCAACAGATATGCATAAGCAGCTTCATCGGGTTAAAACAGGCCGTCAGGCAGCTTTTTTCCTAAATGCTCGTAGGCCAGCCTTGTAGCCAGCCTTCCTCTCGCCGTCCTTTCAATAAGGCCCTCCTGTAACAGATACGGCTCATACACATCTTCAATCGTTTCCCGGTCCTCTCTCATGGAGGCTGCGATAGCTTCAACGCCGGCTGGTCCCCCGCCGAACTTGTCGATAATGGCCCAGAGCAGCTTTCTGTCGATGTCATCAAGTCCGAGGTGGTCGATGTCCAGCGCTGTAAGGGCCTCTCTGGTTATCGCCATATCGATACTTCCATCCCCCTTGACCTGGGCAAAATCCCTGATTCTCTTTAGCAGCCGGTTCGCGATCCTGGGCGTGCCCCGGGATCTCTTTGCAATCTCAACGGCGGCATCTTCTTTTGTCTGCATTTCAAGCAACTGCGCAGACCGTACTACTATTTCCTTCAGCTCATCCGGCGTGTAAAAATCGAGCCTGCATATGACACCGAACCGGTCGCGCAGCGGAGAGGTCAAAAGCCCCGTGCGCGTGGTAGCGCCTATCAGAGTAAAGCGCGGCAGGTTCAATTTTAAAGTCCTGGCGTTCGGACCCTGCCCTATAATAATGTCGAGGTTAAAGTCCTCCATGGCAGGATAGAGCAGTTCTTCCACAACCCTGGGCAGCCGGTGAATTTCATCAATGAACAGTATGTCGCGGTCGGAAAGATTGGTCAATATTGCTGCGAGATCACCGGGTCGCTCGAGGACCGGGCCCGATGTGGTTTTTATATTCACCGCCAATTCGTTGGCTATAATACCGGCAAGCGTTGTTTTGCCGAGACCTGGGGGGCCGAAAAAAAGCGCGTGGTCGAGCGGCTCCTTCCTTAGCGAAGCAGCAGCAATAAAAACCTTCAAATTATCTTTGGTCCGCTGCTGTCCTATAAACTCATTAAGTGAGCGGGGCCGCAGGTTAGTCTCATAAGTCATCTCCTCCTGGTCTGCTTCGGGACACAAAGGCCCTATCTCTTTGTCATCTATTCTCATAATAATTCATGGCAATAGGCAGCAGGAAAATGTTGCCTGCCCTTTGCCCTGTCTTTGTCCTTGAATTTGCCCATAGCCCATAACCTCTAGCCCATAGCCTGGCTTACTCCTTTGTAAGATATTTTAAAGCCTCTCTGACCAAACTTTCAATATCGCTCTTACCTGTGCCGCACGCCTTTTCAAGGGCATCCAGAGCAATGCTCTTTTTATACCCGAGGTTTATCAGCGCAGAAAGCGTGTCGTCATACACGGTATTCTTTTTCTCTTTTAATGACGGGAGCTTATCTTTCAGTTCAAGGATCAACCGGTGCGCTGTTTTTTTGCCGAGTCCCGGGACCTTGCACAAAACATCAACATCTTCGGCATCGATAGCAGTATAAAACTTTTCCGGTGGGATGGTCGAAAGGAGGTTGAGCGCGGTCCTGGGTCCGATGCCTGAAATCCCGATCAGCGTCGTAAATATCCTTTTTTCATCCTCTGCCTGGAAGCCGTAGAGCTGCAATGCATCTTCCCTCACATGCGTATGGATGTAAAGAAAAATGTCCGAGTGTTCATCCGGAAGAGATGAGATGAGTGTCAAGGGCACCTGAACGCTGTAACCTACGCCATGCACATCAACTATCAGCCTGTCCGGTCTCTTTGAAATGAGCTTCCCGCGTAATGATGCAATCATAACAGACCAATGCGACGGGTGTTTGCGTTTGGGTCACTTTGCTTCATAGTAATTGTACTTATTATAACGTAATCCCGGAATCCAAAATATTTTTAATTTGCCTTGCCATCTCGAATCCATTCATAACAGGCATTCCAAAATCTCTTTCACTTGAGGCCTCTGTCCTGAATTATGCTCCCTTGCGGTATGAATTACATTCAATTTTCCGCCTATGTTCTTCTCTAGATCACTTTAAGGACTGCCGAACTTTCTGGTATGCGCATGGCACAGTGCCAATGCCAGCGCATCGGCACTATCAGGAGACAGGGCATGTCCGATTGTCAGGATTTCTTTGACCATTTTCTGGACCTGATTTTTGTCAGCCTTTCCGTAACCTACCACAGACTTCTTGACTTCCAGTGCAGAATACTCAAAAATATCCCGGCCCGTAAGGGCAGCGGCAATTAGGACAACACCTCTTGTATGCCCCAGACTTATGGCCGCTTTTATCCCCTTTGCAAAAAACATTTTTTCTATGACAATTTCATCAGGACTGTATTCCGCTATAACTTCACTAAGGGTAGTAAAAAGCTCTTTCAGCCGTACATGGAGCGGCTGGCGAGCGGGGAGAACAATTCTGCCGGAAGACAGATACATGGGCTGCCTGTTCTTACGGCTGCCGGCAATATGCGTGTTTCTGTCAGGGGCCTTTATAAAACCGTAACCGCAATAGATGCTTCCGGGGTCGATGCCAAGAATCTTCATAGAAACAGGTTATAGGTCATAGGTTATGGGTCATGGGTTATAGGCAACAAAAAAAAACTGTTGGTATTTTTAAAAACCTATGACCTATCACCTATGACCTATCACCTGTTATTTCTTTCTGGGGGCTTCAAAAAGTATCTCTTCCACCATCTGGCAAATAACATGGGCAAGCGTTATATGTACCTCTTGCACGCGGGGGGTATCGTCGGAAGGAGCAATGAAGGCGTAATCATTTTTGGCGGAGAATTTTTCACCTTTCGACCCCGTGAAGGCAATCGTTCTCAGCCCTTTCTTCTTTGCCGCATCAACAGCTTTAAGAATATTTTTCGAACTTCCGCTCGTGCTTATAGCAATAGAGATGTCCCCTTCCTCGCCCAATGTCTTGACCTGTCTTGCAAAAATTTCGGAATAATCATAATCATTGGCAATAGACGTCATCACAGCCATATCGGTATTCAAGGCTATAGCAGGCAGTCCGGGGCGGTCCCTTTTAAACCGGTTCACAAATTCAGCTGCAATGTGCGACGCGTCGCAGGCGCTGCCTCCATTGCCGAAGATCAACACCTTTTTCCCGTCATTAAAGGCGTCGGCGATCAGCCTCGACACCTCGGCAATCAGCGGAGCGTTCTCCTTAACAAATTTTTCCTTTATCGCAATGCTATCTTCAAATGCCTTAAATATCTTTTTTTCCATCAATTTAGTTTACATAGGTCAAAAGCCCGAGTCAAGCGACGCTACCGTTATTTCAACTTCTGAAGCGTTGCCGCCGGCCTCTGCTCATTCGCTGTATTTCCTGATGATCCGCGAGCCGAGGACCAGAAAAAGAGCTGCGTAGGCGACGAGGACAACGAAGGAAGCAAGGGCTTCCCCGTCCAGCGCAGTCTTTCGAATGAGGATATTCGTATGCGTGAGGGGCATGAGATAGATGACCGCTTTGAGCAACGGCGGCGCCTTGTCCACAGGGAAGAAGGTCCCCCCGAAAAAGGCCATCGGCAGTATGAAGAAATTTGAGTAGGTGCCTATGTCTTCGTGGGACTTTGAGAGCATCCCCGTGATCACCCCGAGGTTGGCGAAGAGAAAGCAATTCAGGACCAGGGCAACTATGAAAAGAGGGGTAAGCGAGAAACCAGGGGATGTGATAAGGCCCGCGACGATAATCAGAACGGATGTGAGGAGACCCTTGACAACACTTGCCAGGACCTCCCCGACCAGTATCGACACCGGTCTGATCGGCGATTGGATGAAGACCTGAAAGGTCTTGAAGTAAAGCCTGTCGAGGTTCAGGGAATTCGCCACCCACGTGTACGAATTGATCATCGAACTCATCGAAACAAGGCCCGGGATGAGGAAATCAAGGTATCTCGTCCCCTGCAGTTGGACACTCTTGCCGAGACCGAAGCCGAAGGCGACGAGGTAGACGATCGGGACAACCATAGTCGAGATGAGATAGCCGAGCCGCAGGAGCCTTCTCTTGTATAAGAGCATCTCCCTCAAAAAGATCGGATACCATTGGAAGACAGCCTTCACTCTATGCGCTCCCCGGTGAGGTTGATAAATACATCTTCCAGGTTCGACCTCCTGACCGTGATGGCCGACTCTATCCCTTTGGCGATTTCATGGGCCTCCTCGCGGCTTCCGCACATATGCTGGATGAACTCCCCCTTTCCGTTGACAAATTCGACCACGTATTCGCCGACACGGGCTTTAAGATTCTTGGGGGTGTCAAGGGCGATCATGTTCCCCTTTGAAAGAATACCGACCCTGTCGGAGAGCGCCTCCGCCTCCTCGATGTAGTGCGTAGTGATGACGACGGTCCGCCCTTCCCTTTTCGTCTTCCTGATGATGTCCCACAACTGACGCCTGATCTGGGCGTCGAGGCCGGTGGAAGGCTCATCGAGAAAGAGCACGGAAGGCTCGGAGAGGAGCGCCCTCCCCAGGAGAAGCCTCCTCTGCATGCCGCCTGAAAAATGGGAGACGACGGAATCCCTCCTTTCGGAAAGCCCGACCGTTTCAAGGGCCTCGCTGATCTTCCTGTCCCTTTCGGGTACATCATGGAGCATCGCGTAGATAAGCAGGTTCTCCCTCGCCGTGAGTTCCCTGTCCAGGTTGTTCTCCTGGGGCACGACCGCGACGCGCCTCTTGATTTCGATGGGCTGCTCCAGGACATCGAACCCGTTTACAATAGCCGTCCCCGACTCCGGCTTGCTCAGAGTTGTGAGCACCTTGATCAGGGTAGTCTTCCCTGCGCCGTTCGGCCCGAGGAGGCTGAACACTTCTCCCTGCTCTATCTTGAAAGAAAGCCCGTTAAGCGCCCGTATCGGTCCGTAGTCCTTTGTCAAGCCCTTCACTTCAATCATACTGGACCATTCTCATAAAGGAGAAGATTTCATGATTGATGTCATTTTTTATCAAGCGACCCCTTCGCGCGTTCCCATGTACTATGCAAGATGTCCAATGTCCCCCGCCGGACATCTGTACGGAAACCGAAGAGGCGATTAAATTCCTCGATATTCTGCCTCATCGTTTCCTCCGATAAAACGACGTTCGTAACAAGTAAGGAACGCTCGTAGTGTTCAAACAAAATTTTTGCCAATTCAAAATCGAGTGCGCCATATTCACTTTCGAACATCCCTTTCCAGTGGCGGGTCCACCCCGGAATCATAAAAAAAGTGCCGGCTACCCGGCATTGTTCGCCGTAATAACACTCCCGGCCGCCGATGATGAGTCCGACACAGTCGTCAACAGGATGATCTTCGTCCATAGGAATAAATATTGGAACTCCCGCGTCTTCCAATAATTCGTCCGGCTTTTCCAGGGCATTGCCGCAAAGCCCATATCCCAGGACAATGCCGTCGACGTACCGACCCATTTCCCTGGCAGCCTTGAGCAGCGCTTCCTGCAAAAGAGTCTTCCTGCTATGCAGGCCTATTTCGAGGACGCGCACGAGGACCTCAAGGCGGTCTGAACAGGTCGGGGAGAAATCCCTCAAAAGAGGAATCCGTTTTTTTCTGTGGTGGCCTGTTGATGTCAAGGCCTCAAAGAAACGAGCAGAAAAGGTATCGTCGAGTACGGTGATGCGATCTACCTCAGGGTCCTTCGCGAGGAGATGTGCAAATTCCAGTTCCAGTATTTCGCATGTCAGAATGCCCAGAACAGCCATCTTTTACACCCCTCTGCGCAATGGCGTGGAGTCTGTCCCTGTTGACACCTTTACGGTCAAGCACATCGTTAATTATACCATTCCCGTCGATTTTTGAAGGCAACTGTTCAGCGGGGGCATGCCGTCTCGGCGTGCCCCACATCCATGACGCACACCTTCTTGTCTCAACCCCGGGTTGACAAAAAGCCCGTTTAAATATTATAACAAAGCATCTCAAAGGTGCTGCAAAGATTAATAGGGAATCCCGTGAGGCGGAAACGCCGATTCGGGAGCGGGCCCGCCGCTGTGATCGGGGACGAAAGCCGACTGAGCCACTGGAGGAAAACTCCGGGAAGGCCGGCAAGTAGGAAGATCCGGGAGCCAGAAGACCTGCCTGTGAGACTCGGTGATATGTTGCTGGTGACGGGAAGTTCATTCAGGCAATGCTCTGGCATAGCCCCCCCGTTTTACTCTCATCATCTCACCTGTTACCCCTCCTTGCCGTGGCTGGAAGGAAAGAGGATGAAGTAAATCAGGGTGCAATCCTCAGGGCATTTTTGCCTTGGGGATTTTTTTATTTTCGGGGGGAAGATAAAATGAAACAGTCGCACCAGGCCGCAGGATGGAAGATCACGACCATAGCTAACCTGTCGGCAGAAAAAACGAAAAGACCGTATGATGAGGTGTCTCGGGGAATTTTAAAGCAATCAGCTATTTTAGCAACAGTATTGATGTTTGCGATGACAGTTACTTGTCCGGTCTACGCAGAGACTGATGTCGGACAGTCTCCTGTTAATGAAAACCAACTCGGTCAAAAATCGAAACAAGAGCTGCTTGATATAATGCAGCGGATTATTAAACTTCATCCCGAAATCGGCAAAGAACTGTCGGAGCAGCAGAAAAATCCGCCCGCGGTGGTCCCTGAAAAACCTGCGGAGCAGCAAACAGACCCGCCTGCGGTGGTTCCTGAGAAGACTGTTGAGGCGACAACTGCTGAACAGCTGCCTGAACAAAAAACAGAAGGGCTGCCCGCATGGATACCCAAAGTATTAGGATTGCAGTTTAATGGCATATACCAAAATGTGCCCGGTTTTCACAGCCCTTACGAAGGAGACCACAGTTTCAGGACTGATGGAGGCGAGGGACACAATATTACTCACATATATGGAGTATATCTCGGTTCACAGTTAGCGCCATCCTTACAAGCATATCTTGATATCGAAATGGCAAAAGGTTCAGGAGTGAGCAAAGGCCAGGGCTTAGGCGGATACCCTGATGGAGATGTAATCAGAGTAGGATCGGTTGACCTGGGAACAGGTCCGTATATAGCACGCGCCTATCTGCGTTATTTCTATGCATTAGCTTCGGAAACTGAGGACGCAGAACGCGGTCAGGACCAACTTCCGGGAAAGGAACCTGTCAGCCGTATTGAGGTAAAAGCCGGGAAGTTGTCGGCTGCAGACGATTTCGACCTGAACCGGTACGCCAACAACACTCGTACCCAGTTTCTTAATTATTCGTTTATTAACAACACGGCGTGGGATTACGCGGCAGATACCAGGGGCTACAGCTATGGGTTCAGCGCATCTCTGGTAAAACCGAAATGGAGATTGGCATTCGGTGTCTATATGGAGCCGACCTTTGCCAATGGCGCAACCTTCGACAGACAAATTGAAAAGGCCCAGGGAAGCAACCTGGAGTTGACTCTCAAACCTAATGACGCAGGTACTGTGATACGCCTGCTGACCTATCTGAACAGGGGACGCCTGGGTAATTATGATGAGGCCTTAGCGATAGGAACAGAGACTTCGTCGATACCGGATGTCCGGGCTGACGAGAAACCTGGTCGCACTAAATACGGTTACGGCCTGAACTTTGAGCAGCCTATAGCTGACAACGGGGAAACGGGCATTTTCGGCAGATTAGGATGGAACGACGGTCATAATGAGACTTTTAGCTATACCGAAGTTGACCGTGAGGTGAGTGCCGGAGTGCAGATAAGCGGAATACATTGGAATCGTGTCGACGACCATTTGGGAATTGCCTATGCATTTGACGGTCTATCATCTGACCACAAGAACTATCTTGCAGCCGGGGGCCTCGGCATGTTGATAGGAGACGGGAAACTGAGTTACGGCCTGGAACAGATATTGGAAACCTATTATCGCGTCCAGATCGGAAAATATGTTCAGGTCTCACCCGATTTCCAGTTTATTCAGAATCCAGGATATAACCGTGATCGCGGACCTGCTGCCGTGTATTCCATGCGGTTACGGTTGAGTTATTAACACGTTATGTATACTTTCGCCAATATAAGGAGTAAATGATCATGAAAAGCAAGAGACAAGCCTCAAGAAGTCATCTTTACCGGATAGCCCTTTTAGGAGCTGTTTTATTAGTACTCACCTCAAAAAACGCCTATGCCATGCATATCTCGGAAGGCATACTGCCTTTGAACTGGGCAGTATTATGGTTTGCCGTAGCCGCCCCATTTGTGGCATTTGGATTGTACCGGTTCAAGAAAATATCGTCTGCCGATATCTCCTTCAAACCTCTCGTAGGCCTTATGGCTGCCATGGTCTTTATTATCTCCTGCATGCCGATTCCTGTCCCTACTGCAGGCACATGCTCCCACCCCTGTGGAACAGGAATGTCCGCCATACTGCTCGGTCCGCCCATCAGCATCCTGATTACCGCAGTGGCCCTTCTCATCCAGGCGCTCTTCCTTTCCCATGGCGGCTTGACCACGTGGGGAGCTAATATTGTTTCTATGGGAGTAATGGGATCTTTTGCGGGATATGGGACGTTCAAGGCCTTAAGGGCCTTGAGGGTCAACATGACGGTTGCGGGCTTCTTTGCCGGGTTATTTGCCGACTGGGCAACCTACCTGGGCACATCTATTATGCTTGCTGCAGGCATAAAAGGCGCTGACCCGTTTATGCCTATTTTCATAAAGATACTTATTTCCTTCATCCCAACACAGCTTCCTCTGGGGATTCTCGAAGGCGCCATGACCGCAGGCGTAGTAGTCCTGCTTGCCAAAAGGCGACCTGACCTTCTTGTAAAAATGAAAGTTATAAAGGCTGGGGAGGCGGCAATATGAAAAGAAAACACTTCGAAACAATAAACAAGGCTGCAGCCCTGCTCTGCCTTATGCTGGTGTTTTTCCTGAGTCTCAGTTTTGCACCCTCGGCCTTCTGCGAAGAAGAAAAAAAGTGGACCGGAGTTGATGAGTCAGTCGTTGAAAAGTACGCCAAAGAGCACGGCAGGGAAGCACGGAGACCCTATATAGATACCGATCAGGGTGACCTTCTCCTTTTTGTCTTTTTGATTGCGGGGACAGCCGGAGGTTTTCTGGCAGGGTATTCGTGGAAAAATCTCATGGAAAAGAAAACGAGCTGCGATGATGTGAAAAAAGATCCCCCGGTATCCCAAACATCAAAAGAATAATTCGTGCCGGTAACGCTAAAATGAATGGCACGGAGGGTCTGTGCATGGATTGTCCGGAACAGGTCGCAGGGTAAAGCAGGATACGCATACCCGAAACAAAAATAGGAAGATATGAGAAATAACAATCTGGAAATTCCTGCAATTCATACCGGAGAGCAATTATGAATAAACAATCACATCGTCATTGTGTTTCAGCCGCTTACGCGTCAATGACGAGCGGGCCTGTGCGACGGCATATTAAGCGGATTCTTTGTCTGTGCTGGCTTTTTATATTTGCCATTTCAGTGGCCGGATGTCATTCCGCAGGTACGGAAACGCCGGGCGATTCACGCAAGAATATCATCAAATCGACCGATCCCAATGTGATCGAGATGGACCACCCGGAGCGGTTCTCACTAGTGGCGGTGGAAAGCAGACAAGTCGTTGATAAAATCCCTGTCACCGGAGTGGTTGCACCCGACATCAATCGCTCGGTAGCTGTATTGTCTCTTGGCGGAGGACGCGTTGTAGACATCAAGGCCAGACTGGGAGACGACGTAAAAAAGGGTCAGCTCCTCCTCAGAATCCACAGCCCGGACCTGGCTGCCGCTTTCTCCGATTATCAAAAGGCCGGGGCCGATGAGTTGTTGGCGCGCAAACAATTGGAACGTTACGAGGCGCTATATAAGGGCGGAACAACCATTGCAAAAAAGGACCTTGAAGCGGCCCAGGACACAGAGGACAAGGCACAAGTCGATCTGAAGACAACGCGTGATCATATCCAGGTCCTCGGAGGAGATCCGGACCATGCTTCCCCCATCCTCGATGTTCGGGCGCCTGTTTCCGGTACGATCGTTGAACAGAATGTAACTGGCGGGAGCGGAGTTCGGTCCCTCGACGCCACCCCGAATCTTTTCACCATTGCCGACTTGTCCCGGGTATGGGTACTCTGCGACCTCTACGAGGATACAATTTCGAAAGTTCAACTCGGTGATATAGCCGAGGTGCACCTGAATGCCTATCCTGACAGGATGTTCCATGGTCGCGTGAGCGATATCAGCCGGGTGCTTGATCCTATAACCAGGTCGGCAAAGGTACGCATCGAACTCGATAATCGGGGCGGCTTGATGCGCTCGGGGATGTTTGTTAACGCAGAGTTATATTCAGGGAAACGAAGCGAAAGGCTTGTCCTGCCGACCTCTGCCATTGTCCGCTTGCACGACAAGGACTGGGTGTTCATGCCTGTTGGCGAGAACAAGTTTCGGAAAATAGAGGTCCAGACCGGCCCGACGACTGGCCATAACCTCCAGCAGATTCTTGAGGGATTAAGGATTCACGACAAGGCAGTAGCGAACGCCCTGCAATTCTCCAGCGCTTTGGAAGCAAAGTAAATCATGATTAATTATCTCATCGAGTTTGCGCTTCGGAAAAGGTTGTTAGTTCTCAGCATCGGACTGCTTCTTTTCATCTGGGGAATAATTTCGTTTCATCACTTGCCCGTGGAGGCCTATCCTGATGTTGCCGATAAATCCGCCACGGTAGTTACGCAGTGGCCCGGACGCGCAGCGGAGGAAGTTGAGCAACAGATCACGATTCCCATAGAGACCCAATTGAACGGAGTCGGACACCTCACCCATCTGCGTTCGCTTTCCCTCGCAGGACTTTCTGCAATCACGATCATTTTCGACGACGACTCCGACAACCTCCAAAACCGGCAGCAGGTACTTGAAAAGCTGACTTTGGTAACCCTGCCAGCTGGTCTGAGTCCTCAGATCGGCCCCGACTATAGTCCTGTCGGCCAGATCTACTGGTACACCCTGGAGAGCAAGAACCCGCAATATGACATAATGGAACTGAAGCGGCTCCAGGACTGGACGATATTCAAACATCTTATGTCGGTTCCAAACGTTTCGGCTGTTTCCGGCTTCGGCGGCCAAACACGCGAGTACCAGGTACAAGTCGATCCGAACAAGCTGATTTCATACGGCTTATCCATAGGCCAGGTAGAGCAGGCCCTCGCTGCCAATAACGTCAATGCCGGAGGAAGCTTCATAGAGAAGGGTCAACAGGCATATAACGTCAGGGTCGTCGGCCTAATGCGCAACACGGATGACATTGGCGCCACCTTCCTTAAAGCGCAGAACGGAACACCGGTGAGGGTACGGGATGTGGCAGTCGTGACCCAGGGGCCCAAGATACGGCTAGGTTTTTTGGGCAAGACCATTCGCCACGAGGACGGGCGAGTCATCGACAACGACGACGTTGTCGAGGGCATCGTTCAGATGCGCACCGGCGCTGAAGCCGAGTCCATCCTGGCCGCTCTGCATACAAAGGTCCGGTATCTGAATGAGCACATACTGCCGCCCGGCGTGAAGATTGTACCCTATCTTGACCGGGACGACCTTGTCCACTATACGACGCACACAGTCCTTCGCAACCTCACCAAGGGCATCATTCTGGTAGTCATTGTCTTGTTCCTTTTTCTCGGCAATGCCCGTTCAGCTCTTATCGTGGCCATGACCATGCCTTTCGCATTCTTTTTTGCTGCCATACTGCTAGATCTCCGTCATATTCCCGCCAATCTTTTGTCTCTCGGGGCACTCGACTTCGGCATGCTTGTGGACGGTACTGTTGTGATGGTAGAGAATATCCTGCGTCGTCTCGAAGAATCCGGGGAGTCTACAGGCAAGATCAGTGAGACAATTCGCCTGGCGGCTCACGAGGTGCAGCGGCCGGTTTTTTTTGCTCGTGCGATCATAATCACTTCATACATCCCGATCTTTACATTGCAGCGCGTCGAAGGGAGGCTGTTCCATCCAATGGCCTGGACAGTCTGTTTCGCACTGTTGGGATCTCTGGTCTTCTCGATTCTTATTGCTCCGGTGCTGGCCGGCTATCTCTTTCGCAGGCGCGCAAGAGAGTGGCGAAATCCGGTGCTGACATGGCTGATGATCCACTATCCCAGGGCACTGAAAAGGGCGATTGAGCGACGTTACCTGACCCTCGGGATAGGGGCCGCCTCCTTTGTTCTGGCGGGTTTCCTCGGTTTGAGCGGGGTCATTGGCTCGGAGTTCCTGCCCCACCTCGATGAGGGCGCCATCTGGGCCCGGGGCACTTTCGATTCGAGCATCGGGCCATCGGAAAGCAAACGCATCATGGACCAGGCCCGCCGGGCCTTCGTGAGTTTCCCTGAGGTGACGCAGTCTGTATCGCAAGACGGCAGACCGGACGATGGGACCGACCCCACCGGGTTCTTCAACACCGAATACTTTATCGACCTCAAGCCCAAGGATGAGTGGCGAAAGCAGTTTCACGAGAACAAGGAGGAACTGATCGAAGCCCTGAACAAAGAAGTTGAAAAGATCCCAGGGGTTGATTGGGGATTTTCGCAGCCGATTGCAGACAATATGGAAGAGGCCGTCAGCGGTGTGAAAGGCGAGCTATCGGTCAAAATTTTCGGAAACGACCTGAAGAATCTGGAACAGAAGGCCGAAGAAATTATAGAAGTCATGAAAAAGGTGCGGGGGATCGAAGACCTCGGCATATTCCGGGTGCTCGGACAACCTAACGTCAACCTGACTGTTGATCGTGCCAAGGCAGACCGTTTCGGCATCAACGTTGCCGACGTTCAGGATGCCATTGAAACAGCGGTGGGCGGCAAAGCGGTCAGCCAGATTTTGAAAGGAGAAGAGAGCTTCGACCTCGTGGTCCGTTATCAGGAACCCTACCGTAAAACCATTGAGGATATTGCCAACATCCGGATTCTTGCCCCATCCGGTGAAAGGGTATCCCTCGGGGAGCTATGTGACATCAAGGTCGGAGATGGCGCATCCATGATCTACCGTGAGGCGAACTCCCGGTACATCGCCATTAAATACAGTGTTCGTGGTCGTGACCTTGGCAGCACAGTGGAAGAAGCCATGCAGAAGGTCAACGATAAGGTGAAGCTGCCCCAGGGTTACTATCTGGACTGGGCCGGAGAATACGCAAGCCAGAAACGTGCGGATGAGCGCCTGGCAGTGATTGTCCCAATCACGGTCCTGATAATCCTTCTCCTTCTCTATATGATGTTCAACTCATTCAAGTGGTCTTTACTTGTTCTCCTCACCGTAGGCATGGCGAGCTTCGGAGGGCTGCTCTCGCTCTTTGTCACCGGGACCCATTTTAGCGTTTCATCCGGCATTGGACTGCTCGCTCTTTTTGGAGTCTCCGTCCAGACGGGTGTGATAATGGTG
>Ga0181533_1001972_pt1 | contig 25033 bp, 28 predicted proteins | sample PEATcosm2014_Bin_45_FD_119772 | JGI IMG/M metagenome (GOLD analysis project Ga0181533, IMG submission 119772) | Peatland microbial communities from MTU Mesocosm Facility, Houghton, MI, USA - PEATcosm2014_Bin11_60_metaG | ecosystem: Environmental > Terrestrial > Soil > Wetlands > Peat | place...
TAGACAAGGCCCTCGATGCCGGCAGGATGATCTTTAACGCCTGCCTCGGAGAAGCGCTCAGAAGGCTTGATCTAATGCGTGAGTCGAAAGCTTACCGTAGGACTCTCGCTATGTCAAAGGGTAGGGACCGTACTAAAGCTTTCAAATCTCTGCGCGAGCAGTACCAGTTCAAGGACAGCGCCATCCAGTCCTTTGCCATCAAGTGCAAGAACGCCGCTCCGCAGATAGGAAACTTCCTTGATGCCCACACTACACAGAAAGTGGCGACAAGAGCGTTTAACGCCTGTAACCGTTATTCGATAGGCGAGGCCGGCAGGCCCAGGTTTAAGGGCAAGGGGCGGTTTGGCAGCCTTGAGTCAAAGACCAACGCTGCCGGCATCCGGTACAGGGACGGGATGCTGCTGTGGCGTAATATCGAAATGCCATGCATTATCGACCCGGAAGATAAAGTTATTGCGCACGGACTAAGCCGCAAAATCAAGTTCTGTCGCATCGTCCGCCGCAGAATAGGCGACAAGGCTAAATACTATGCGCAGTTGGTAGTTGAGGGGATGCCGTATCAGAAGGACAAGAACAGACATGGTGATGAAGAGGTCGGTGTCGACGTAGGTCCGTCAACCATTGCCTATGTGGGAGAGACCACGGCTGATCTCAAACAGTTTTGTTCGGAACTGAATACGCTGGACAAGAGGATACGCCTTATCCAGCGGGCTATGGACAGATCGCGCCGTTGGTCCAATCCCGGCAACTACAAGCACGACGGCACAATCAAGCATGGCTCCAGGAAGTGGGTGTGCTCGGAAGCGTACAAAGGATTAAGGTCTGATCTCGCCGATCTGCTCCGTAGGCGAGCCGCCTATAGGAAGTCGCTGCACGGCAAGATGCAGAACGATATACTGCGTGTAGGCAACAATCTCAAGATTGAAAAGAACTCGTATCTGTCATTCCAGAAGAACTTTGGTAAGAGCGTTGGGTTCAGAGCTCCGTCGATGTTTATCACAGGACTGATCCGCAAAGCCGAAAATGCTGGCGGTGAGGTCTGGGACATTCCGGCCAACGCACTGAAGCTCTCTCAGTTCTGCAAGTGCGGCGTCTTCAAAAAGAAAAAGCTTAACGAGCGGTGGCATATCTGTGATTGTGGCGCCGTCGCTCAGAGGGACCTATTCTCGGCGTTTCTCGCTCGAGTATCCGAGAAACAGGGGGATAAGTACATTCTCGATGCATCCAGAGTGTCTCATTTCTGGGCTGGGGCCGAACCCCTCATGCAGCAGGCGGTATCGAGGGTTTTGGAACAATCTGCGAATGGTAAGCCCCTGCCTGCCAGCTTTGGGATAGCCGTATCGTCCCTGAGACGGAGCGGATCGTCTGTAAAGCCTGGACACCGGACGGGAACCGGTGGAAGTACCAAGTCCGACGTCGGGGATGCTGTACCTGCGAGTTCCCTCACGCAGCGAGAGCCCCGAAAAGACCAAGGTTGCTTCAGGTAGAACCCCCTCCATTTATGGATGGGGAGGTTCAGTACGCAGCAGTATTGCTGGCATCGCACATCGAATACTTGCGCGAGCACGGTTATGATATTATATCGCACCACGATTCAGTTACTGGCAGACTGGTGTCGTTTTACCCCGAGAGCAAGCACGTGATGCGAGTGTTCCTGAGACAGGACGATATTGACCGCCATGGAGAAGGTTGCGATTGCGGGTTGTGTAATAGCAATGGCAAGTCTATCGGGATCGGCATATATGACATCGAGCATCCTGATGAGGTAGTTGAGAGAGTATATGCCCCGTCTGAAGATGCGGCTGAACACAATGCAAAGCTTGTATGCGCGGGGAAAGGCTATGAGGTTGCCGATAACCCGGAAGAGTTTTAACATGGGACATATGATGCAAACAAGGGGCGGCAGTGTGCCTCTCGAATCGTTGTTAAAAGGCCGAAGATCCTCTGCTTAAGGACTAAATCGGCATTAAGGAGGGGGGGGGCAATGTCTAAAGAGCGTATACCACGATACAGAGCCAAACAGGATATCTCACGGCACTTTATTAATTCTCTCCCTCGCGATCGTAGTGTAAAAGCAGGCGAGATATGCGAATGCGCCTCCTATGGTGATTCTTACTATTTCGAGGAAAGAAACGGTTATTCTCCATTTGTCACTCGCAAGGTAGTTGAACTGTGGGATGATCTTTTTGAACCGTTGCCAGCGACTTTGTTTGTGATGAGAGGATACGATAAGGACACTATCAATAAATATGATTGCTCCCTCTGTAAGAGAAGAAGCATAACGCATGAGGTCGTTACAATCCCTGGAGGGCACACTAATGGCAATTCATGGTGTGGCCCCGGCATTCCGACGACAAAACGCAGATGTACTGGTTGCGGTTATGAGGACGGGCCGTGGGTAAGTAGTGACATTGTTGGTGGGTGTTGGTAATTTTTCAAAGGGGACAGTTGCCCGTCAACTGGGCAAGTCTCAGATAGACTATAACCGTCATGTTTACAAAACAGTGATGCTATCGCAAATAGAGAGGAGATAGAAAATGGAGAAGGGCATAATCGTATTAAGCCGTGATGGAAAAGAAAAGGGCGTTACCACTGGCGGTGAACGCCCCTGCACGATGGACGGTTGCGGGGGAACGCGAATTGCCGTACGTTGGGCAAAAGGTAACCTTACACTGCCTTGCGTAAAAGGCATGGCTGATCTGGAAGACGGCACAATGAAAATCGTATAGGGGGTTCAATGAGTTTAGCGTGGCAAGTCAGTGAGGACGATATCCATCAAGTTTTGTTTCGTCATAGTAAGTTATCTTGCTTTGAGGCGGCTTCAAAGGCGATATCTGAAGAAGATGGAAGAGTAGAAAAAGCGGTGCTGTATTACGACGACTTCGAGAAGCAGTGCGAAGTTGCACTTTCAGAAATAGAGGATATTCTATTGGGGAAAGGTGTTATTGCCGGAGAAAAGAAGTGCTTGGTTCATTAAGGGACTTTCCCCTCGACAGTTCCCCTCCAATGTAGAGAAAATCCGACAAGCCTAGCAAACCCTTGAAGAAGATTGTGCATATGAGGCCAGTATAGCGTTGTAATGCTATGCTGGCCTTTCTTGCGAGTAATATCCTTGACGTCTTGTTGTCCTGGAAGGATAACAAGTTAAGCATGATATTGTTGTGCAGACAGTATTATTAAGAAAGAGATATCCTTGGAGGAAAGTGTCATGAGTAACAAAGCAAAGAATACCAACCTGTGTTTTTACGCGCCTGTGTCACGGGATTTAAGGAAAACGGTAAGAAACGTCAACAATCTCCGGTGCGTTGAGGACATTGCCAAGCGCCTCAAAGTTAAGCTCGACAAGGATACAAACAACAACCTCATATGCGTCACCCTGCATGTTCCGGATCGTAAACTCCCTGATGTTGCAGAGGAATTAAAGGCGAGGAGATTAAGACCTCAGTGGGTTTATGTCTACGATAAAAAGTCTTTGGCTATTGCAGTGAACCATTGCAAAGGATGGCCTCTGCAGGACTTCACAGTTGATGAGTTGGCGGATTACGAGGTGGAGGTATGCCGTATCGGGTATGGCGTCCGCACAATAACGGTAAAAGCCCGGAATGAAGTCGAGGCGAAGGAGCTTGCTCTTGAGCAGGCTGGAGACCATGCATTCTCAGAGCATGATTCAGATTATGTCGCAAACGATTTCAGTAAGAAAAAAATAACGGGGATGAGCGCGTGAAAACAGCGGTTGTGGATATAGACAACACTCTCTTCGATTTCGCTTCGGAGTTGTACAAAAGGATTGTCCCTGTTTGCGCAAATTTCCCAATTCCTCCGCAAGACTGGATACACTGGGACTTCTGGTCTCTCTTTGTCGACAAGAAGACATTCTTTAAGGCGGTGAGAGAGGTCCATCTCGATCAGGACAAATTCGAGCCATATCCCGATGCTGCCGATTTCCTAGTCTCTTTGAAAGAATGCGGTTTCAACATCGTGATCGCGAGCCACAGGGACCGGAACGCGTTGCATGCGACAGAGATCTTTTTGCGGAAGCACGGATTGACGTATGACTCCGTTTATCTGAGCCATAACAAAACCGTGCTATTCGGTGCATGCGACCTTGTAGTTGACGACTGTCCTGCAATACTCGATGCCGCAAAACAGCGCGGCATAACCGCAGTTGGGCTTGAATTCCCGTGGAACCGAGACTCCGATCATGCTCTGTTTCAGAGGCTAACAGATATCAAGGAGGCAGTGCTATGCGCAAATCATATGTCGTAGGATTGCTCTTTCGTAACGATGCCACAGAAGTTGCCTTGATCGACAAGACCCGTCCTGAGTGGCAGAGGGGCAGGAAAAACGGGATAGGCGGCGAGATAGAGCCCGGCGAAACATCATTGGCAGCCATGGAGAGGGAATTCAAGGAAGAAGCGGGAGCGAGCGTTTCTGGCTGGAGAATGTTCTGCCAGCTTCACCATCAGGATAGGGTCATCTATTATTTCGTGGCACATGGGGATTATCAGTTAACGACGATGACTGACGAAAAAGTGGGTTGGTATGAGGTAGCACATCTCTCCAGCCTGCCAATAATCCCTAATCTTAAGTGGCTCGTGCCGCTTGCCCTTGATAAAGACGGCGTAACGGCTGTTGTCGAGGACCAATCCTGACCGGCAAGAAATTTATGGAGGGTACAATGAAGAAAGAATCAAAGCAATGCGCTACAGCGAAAAATCACAATACAGATTTTGCAAGTGAATCGTCGGCACGGGCACTTTTGGGACGGACGATAAAAGTAAGCAAGAAGCATATCAGAGAGGGGCTTAAATTAAGTTTGAACGATTGTCCAATATGCCTTGCAATAAAGGAAGTCTTGCCTGGAGCTTCTGTGCTAGTTGATCTCGACACAAGTATTGTAAACGGAGTATTGTTCCAAACACCGGAAAGCGTGAGGACCTTCTTGGACCGTTTCGATTATACAAAAAACCGTGAAAGTATTAATGGCTTTTGCTTCACGCTGGATGGATTCGGAGGGAACGAAAGTAATATGGGCACAAGAGGTTAACCAAAAAAACGGAGGAATTGTTTGAATGGCAACAATCGGTCTCATGGACCCTGGGTCAAAAATAGTTAATTTCGCGGTGATGAAGGCGAGCAGTTATCACAAGTCGCTAGGGGATACAGTTGTTTTGAATCCCAAAAGCCTAAAAGGGATCGACAAGTTATATGTGTCAGTGACGTTCGATAAGCACAGGGATGAAGCGGCGCAGTTAAGCGAAAAGTTCAGTAACGTGCTCTACGGCGGGGTGGGCTGGGAAGTAGGCAGTAAATTGCCTGAAGAAATCGAGATCATGAAGCCGGACTTCGACCTTTACAAAGCTGAAGATCTTTATCCCAGGATAGGCGGGATCATGAAGAAAGAGACGAGGATGAGGAAGGCGCAAATCATTGTTGACGCGGGGATTGGCTTCCACAGTAGGGGCTGCGATAATTTTTGTAAATTCTGCAAGGTTGGTCCGCATGAGGGCCGGCTGAGAGTAACGACAGAGATAAAAGACATGCTGAACCCTCGTTCGAATGTCCTGATTCTTCTCGACAATAACCTTACCGAAGCTCCAGATGCGATGGAGGTGCTGAAGGAAATCAAAGAACGCCAGTTGATAATAGACATAACACAGGGACTAAACGTGCGCGTGATGGGCGATGAATTTGCTAAAATTTTGTCTGAAGTCAGACATCTGCGTTCGGTCCATTATGCATGGGATAACATTTGCCAGGAACGCTCCGTCCTGAAGGGGATTGAACTGCTTGCCAAACATGTTAAAAAATGGCGGCATTTGTGTTTCACACTTGTGGGTTATGACTCTACCTTCGACGAAGATTATTACAGGTTTATAAAACTTAAGGAAGTGGGAGTCGAGAGCTATGTCATGTGTTATAACGAGCAGAAAGATCTGCGCCTCGACCATTTTCGACGCTACGTAAATGGAAAATTCTTTAGAAAATGCAAGTCCTTCGACGATTACGAGCCGTGGAAGAAAGTCAAAGCGGCTTATCTTTCCGGTGTAATTCCCCAAGAATATCAACCCAGTCTGTTCGCAGCATAAGCGGAAATTCGCTTAATCAATTATTTTTTGCCGCACCCTGCATATATCAAACTGCCGGGTATTATTAATTTAGAGGCACATTCACACTGCCTACATTATAGGCAAAGGAGATTTCAATGAAAAAGACATTTGTGATTGATACAAACGTCATCTTGCAAAACCCAAACGCTGTCAACACATTCGATGAACATGACGTGGTAGTACCCATGGCCGTTATTCGTGAATTGGACCAGATGAAAAAAGGTACCACCTCCATATCATACAGTGCCCGGGCAGCCTTGCGGTCGCTCTCATCACTGGTGGAGCAGCCTGGAATTAACCGCAGCACTAACATACCATTGCCGGGCGGCGGAGAACTCAGCATCGATGATAGCTTAAATGGCAATGGGGCATCTCTTTCTCCGGACGACCAGATTATTGCTGTCGCCGAGCGATTAACAAAGGACGGGAAGCCTGATGTCTGGCTCGTTAGTAAAGACACGGGGGTACGGGTCAAGGCAAAGACAAAAAAACTGCTTACCGATGACTATCGGCATGATCAGGCTCGCCTTCATGAAAAATACGGGCGTCTTCTTGTGGATGATGAACCGATTAACGGTATCAAGTCGGTTCGTTACCGCATAGCAGATAACAACATTTGGAAGATACGAGGGACCGATGAGAAAAAAATCAGACGCTCACGCGAAGTCTACGGGATAACCGCCAAGACCCCTGAACAGGACGCTTTGATAGACGCCTTAACAGATCCATTGATTGAGTTCTGTGCAATCTCCGGGGTTCCAGGCGGGGGTAAGACATTGATTTCTCTCGCCTGCGGACTCCTGCAGACACAGAAGAAGTCGCCGCTTTATGATCAACTTGTTGTCGCGCGTCCGATAACTCCTCTGCGCGGGAACGACTTGGGCTTCTTGCCGGGCACGGTCGAGGATAAAATAGGACCTCACATGGCTGCCATTTGGGATGCGTTTGAAATGCTCCTTCCAGCCGCAAAAGGCGAAAAGGATGGAGTCGCATACTCGAGCTATCCAAACGCCAAAGTTCTTATTGACCATGGGAAGCTCGCTCTGGAACCTCTCACTTTTATTAGAGGCCGCTCGCGTCCCAAAATTTACTACATAATAGACGAAGCCCAGCAGCTGTCTAAATTGGAAGCAAAAACGATAATTGCACGTATGGGGGCCGGCGCAAAGTTGATTTTCACAGGAGATCTACACCAGATAGATAATCCTTTTATTTCAGAGACTTCGAGCGGGTTAGCATTGGCAATCGAGGGATTTATCAAGGAAGACAACTTTTGTTATCTCCATCTTCCTCAGTCATGCAGATCGCGCCTGGCTGAACAGGCTGATACTCTACTGCAATAAAGCCGCTCAGTTGCAGGGTTGCTGGCAGTTGCAATATTTATCAGTAGCTATATCTTTATCAAAGGAGGTAACTGTAGAATGATAGCAGAGGAGCAGATACAGACAATCGAAGGCAAGTGCAGGGAAGTCCTTCCTCCCGCAACCGAATGCGTAGTGACTGCTAGAGAAGCAGCACAGCTTATAAGCGAAATCCGCAGACTGCAAGGAATTGTGGAGACGCATGGGCAAAAGGATCCGGACCACAAGGTCACCGAGGCCCAGTTCCATACTGTATGGACAGCTGCCGTAGGCAAAGAAGGATACAACAAGAAACTTTTCCAGTCGGTGCTCACAGATCTCCATGATCAGGGCAAATTAATTGCGTGGAATGGGACTCCGCATATGTTCTAGGGGGGCACTAGGCATACGGTGTCTACTACCCCGACTGAGGTGAAAGCTTCAGTCGGGATTGTAGTATTGTAGGCGCAGGTGGTTATTTGCAGTTCTCAAGAGTAGTTGATGCACGGGCATATCCCGCGGGAGGATGTCAAAAAATAAAGAAACATGAGGTGCTAAGATGCTAAGGCTCTTGAATCGTTTTTTTGCTGTATGCTTTTTTGTAGTAGCTTTAATCCTGCCGACTTTTGCTGCTGCAGAAAATATTGAGTTGTGCAAGGGATACGACGTTTCTAATTCTCCTGTTGATTTAACAGTTTATTTTAGACAGGAGAGGATCTCTGGAGATGGACCAGTGGAGAGGAACAAGGGTATAAAGCTGCGCTGTGAAACCGGCAAGTCAACAATTGTTAATATCAACGTTGCCGCCCCTCATAATCAAGATGCTACCGGGTATAGTGTGGCATGTGTAGACTACTCCGATTCCAAGACGTGTTCTTTAAAACGATGCGAGCCGGTGCCAATATCTGGCTTTAACGGCAATGAATTTTCCTTTTTGCATGACCCGAAGGATCTGTGTAATGTCTTGAGGAAGGACGGCTTGACGGTGGAAGTGGAAGGCGACCCTGTGAGCAGCCTTAACCGTCTGCTAAAACGTACAGATTTGCTGGACGAGATGGCATCTAAAAGCAACTGGCGGCCTTCTTTGAGAGTGTCAGCGTTTCAAAAGACATACGCTGTTTCAAAAAGCGAAGTTGATTTGAAAAACCTTAACAGAGCAGCATTGGAGGATTTTGAGCATGAAACTCCAAAGGCTAGAATTTGGAGCCAATGCAAGGCGGATCCGGCAATCCCCACAATCAGCGATGGCGATTATAAGTCCTACATCCAAGATACAGGCTACAGCACGGTGTGTACGTACGGAGTTACGGGCGGAGAAACTCAAATGAAGGAGAGTTTTTTAGGGAAAGCCTTATCCCTTTTCGCCGGAATTGCGCCCCTGGCAGGCGGCTTGGCCCCGAGGATACCTGCGCTGATAGGCACAGGCAATTCTGACCTGTCGAGAGTCTTGATCGGAGATGCCGGCAAGGTGGCGGAGAATCTCAGCGGTCAGGTTGCCTATAAGAATACGGCATCGAACGGCGGGATCGTCCCATTGTGTGGTGATTACGACAAAAAGCAAAAGGAAGATGCTGAGGCGCGGTTAAAAGGTAAGCCGGTAACTGCTGATCCTAATATCTCACAGTAGAAGCGCCCTTACCAGCCGGAAGAACCTCAGAATATATTGTTTACCCATTTACCAATGTCCCCTGTGTTTGTTCTCACAGGGGACACTTAACTCTAAGTTGGCCATTCGATAAATAATCCTCATGTGTATTGCATCAACCGGCAGCGATGTGTTCAGGGCGCTGCCGGTTTTTTGTTGTCTGATTAAGACACCGAAGAACAAAAATCAAAAGCAATGGAGAGTGCACAAGTATGATGACTCACAAAGTTGAGGCTTTAATTATTTATGCAGACAGCACGCAGGCGTTGTATGCCTTAAAAAATCAGATCTATGCGGGGATACGCGACTACTTTACTTCGTCCGGGGACGAAGCGTCAGATACCGCCAGTCTGACCCCGAAGTTCGAGCGGTTTCTTTACTCTGCATTGTCTTCGTATGTGAAAGAGTTTAAGCATGATGAGGAGTGCAGGGATGCTGTGACTTTGTCGGATGAGGAGAAGGACTGTTTTTGCAGGGAGTACGCAAGTCGTTATTTCTCATACGACATCAACGAGTATCGTGAGCATATGAGGAACGACGCATCCTATGTTGCCGCCAGGTTCGAGCGAGAGATAGCCGGCTTGGAGACGTTGTGCGCAGAGGTTGACCGCCTCTGTGAAACCGTCCCTAGATGCATGGAGGATGCCTGCATTAACTCTGCATTGGAACTGGTCACGCCCTCTCTGTTAAGTGTCCCGGCGCTGGGCCGCCGCACTGTAGATAAGGGGAGCAATTCCCTCATCATTGACGAGGCCATACTGAGGATCCTGAGCGAGGCGGATATCGAAGGGAACATCCTGAGACTTAGCTCGCAACTGGATAAGAGAACTTATTCAAGAGTGGATGAGGTTATTCAGAGCCTTGGCGGACAATGGAAAACCAAGGCAAAAGGGCATGTCTTCAAGGATAATCCATCCCGGATTATCGAGGAGGCGCTGTTATCCGGAGCAGTCGCTCTGCCTGACGATCATGAATTCTTTCAGACCCCTCATGACCTCGCCAATTTCGTTGTTGGTATCTCAGGACTGGAGCCTGGGATGAAAGTGGTTGAGCCGGAGGCGGGTGGAGGGCGACTTGCGATCGCGGCTGGGCAGGTTGTAGGGATAGAGAATGTTGACTGTTTTGAGATTGACCCTAATAACGTGTCGACGCTCAGGGAAGCGGGGTTCAATGTAGTTGAGGGGGATTTCCTGCTTCAAGCCCCACGCCCTATCTACGATTTAGCACTGATGAATCCTCCATTTTCAAAAGGGCAAGACGTAAAGCATGTCATGCATGCCCTCAAGTTCCTTAAGCCTACCGGCAGGGTAGTGGCTATAATGAGTTCCGGCGTCACCTTCCGCAACGATCGGATGTACAGGGAATTCAGGGAGTTGATGGAGAGGGCTAACGGCGGCATAATCGAAAACCCTGCAGGCAGCTTCAAGGAAAGCGGGGCCTCGGTTGGGACGGTCACCGTACGCATTGATGCTGCTGGCGTATTTGACGCGGAATCTTCCGCGCCTCAGAAGCCTCTCCTCTTTGCAGCTGCGTAGTTAATTACTTATACGACCGGCAGCGATACGTTCAGGGCGCTGCCGGTTTTTTATTGGAGGTCGTATGGGAAGGAAAGAGTGGAAACGTTTCGATTTCAGAGAACAAGTCATGGATCTCGTCCGGTCTGGACGAACTCTGAGCGAAGACGAGATTCAATTCATCAAAGAAAAGTACAGCGGCGCCGGAGGCTTGGTTCCTTCGAATTGGTCTTATGGGCAGTTCTTCACTCCCCCGAATGTCGTCAGTTTTCTTCACGACTTAATCGGGATCAAGCTAAACCCCGGACTGACGCTTGAACCTTCTGTGGGCGGCGGGGCATTTTTGAACGGACTGGACGAATCCCTATGCACCGGGATCGAAATGAGCCGCGAAAGCGCATCAGTTGCCTCGATCTGTTACCCGGATGCAAGGATCATCAACGAGGCAGCCGAAACAATATTCCCTTACAGCAAGCCTTCAGAGATGGGAGGCAAATTCGATTACGTAATTGGCAACCCGCCTTTCGGCGTAAAAATGGGATGGACCAGTGAATTCACTCAGGGCAAATTCAAAAAACTGTCGTCAGAAGCTGTTTTTCTGGAGATTGCCTACAGGGCTTGCAGGCCTGGCGGGAAAATAGCATTGATTCTGCCTGACGGGCTTTTGAGCAATCCCGGCTATGAGCCAATTAGGAAATGGATGATGCAAAGGTGCTTTGTTCGTGCATCGATATCCCTTCCCAGCGAGACCTTCTATTTCACGGGTGCCAGTGTCAAAACCTCGATCCTGTTTTTTGAGAAATTTGCAGAAGGCGTTACCGAGGAGGATGCTAAGGATTCACTGATTTTTATGGCTATTGTCGAGAAAATCGGTTGGGATTCGCGCGGTCGGCTAACCAACGATTCCGACCTCCCTAAAATCCTGGCTGCGTACCGGAGCTTTGCTGCCGGCGGACCTATTGAGATACTAGACGATGCTGAAAGGGATGTCATTGCGACTGAAGTCGATCTGCCCGTTCCGGCAGGCATGGATGTCCTGGAGGACAAGGAACCGGCCAACGAAGAAATAGTGGCAGGTTGTGAAAAGGCGGAGCAAATATCGCTGTTTGGATAGGGTCCCCAAGCTATACGGGATGGAGACCAATACTGCAATTTATTGCAGCTGCCATTTCCTTCTCCGTTTAACAGATTGTTTTTGCTGGATTAAGGCCATCCGGATAGGCATTTCGGGTGGCCTTAAATATTTTTTAGTACGAGGCTCCAGGTAGGTGCAGTGCCGGTATTATTCTTATAAGGGCTACTTTCAAACCTATTATTGGAGGTAATTATGGCGGTAAAAATTGTTACTGGTAATGCTCTATCTGCACTGATAGACATTGAAGACCCAGACAGGATCATAACAGAGGCATCTTACTGGTATGCGTTTAACGTCGACAAGTACCCGAAGGAACAAACAGTTATGACCGGCCTGTCGCCGTCCGATTTTAACAAAGCGCTTGAAATGGCTGAGAAAATCAGGGACGGATGGAAGAAATCCGGCGCCAACATAGGTGAAGACACCCAGCCCAAGCTTACGGCTGGCGAAGCAGCATTGGATAAGGCAGTGGCAGCGGCTATGGAGGCGGCTGCTTAAGGGTAAAGGAGCGTGTCAAAATGATTGATTTCCAACAGGAAAGAGAAGAAATAATCAGCCGCCTTACTATCTATGACGTTTATGGCGATGAGGGGCTGAAAAGAGTATCGAAATCGTTTGTGATGAAGTGCCCGCTACCGGATCACATTGAAAAAACACCGTCCTTCCATGTTTATGACGGCAATCTTTCTTTTCATTGTTTTGGATGCGGGGAGAGCGGCAGCATTTTCGACTTTATCATGAAGAGAGATCGCGTAAGTTTCATAGAGGCCCTAAAGTTCCTTGCCGACAAGGCTGGGGTCGATATATCGACAGGTAATGGCAATGGCAACGGGAGGTTCGCTCGTCTCCACAGGCTGAACGACGAAGCCGTAGCCATTTTTCAGGAGAACCTCAGGACAAGCGACGTGGCCACGAAGTGGTTCAAAGACGTCCGGCAACTTACCAAGGAGTCGATGGAGCGGTTCAAGGTCGGAGTCACAGGCCCCATGCTGAAGAAGACGCTGTTAGCGCGCGGGTATACGGAAGAGGAAATGGAAAGCGTCGGGCTTATCACAAAGACAGAGGAAACAGGGACCTACAGGGATGTCTGGATCCGCAGGATCATGATACCGATCACTTCTATTGGCAAGGTCAAGGCGTTTGGCGGACGTATATGGATCAAGCAGGATATCGAAGCCGAAGTAATGGGCAAGTATAAAAACTCGCCGAACACCCTCCTGTTCGATAAAAGCACGATGCTATTCGGGGTTGACGGGCAGGCCATAAAAGACATGGGGTATGCCATTGTTGTCGAAGGCTATCTGGACCTGATCATGCTGCACCAGCACGGGTTCCGAAACGCAGTCGCCACCTGCGGGACCGCACTGACCAAAGAGCACGTTGAAATCCTCAGGAAGTATACGGACTTTATCTACCTGGTCTACGACGGCGACAATGCAGGGTCAAAGGCGTCGGAGAAATCGACCCTTTTGCTTTTCCGCCAGTGGATGCGGGGCCGGGTGGTTACAATGCCGGAAAAAGAAGACCCTGACTCATTTCTGAGGAAAGACGGGGATTTCAACGCCTTGCTCAACACAGGAATACCTTTCGGCGTTTATCTCGCGCAGAAGTTTCCAGGCACGAAGCTCGAAGTGTTCAGGGGACTACTCAGGCGCGAAGACCAGTACGACACCATCGGGTTTCTGGGCTATTGCGGCACCGCCCCGGAAATGAGGATGTTTGCGGAGTTTGAGGCTCGCACTGTTGTGGAGAAGATGCTCCGGAACGCGCCTGTGATTGTCAGCGAGAACGATATAGAGGTCAAGCAGTGGGAAGACCAGCTTTATCTGTTCAAGAACAAGTGTTTCCTTTTGCACCAGAAAGTCGAGGGGGATTGTCTGAAGCAGGCCCAGAAAATGGCGACGATGCTCGCACGGCTGCGTGCAACGGTCCTCACGAAAAGAAAACGGGCTCAACCCCCGGCAAAGAGGAGGTGAAAAACAATGAGTGAAACAATAGTAGACGCATCAGACTTGCATGTGCTTCGCGCTGCCGGTTCGATTAACGAGATGCTATATAAAAGGGCGGCCTCAATTCTTGAAATGGGAGATCAGGTCGTTTACGATTTCATGGCAAAGCGGAAGACTGACAAAAGTCCGAGTGGCTTCAAGGTCGTCAGTATCAAACCACTAGGATCGAACGGTCCTGTGTATTCAATCGCGGTCAGAGAAAAAAGGAGAAGGAAAGAGCATGTCGCAAAATAATCTCGAAAAGTTTGTTGAGACTCTGAGCATGGAAGAAAAAGAGAAGTGTAAGGATGTTATTGCTGAGGCGGTCAGCAGAGAATCTCGCTTGCAGAATGTCATGACGGAGTATTTTCACGGAGGCGACTTCTCCGCGGCAGTAAAGGACCGGGCATGAAGAGATGCCCGTTCTGCGATAGTACGAGGCTTGATAAGTTCCTGTATGGACTTTCTTCTGTTTCCGCTGTGCCAGCCTTCCATTGCCGAAAATGCGGGAGACATTTTATAGCAAAGGTCGAGGAAATCACGCCCCATATCTGTTTCAATTGCAAGAAGCCCATTTACCAGGTCCCGGTACCGATGGGCAATGGGAAATCCAAACATTACAGATGCAAAAGGGCTATCGCGAGCAAGTCCGAGAATGAAAGGGCTGCGTAATCCAACTTGAGAGGGGCTAATAATGAATTATAAGCTTGTTACAGGGAACATCAGGCGAATGCGGCGTGAAAGGGATTGGTCACAGCAACACATCGCTGATATTGCCGGCATCACAAAATCCGCTGTGTCACAAATCGAAGTCGGGAAAATCGTTCCCGCGATAGAGACGATCATGAATATTGGTTCTGCTTTTGAAGATCCGTCTGCGATTTATTGTTATCCTCCGACAGTGCTATGGTCTTTTACGCCAGTTATCGAGAAAATCAAGGGCACCTATAGTATTAACAGTCTCGATAAGGATGCTGGAGCAACAAGCAATGCCAGGGACTTTTTCCTCAAGTCGCTATTCATTGATAAGGTGCGGCTTTTCTTTGACGCTTTAAGTATCGAGTCTAAGATGGCACTGTTCCCTGATAGCCCGGATGATATATTCGACCATGTCCCTGTCTTTCTTGATACTCTCCCCAACTGTGCGCTTATTGCCGCCTTTGGTAACAGGACGCTGCTTTTAGCTCAAGGTGGAGATTACAGGATAACTGGATGGGATTCTTTGGATGTGCGGGAATCTCCGCTACTGGATTTTGAACATATTGCCCCTGTGCTCTGCAAGACCCTTGGGGTTGAGTTGAAAAGGCGTGATACCATTGATGCTCAGCGGGACGAAATGATCAGCATTTTGCATGAGTGCCCCGACATTGTCCAGATGCTGCATCCTGTCATAAGTCGGTTGCATAACACTCGAAAAAATTAATATCATGGTCAAGCGGAATGCTTGACTCTACATTGGGAGAAGAGGATGAAGACTATAGAAGAAATAGAAGCACTGAAACGGGACTGGAAGAACGATCCTGTCTGGGACATTGAGACAACCGAGGGTTTTGAAGATCATACGAACGATCTCTTGGCGTTCCGTAAAGAATGCGAGAGCCGATGGGCAGGGGAAAGATACGACCGCCTGAGCAAGAAAGCGGACAATCTTGGAGTTCCAGGGAATATTAACCTGGCCGCTTATGTTGTAGGTCTCGAAGGCCAGATAGAGGCGCTCGAATACCGGATGCGGAAGATAGAAGAAAAAATATGAAGGCAAGAGGTTTAAATGGCAGAATACGTTTCCTTGCACAATCACACTCAGTATAGTTTACTTGACGGAGCGATTACCGTTACTGCTCTGGCCAAGCGCGCTAAGGAACTCAGAATGGCGGCGGTCGGCATAACCGACCACGGTAACATGTTTGGCGCCTTGGAGTTGTTCAAATCGACTAAAAAAGAAGGGGTAAAGGCCATCATCGGGTGCGAGGTTTATGTGACCGGAGATAGGACTTCCAGAGGACAAGTAGCTGCAGAGGCGGGGATGAACCACTTAATCCTTCTTGCGAAGGACGATGTCGGTTACAAGAATCTCTGCAAGATAGTAACGTCCGGGTATACCGAAGGCTTTTACATGAAGCCAAGAACCGACAGGCAAGTGCTCGAAGCCCACCACTCAGGGATTGTCTGTTTGTCGGCGTGTTTCAAGGGTGAGGTCCCGCAGCTGCTTACTGCCGGCCGCGAGGCAGACGCATTAAATGCCGCCATGTATTACCAGGACCTTTTCGGCAAAGCGAATTATTATCTGGAGCTGCAAGACAATGGCATTAAGGGCCAGTGGGATCTGAACGACAAGCTTATTGCTTTAAGCAAGAAAACAGGTATCCCCATTGTTGCTACAAACGACTGTCATTACATGTACAGCGACGACAGTTTCGCCCATGATGTCCTGCTCTGTATTCAGACCGGCAAAACAGTGAAGGACGAGGGCCGGATGAAGTTCGAGACCAAAGGGCTATACTTCAAGTCCCCGGAGGAGATGGCGTTCGCCTTTGCCCAGACACCGGAGGCGCTCAAGAACACTCTGGTTATTGCGGAGATGTGCAATTTTGAATTCAAGCTGGGCTCTTTCAAGCTGCCGGGGTTCCCGCTTCCGGAAGGCGTGACCGCAGAACAGCGGCTCGCCGAGCTTGCTACCCAGGGACTGCGCGTGAGATTTAAGGGCGCCGAGCCCCCTGCGGAGTATGCCACAAGGCTGGATTCGGAGCTCAAAATGATTACCAAAATGGGCTTCCCGGGTTACCTTTTGATAGTGCATGACTTTATAAACTTCGCAAAAAGCGAGAAGATCCCTGTGGGACCTGGCCGAGGCTCAGCGGCAGGCAGCCTCGTTTCCTATGCGACTGGGATTACCGACATCGACCCGATCAGGTACGGGCTGCTATTTGAGAGATTCCTTAACCCTGACAGGATATCGATGCCGGATATCGATGTCGACTTCTGCAGGGACGGGCGTCAGAGAGTCATCAATTATGTCCGTGAAAAGTATGGGGCTGACCACGTCTCCCAGATCATCACTTTCGGTACGATGGCTGCGAGGTCTGCTGTCAGGGATGTGGGCAGGGCGTTGGGAGTGCCGTTGATGGAAGTTGACCGGCTGGCTAAGCTGATTCCGCTGGAACTGAAGATGACTCTCGAAAAAGCATTGGAGTCTGAGCAGCAATTGGCTGTGAAGTACAACAGCGACCCCAAGGTGAAAGAGCTGTTCGATGTTGCCAAGAGGCTGGAAGGCCTTTCGCGGCACGCCTCCACTCATGCTGCAGGAGTGTTGATCGCGCCGGAGCCGATCACTAATTTTATGCCGTTGTATCTGGACGACAAAGACAAAAAGGACGGCAGTTCACTGGTCGCCCAGTTTGACATGAAGGCCATCGAGGAGATAGGGCTTTTAAAATTCGACTTTCTCGGACTCAAGACTTTGACGATCATCGACTTGACTGTCGAGTTCCTGAAGAAAAGAGACATCGATCTTGTACTGGCAGACATCCCCATGGATGACGAGGCCACGTTTGCGTTGCTCAAGTCTGCTAACACCACGAGCATCTTCCAGCTGGAAAGCGACGGGATGAGGGATATTCTCCGACAGATGGGTCCCGACAGGTTCGAGGACCTTATCGCTCTCGTTGCCCTTTACCGTCCCGGACCTATTGGATCAGGCATGGTTGGGGACTTCATCAAGAGGAAAAAAGGGATTGAGCCTATTGTATATCAATGGCCCGAGTTGGCTGATACGCTTGACGAAATCCTCAGGGAAACCTATGGAGTTGTCCTGTATCAGGAGCAGGTTATGAGGATCGCCAATAAAGTGGCAGGTTTTTCCTTGGCGCAAGCGGACATGCTCAGGAGAGCCATGGGGAAAAAGAAACCCGAAGAAATGGCCAAGCAAAAGGCCGGGTTTATCGAAGGTTCGGCGGCGAACGGCTATAGCAAGGAAGCTGCTGAACAGCTGTTCGATTTGATGGCTTCATTTGCCGAATACGGCTTTAACAAGTCTCACTCGGCCGCATACGCCTACCTCGCATACCAGACGGCCTATCTGAAAGCGCATTATCCTGCTGAATTTATGGCCGCGAATCTTAGCGCGGAGATGAACGTTCAGGACAAGCTTATTCCCCTGATCAATGAATGCCGCGAAACCGGTGTAACGCTGCTGCCTCCGGACATCAATCTGAGCGGAGAAGCCTTTACGATCGAGAATGGCAACTCCATAAGATTCGGTCTCGGCGCCATCAAGAAAGTCGGCAACGCAGCTCTTTACGGGCTGATGCTGGAAAGGGATGCGGGCGAATTCTCAAGCTTTAAAGAGTTTCTCGCGCGCGTCAATAAGAGCAAGCTCAAGGTGAATAGCGGCTGCGTCGAGAACATGGTATACGCTGGAGTTTTTGATTCGTTCTCTGACAAAGCTCCTCATGTTGCGAGATCGATGTTCCTGTTGGAACAGGTAGCGTTCGCAAAGCAGCTGAAGGAACCGAAGAAGGCCAAAAAAAGTTCCCCGGGCCTCTTTGAAGAAGCACCAGCTCCTGTCGAAGCCGTTGCGGTACCGGCAGTCGACCCTTGGAGCGATGACACATTGCTAGGGAACGAGTATGTGGCGCTTGGCTTTTACCTTTCGGGACACCCGATCATCAGCCGCAGGACTAAGCTGAATGCGAACGGTGTCAAAGCGATATCCGGACTTCTTTCCCGTGAAGAAGAATTAGGGATCGAAATGTCTCAGGAGAATTTTCGCGTGGCCGGCGTTGTCAGCGACATAGAGGTTAAGAAGAAGGCGGATAAGAAGTTCGCGATTATACAGCTCGGAGATGAAACCGGGATTTGCGAAATGCTGGTGTCGGGCAAGCTGTATGCGAAATGCGAATTGACGCTGAAGAAAGGAGTCCTGCTTGTCGCGGATGGATTTTCAGTCGGTGACGGCAAGGGTATTAAACGCGTAGCGAACCAGTTCTTCAACGCAGCGTGAGACTGGAAGAATTCTAATGAACGTCTCTGGAGAGGTGTGCTCGTTGAGCCCCCTCTCCAGACTTTTTAGGAGGGATCATTTGTTTACAGAAGACCAAAAAGAGGTTCTAAATCGCTCAGGCATTGTTCTTGAGCATCTTACTGAAGAGTCGGTAGCAGCTATAGCCGACATCAGCTTTGATGTCACGGAACTTTCGGCTGATGAGCTTATTGAGTTCCTTATTGTATCGAACGCGCTTTATCGCGGTGGGCTGTCTATTATCAGCGACGACGATTATGATTTCAGGTTCCGGGCCGAGCTTGAGCTCAGGGATCCTGACCATACTTTTCTTCAGCAGGTGGAACCGGAAGCGGGGTTTACGGGCAAGACAGTTGATTTGCCTGCCAGGATGCTTTCCACCGATAAGGCGTATAGCAAGGACAAGATAGTTCAATGGGTTGCCCGTATTGAAAAGGCATGCAGAGAAACGGGCGCAGACTTTGCCGGCATACTCTTCCGTGCCACCGGCAAGCTGGACGGTTTTGCGGCTTATGACGATGGAGAGCGCCTTTATACGCGGGGTGACGGTCGAAAAGGCACGGACATCACGCGTGTTTTCGACCGCGGATTGGCCGTTGCCGATGATAATAAGCGTGGACTTGGACCGGGCGAGATAGTGGTGAGGCAATCGTATTTTGATGAGCATCTTTCCACCTATTTCGAGAACAGCAGGAACGTCCAGTCCAGCGTAATCAAAGAATATGAGCTTGAGGATTATGTTAAAAAGGCCATAGCCGACAAGGCCACCGTGTTTTATCCATTCGCCGTCCTGCCGGACTGGACCGGCACATGGGCGGAGCTGGAAAGCAATTTTGATTCTATCGTCAAAGATGTCAGAGCGTCAGTGGAGGCGTACGGCGTGGACGGTGTGGTGTTTGAAATTACCGACGAGCATGTTAAGGAGTACATGGGCGCCACCAACCACCACTGGAGATGGCAAATAGCCCTGAAGCAAAACACACAGTTCGCTCAAACAAAACTGATAAGCGTCACGCCTCAAACGTCGCGTTATGGTCGGATGACTCCGGTTGTAATTGTAGAACCAGTCAAGTTGAGCGGCGTCACGGTCCAGCGAGCCACTGCACATCACTACGGGATGGTAAAGGCAAAGGGCTTGGGCCCCGGCGCGGTTGTACAGATTACCCGCAGCGGTGAAGTTATCCCTTACATAATGGGCGTGATTACTCCTGTTGAGCCTGCTATTCCGGACAGATGCCCAAGCTGCGGCTCACGGGACCTTGTGTGGGAGAGAGGGGCGAGTGACGCCGAAGGAACTGAAAATTTCCTCCGCTGCACGAACAGTTTTGAATGCCCCGCGCAGGCGATGAACGCGATGAGGCATTTCTTCAGAACGCTCGGGAATATTGACGGCTTCGGGCCAGCGTCCATCAAAAAAATCTACTTCTCCGGTGTGCGAAACGTGGCGGGGATTTACGGGATGAGCGCCGAAAACTTCCAGTCCATAGGGTTCGGGGCAAAAGAGTCGGAGAACCTGGTGAAGCAGCTGGAAAGAAGCCGCTCAGAGCGAATCGATGATTGGGCGTTTCTGGCTGCCTTCGGCGTATATGGTCTTGGAGTTGCCAACTGCGAAAAGCTGCTCTCGCACTTCCGGCTTGAGGACTTATTCAACTTAACGGAACAGGACATTGTAAAGATTCATGGGTTTGCCCGGAAGACTGCAGGGGTCATCGTCGCAGGCTTCAAAAAGATAAAAGACTCCTTCGACAAAATCTATGGCCTCGGATTCACTCTTTCCAGGACTCCACTGGCAGGAGAGAACGGAGGGGCTGCAGTCACGAGTCCCATTGCCGGCATGCTTATAGTTTTCACCGGCGCAATGACGCAGGGAAACCGGGATGACATGAAAAAGCAGGCAAAGGCCCTGGGAGCGAAGGTCGGGTCCTCTGTCAGCGGCAAGACCAATCTGCTGGTGACCGGGGAGAATGTCGGCGCGACGAAGATGAGCGCTGCCAGAAGCTTGGGCGTCAAGGTGGTCTCCGAGTCAGAGTATTTGGACATGGTGTCTGTCGTGCAGCACATCTGAGGATGCGACTGATGTTGCCCTGCCTCTTTTTTCGGCGGCACTGGTGCGGCTTCACGTTTTAGGGCGCCAATACATTGTATGGGCGTGACAAATCCGCTTAGCGGGTTAATTCAACAGTTTCAAAGGAGATTGCTTATGAATGGTTCGAAACGTCTCAGAAGTTCTTTGTTTTTGCTTTGCCTTGTCGGTGCTTTATTGATGGTTACCGGGTGCGGGACCAGCACGCTGACTCTCAAGCCTGACTCTAAAGTGGATTTGGCGCAGTACAGGTCGTTATCGATTCAGACTAAATCTGCCGATGGGGTAGCTATTACGGATACGGCGCAGAATCGGATCAAGGATGCGGTCAAAACAGACATAATTAATGTCTCTTGCCCAAAGAGGTTTGACAGTATCTATATTGACACGGAGACACATCCGGATAGCTTGTTGTTGGTCCTTGATTTTACGAAATACGATGAAGGCAATAGGCTGGCTCGTATGATGCTGGCAGGGCTCGGGGCCATGAAGATTAATGCTGATGTCGAAATCAAGGACGCAAAGTCTGTCAGCACTATCTCCAAAGGCGCGGCCGGCAAGTCCTTTGCTTGGGGTGGGGTCCTCGGAGCGGCTACGGGGATCGAGGATGTCGAGAAAATGTTTGCCAAAGAGGTAGGGCGAGGGTTTGGAGAGATGATGGGAGTCGAGCCGCGCACAAATTAGGATGATAGCTTTCAGTAAACATTCACAGTGAAGGGTCTCGCATCTTCACTGATGCTGCGGCGCAAGTCCTGCTTCTGCATGCCTTGCGCCGCACTAACTTTAACTTTTGGGAGCTAAGCATGAATGAGACGATTGCATCGGATGTGTCGAAGGAGAGGGCGTGGGTTCAGTCGGACGAATATCAATATGTAAGGAAACTTAGCGACAATACCTTTCAGGTAGTTGAAACAGTAAGGGAAGAAGGCGACTTATGTGCTGTTTATATGTGTTATGTCGACCTGACCGACTATTCAACCGAAAATATCGAGGGCTACCTGAAGTTTTTCGGCTACCTGGATCTAAAGTCGGTCGAAGCTGTTTACGGTGATGCTGCTCAAAAGATCATTGCCGAGTGCATCGCCGAAACTATCACGAGAGGAATCGGGACTTTGCTTTTTACCGGGAGTTTGGAGGCCGCGGAATTGTTCTTGCAGAATCTTTGCGAGCTCGGACAATAAAGGAGACATTGCCATGTTTGTAAAAATGCCCAACGGCAGGATTTTGGAAGTCAACAACAACAACTTTTTCTCGACAAAAATAGAGATATCACTGTCTGAGGCGATTAAGCGCGATCTTAATGGGTTCCGCCAGTTTATAGCGGGCATGGCGGTAGGCTCCCCGCACGTCTCCAGAATCACCTATGAGCTCAAAGGCGTAACGCCAGGCGGGCTTGCGATCCTGCAGGTTTCCGGCTCCGTTGGACCTATGTTTGAAATGGGAGAGGGCGAAATTGTTGATGAGTCGATGCTGGTAGATGAGCTGTATGATGTCGAAGTTTGCCGTATTGGGTATGGGGTGAGGACAATTACGGTTCGGGGCAGGAATGACGTCGAGGCAGAAAAGAATGCCCGGGAAGTTGCCGGCAACTATGAGTACACAGAGCATGCGTCAGATTACGATGTCACCTCTGTAGTCAAAAGGAAGTAGCTTTTTCAAGAAGCGCAGAAAAGCGGAGGACGAACATGCAAGTTGTTTATGAAGACGGGATGAAAGTCCCCTTAAAGATATGGGCTGAGATGGAAACTCTGGAATCCAAGGCCTTGACACAGGCGAAGAACGTCGCCTCACTGCCGTTTGTTGTAGGGCATGCTGCATTAATGGGCGACGGGCATGTCGGCTATGGCTCGCCCATAGGGATGGTTGCTGGACTGGATGGATATGTTTGCCCGAACTTTGTAGGGAAAGATATCGGCTGCGGCGTCTGCGCCATAAGACTCTCCATCCGAGAGATAACAATAAATCAACTCAAAGAGGTATTGGGTCAGATAAGGAAGTGTATCCCCATCGGCATGAGACACCACGCCGAAAAGCAGGATATATCTCTTATGCCGCCCCTGCCTGCCGAATCCGTTCCCATTGTGGAAAGAGAGTACGAGTCAGCGCGGAAACAAATTATGAGTCCCGGTAGCGGCAATCATTTTTTGACATTGCAACGTGGGGATGATGGCTATATCTGGATACTCCTTCACTCCGGAAGCAGGAACCTTGGCTCACAGGTAGCGGATCACTACAACAAGGTAGCGATATCCCTCAACGCTAAATATTTCAGCAGCGTGCCTGAGGAATGGGAATTGGCGTTCCTGCCGGTAGACAGCGAAGAAGGTCAGGTTTATTTGCGTGAGATGCAATACTGCATAGATTTCGCGCTGGCCAACAGGATAATGTTGGTGTCAAAGATGCTTTCAATCTGTAATGACGTGGCCGGGGCCGAGTATGATCCGAACGGAATCATAAACATAGCGCACAATTATGCTGCAATGGAGCATCACTTCGGCCGGAACGTCCTGGTGCACCGGAAAGGGGCGACTCCTGCACGGGTAGGGCAAATAGGGATTGTCCCAGGTTCGCAAGGCACCGCCAGCTACATTGTGAAAGGGAGAGGCAACCGCGAGAGTTTGATGTCTTGCTCGCACGGCGCCGGCCGGAGCATGGGGAGAAACCATGCGGTGGAGACTCTAAATCTCGAAGCAGAGAAAAAGAGACTCGACGAGAAAGGCATAATCCACACTATCAGAAAGGTGGAGGACCTTGAAGAAGCGGTCAGCGCGTATAAGGACATAGAAGTCGTTATGAGACTGCAGGCTGACCTTGTCGACATCGTAGTGAGACTCGAACCCCTTGCGGTAATCATGGCGGAGAAAGAGAAGAAAAGGACAAGAAGATAATCATCGATTTCCTAAGACAAAGTTAAACAATCTGTCTATCTGAAAGTCATTATTAGGGCGGCCCGCTGATACATCATAGTCGTTGCATCACGCGCCGCCTTTGTTTTGCTTATTGGGCAGGTGGAGAGAGACTGCAATGGCAGACACAAAATAACGAACAAGGAGAAGTACATATGCGATTCATTATCCTGTGTTGCCTGATAGTGCTGCTTCTTGTAACGACGATTCCAGCTACAGGCAATATGTCGCAAAACTGCATTAAGGGAGGTCCCCACGACTTGAGCAGCAAGGGGGCATCTTCCTCCTTTGGTGACTCGGTCGAGCAGGCAGGACTGGACAGGGTTTGTGTCTACTGCCACACTGGGCATCTTGCAATAGAGGTCTCTGCTCAGAACGCGGCGGCAAATTACCTGCCTCTCTGGAACCATACCCTGAGCAATACCCAGTTCGCCCAATATAACAACGGGACGACATCACAGATCAGCGGGATTAGTGTTCTTTGCATGTCATGTCATGACGGAAGTATTGCAACTAACTCCTTCGGAGCAAACCAGACAAGCCCGCAACAAAGGTCTGGCGGGGCCACGCATTATATTTCAAGTAGTAATCCGGCTTATTTAGGAGGGGACGCTACCTTGAGCAACAGTCATCCTATAGGGTTTAACTATGCTTTTATCCAGGCGTCCGAGCCTGATATCGCACCGTCCAGTAACGCAATGGGGACCACCGGCCAAACGATAGGTGACTTTTTAGACAATGGGATAATGACATGTGCAACGTGTCATGAGGTCCATGGGTGCAACATCTCGAGTTCATTGACAGTAGTTACGGACAGTCAGAGCGCATTTTGCCTGACGTGCCATCTCAAGTAATAAGGTGGTCCGACTAAAAGACGCTGGGGAACGGCAGGTTCATTGCTTTTGAGGATGTTTGAAAATCATTCGTGGCTGGAGTTATCCATGGCTTCAGCCACGAATGATTTGTTTTTGTCGTAATTAATGCCAATTCCGCGAGTTTTGCTAAAAAAATTTGTCCAGTTGGATTTTTCCAAGCGTTCCACTGGGCTTCCCTAAAAAAATGTAGGTTAACGCATAAATTGAAAAATTTAACGTATAAAGTAAAATCGCCTTCTGCGACGAGAAAAATATATGTGACATCAAGGGAATCCTTGTTGGGATTCTTTCCGTTCATGGGTGAATTGGCTTGGGAATTTTCACTTTATGAGTTAAAGTCATTTCATCCTATGTGTTAAAAAAGTCCGTAACCGATTGATCAATGGGCTGTGTGATTTCACCTTATATGTGAACCCACAA
>Ga0181533_1001975_pt1 | contig 24997 bp, 18 predicted proteins | sample PEATcosm2014_Bin_45_FD_119772 | JGI IMG/M metagenome (GOLD analysis project Ga0181533, IMG submission 119772) | Peatland microbial communities from MTU Mesocosm Facility, Houghton, MI, USA - PEATcosm2014_Bin11_60_metaG | ecosystem: Environmental > Terrestrial > Soil > Wetlands > Peat | place...
ACCAGGCAGGTCGTTTGGAAGCTGGCGGGGACGACGGGATTCGAACCCGTGGCCTCATGCGTGACAGGCATGCGTTCTAACCAACTGAACTACGTCCCCGGAAAGACTGATTCACTGAGCCATTAGTTCATTGACTCATTGAAGAACCTGGAGCTGTCTCCCGGGCTCGCGACTCCCGGGTCAAGTGGATTCACCTATCATTGAATCAATGGCCAATTGACCCCATGACTCAATTAGCTGGTGGGCGGTATCCGGCTCGAACGGATGACCTTCTGCTTGTAAGGCAGACGCTCTGACCAACTGAGCTAACCGCCCGGCTTCCCTTCGAGCGGGGGTTAAACTCCTGCGGCCCCCCGGCACACGAACCTTGACAGTTCCAACCTAGGGAATATACACTAGCTGTCTTAGATCGTCAAGGAAGACACAGACCCAACTATGCAGTTCCCCCGAGAGTACGTGGCCTACATGGCCAAACAGGTTTTGAAACGCCTCACCAAGGCCGGGCTCATCCAATACGACCAGCCCGAATACGTCACCGAAGTCATGTACGAGGTTATGCTCGATGAGTTTAGTATCGAGGACCGTATTAATGATGAGGTGCGAAAGATCCTCGAACAGCACGGTGACCAGATGAAGGAGTTGGGCGCCACCTTCGAAGAGGCGTTTAAAGTCATCAAGAAACAGCTTGTGCGGGAACGCAAAATCATCCTCTGAACGGGCGGTGTTTTGAGCCGATGAAAATGAGCCACGAAAAAATCATCCAAGTCTCGCATCGGATTATGGGTGCGATTGAAGCCTTGGACGAAGTGGAAATCTTCGAAGAGCCCAACACCATTCGCCAGGAAACCGTCAAGATCCTGACGGAGCTGATGCACGAGGAAGAGAAGGTTGACGAGGTCGTCAAAGCCCGCATCGCTTCGCAGAAGCGCACCATTCCCGAAGGCACGGGTGAGTGGGAGATTCTCTACCGGAAATACTACAGCGACGAATTGCGCAAACTGGGCGTCGTTTTCAATTCCCCCGGCCATCCCTGAGGGCAAAATCCCATCGCCAAAATCCTGACGGTTTTTCCGCGCGCGGGTGCGAGGGTGTTTCCGCTCGCGCCACGGCAAGCGCCAAAATACAAAGGCGCCCGGCGATCTGGGCGCCTTTTATCCTGGGGGAAATTGCTGGCGTTTAGTCGCGCCGCTTCAGCACGGGCGGCGAATCGTCGCCTGAATCGGTTTGCGGCTGGCCGGATTGCGTGGAGGTGGTGTCGGGCGTCTCGCGCTTGCGCAGCGAGGGTCCGGAGTCTCCCTTTTGCCGCTTGCGCTGGGTGATGACGGTTTGCAAGCGCGCCTTGATGTCATCAAACTCTGAGGTGGATACCAGGTACTGGGGGCGCTTGGGGAGAATCTTCTGAATCTCTTCTTCCGACGCGATGATGCGATCGCCGGTGGGCGGGTGGTCGGCGAAAACTTTGGCCATGCTGCCGGGGCTGCGGCGCTCTTCGTCCATGACTTTGCCGAAGAAGCCGACGAAGGCATTGGGGTCGTAGCCTGCCTTGTACATGTATTGCAAACCCAGGAAGTCGGCCTCCTTCTCATCGTTGCGGCTGAACTTGAGGAAGGCCATAGGCACGCCGTTCATGTAAGCTTCGAGCACGCCATAATAGACCGCCGCAGACATGGGGATGAACATCATGGGGATCATGGCAAATTGCAGAATGGTGGCCTTGGTCATCGTGCTGGCCCAGTGGCGAGCCGCGGCGTGGCCGATCTCGTGCGCAATGACGCCGGCAATTTGGTCTTCCTCATCTGCCGCCATCAGGGTACCGGTGTTGAGATACATGAACCCGCCCGGCAAGGTGAAAGCGTTGATGGCAGGGTCGTCAATGACCTTGATGGTCAGGGGAATAGTGAGGTCCGAGTTGCGCGCCAGGTTTTGCGCCACGCGGTTTACATATTCATTAATGACCGGGTCCTTGAGAATCTTGGCTTGTTTGTCAATCTGATCGGCATACTGCTTGCCGATGGCGATCTCTTTTTCCTGGGAGATGATGCTGCGATGTGCGACCTTGCGATCACCGATCTCGTCGACGTCGTCCTTCTTATCGTCAGCGCGACCAAGAAGCGAGATCGAGCACAGAATCGCGACAAGCAATAGCGCTACGAAACGCGGTTTCCTCATGGCATGGCTCCTTACCGGCAATTATACCATCGCGGGCGGGCTCGACCGCTGTTTCTTTTTTTCTCTCCTCGGCGATTGCGAATCTGGCACTGTCATTGATTTGCTGACCCCGCCGCTGATTTCAAGGGAACCTCCGGCTTTTCTCCAGGGCCAACCCGAATCCACCCGTCTGTTGGATTACCTAGACGGCAATGGGGTTGCATCTGTTACTGACGGCTTGGGTAAAATAGAGTTTACATCAGATCGCACTTTTTGGGGGGTGGCGGCAAATCGGAGGAAGGGCGAGAGGTGAGGAATAATTCAGCAAGCCGCCCGCGTCGTGCTGCTGACGCTTCGTAACCTATGTAATTTCAAGGCAATGGAAGGACTGGCGGAGTTTATGGTGACGGGATTTGCCCCCATGGAGCCGCCGGGCCTGCAAAGTACAAGGCAGGAAAGGGCTCGGTATTTGGGAAATTGGCATTTTGCGAAGAAGGGGGAGCTGCATTGCACTCTTGACTCCGCATCCGAGGGTAGTTAGATTAACTAAATCGGCCTTCACGAGGCTCGGATTCAGTTTCCCGTGAGGGGACACCGTCTCCCCATAAAGGAGTGTCAACCTGTGGCCGTTTCTTCGATTCTGTTAGGCCAAGTCTGGCAGTTGCAAGCGACGGGCGACAATTGGTTGGTGACCAAAGTTTACTCGGAAGTCTTCGCCTCCTACGCCATTCTCAGAAAAGTGGGGGGAGGGGATGCTGACGTTCGCCGCGTCAAGGTGGAGAAGGCCGCCGACGGTGTGAGGCTTCCCGGTTTTGTCTTTACACAGGACGCCGACGCTTTCTAGCAGCCGTGGCCTTGCGAGGATGCACGGTGTGGTCGGTGAACGCGAGACCTGGCTTTTGAATCCCCAGAACAGTACCCTTTATGGTTTCTGCCCTTCTCGAGTACCTTGCCGCCTTCATCATCTCGGTGATCTCGCAGACAGGTTATCTTGGCATTGTCTTGCTGATGGCGATCGAATCCGCCTGCATCCCCTTGCCTTCGGAAGTCATCATGCCTTTTTCTGGCTACCTGGTTTTTACCGGCCGATTTCGGCTTCTCTGGGTAGGACTGGCGGGGGCAGTGGGGTGTAATTTGGGATCGCTTGTGGCCTATTATGTCGGGTCTCGCGGAGGGCGGCCCCTGGTAGAAAGGTACGGGCGTTGGCTGCTGGTTACTCACCACGACCTCGAGATGGCCGACCGCTTCTTTGCGCGCTATGGCGATTGGGCCGTGTTCATCGCGCGCCTGCTGCCCGTCATTCGCACCTTCATTGCATTCCCCGCCGGCGTCTCGCGCATGAACGTGGCGCGCTTCCATCTTTACACTTTTCTCGGATCTTCGCCGTGGTGCCTGGCGCTCGCTTACGCGGGATTGAAACTCGGGGAGCGCTGGATGACCCTGCGCGCGTATTTCCACCGCTTCGATGCCGTGCTGGGCGTTGTGATCGTCCTCGGCGCCGTCTGGTTCATCCACAACCGTTGGAAGAACCGCCTGCGCGCGGCGTAAGCCGGTTGTGGTACTCCGCACAGTTGGGCGATCGGTGATCGGGAGATTCGCCCTCCCGGCGCGGGGGGCAGTTGCGCCACGCTGGTGAGCCGAGGTTGGCTTCGGCGGAGCCTTTCGGCACAGCAGGGCAGCGCAGCCGCAGGTTACCACCCGCTGCCAGCCACAATTCCCACCGCGCAAATAATTTTTCCCGAGTGTGCAATATTGAACAGACAGTCTCGATCAGGGGCCGCAGGATGAAAATCGCCTTCCTATGACACTGAGGGGGCGACCATGGTGGGACAGCTAAGCGATCGGGTCTTGTTAGTCGACGACGAACCTCTTGCCCGCAAGCTCATCTCGGGATACTTGGTGGCGGCGGGATATGTCGTTCGGGTGGCGGTTGACGGTCTGGATGCGATTGGAAAACTCCGCGCGGGACTCCCGGACTTGATTATTTCCGACCTCAATATGCCACGCATGTCAGGGTTTGAGTTTCTAAAAGTAGTCCGCAAACGCTTCCCGCAAATACCCGTCATTGTTATTAGCGCGGTCGTCGCCGATAAAATGCCAGAAGGGTTGGCTGCCGACGCTTATTTCCACAAGAATGGACTCGGACTTGACCAGCTCCTGCTAACCGTTCTCGCCCTGACCGGAAAACCCCCTCGACGAACTGCTCCCCCGCACGTCGACGACAAACCCGTCCAGGCAATATGGGATAGGGACGGACATTACATCATCGGTTGCGAAGACTGCTTGCGCCAATTCCGTGTTCCCCGCGCCCCTATCATGGGGCGAAATGAAAAGTGGACGGTCTGCGCGCACTGCGGAAGAGCAGTTTGCTTCCACGTCGCTGACGTAGATCAGCAGCGTCCTGCACATCCGTAATTTCAATTGGCCAATTCCCTCCCCGCGCCGTGCTTATATGGATTTCACCGGGATCTTGACGATGTCGTCAACCGCTGTGATCTCGCGCATGACGAAGGGTTCACCGTAGCGTACGCCGATCATGTGGCCGAAATGGCGAGCTTCCGAGCCCATGCGGGCGTTGATGTCGGCGCGCGAAGGGAAGAGGTTTTGCAGTTCTTTGGGCGGGGAAAACTGCGAGGAAAAACAGAAGATGGCTTTGAGTTTTTTCTCGAATTGCGCCGTGATATCCACGACGAACGAAGGGCGGACGGTCGGCACGTATTGTGAGGCGTAGATGATTTTAAAAGGCCGGTGGGGCTTTCCCGCCAGCGGCTGCTTGCCGAGCCCCGCCAGGAAGCAGGCTTCGTAACCAAGGTGTCCGGTGGTGTAGTGGTCGGGGTGACGGCCTTTCCAATAGGGCAGAATCACTGTGTGGGGCTTCAAATCGCGAATCTTTTGCGCGACCATTAGTTTGTTTTCGCGATTATTTTCTACTCCGGCATCGGGAATGTTGAGATTTTCCCGGTGGACCACTCCCATCACCGCCGCGGCGCGGCGCGCTTCCTTTTCGCGCAGAACTGCGCTACCACGCGTGCCGCTTTCGCCCGCGGTGAGGTCGAGGATGCCGACGCGATAGCCCGCTTCCGTCATCTTGATGACCGTGCCCCCGCAGGTGATCTCAACGTCGTCCGGGTGCGCCGCAATGGTCAGGATATCAACTTCCATGTTCGGCTTTTTCTCCCTGTGCCGGCCGCGATTTGAGCCGCCGCACAAGTGGATTCTAAGAGCAAGGGTGGAGGAGCGTCAAGGTGCGATGACGGTTCCAGGCCACAAAGGAGTTAGAGTGGATAGCTCCCCCCCACCTTCATGAGGAAGCGGTGGACCCGGTGGAACAGCCCCGGGTCGGGGAGAAACATGACCGGGCAATAGCCTTCAACTACGGCGGAACCTCGCGAGCGGCAGATCTCCATCGCCTGCTCATGGTTGTCGCCATCGTGTACACTCTTATAAATCCAAATCTTCCGGATGTCGGCTTGATTGCATTCGCGCACCGCCTGATCAGTTGCCTCCGGTGCGCCAGTCATCAGCAGCGCGGCTTCTACAGGGGGGGTAATATCGGAGAGGCGGGCAAAACACTTCCGCCCCTCGATCTCCGTGGCCTGGGGATTTACGGGGACGGGGTCGTATCCCTTGGCTAGAAACTCTCGCAACAGCGATCGGGAGAAGTGTTGGGGATGGCGAGAGGCGCCTACAAAGGCGACTCTCTTACATTCCAGGAATTTGGTAATATCTTCCAGCGACGCCTCGCGCATGGGGCACCTCGCGGGTGAATCTAGGCCAAATCGCCAGAGGGCGCAAGATACCACTTTTGCACCCCCCTGAAAATGGCGCTGAGGGTGTTATCAACCAGGTACTATGAGCGAAAAACCTTTACGAGGGCAAGTAGCGTTGGTGACGGGCGGCGGGAAGCGGATCGGGCGAGCCATCGCCCTGACGCTGGGCCGCGCCGGCGCGGACGTGATCGTGAACTATAACCAGTCGCGCGAGGGCGCCCAGGCCACCGTGCGTGAGATCGCGGCCCTGGGGGTCCGTGCCGTAGCCCTGCGCGCCGACGTTTCGCGTCCGCGGCAGGTGGCGGCCATGTTCCGCGCCATAGAAAAGCGCTTTGGCCGATTGGATCTGCTCGTCAATAATGCCGGCGTCTTTTTCCCCAGGAAATGGGACGAGCTGGAGGAAAAAGATTGGGACCGCGTCCTGGGCGCCAATCTGAAGGGTCCTTTCTTCTGCGCCCAAGCTGCGGCGCGAATAATGATGCGCCAGGGGCGGGGAAATATCATCAACATTTCATCGCTCGGCGGGTTGCAGGCATGGCCGAGCTACATGCATTATTGCGCGTCGAAGGCCGCGCTCATTTCCCTGACGCGCACGCTGGCGAAAGCCCTGGCCCCGACGATCCGCGTCAACAGTGTGGCGCCGGGAACCATCCTCTTTCCGGAGGAAGAGCGCGACGCGAGGATCCGCAAAATCATCCGCGCCACACCGCTGCGCAAGGCCGGCTCTGCCGAAGACATTGCGCAGATGGTTCTCTTCCTCGCCACCCACAGCGAGTTCATCACCGGCCAGGTGTTTGCTGTGGATGGCGGGAAGTCGATTCCGTAGGAGGAGCTTTCAGCATTCAGCGGTCAGCGCTGAGCTTTTCCAAGGGACCGGGTTCTACTTACCGTGGCCTTTCAGCAGGCCTGGGTAGAGCAGGACTCGATCCCGTCGGTAATGACAATCGGCCGTGTGAAGCTAAAATGAGGGGGTGTAAACCATCCATGAGCAACCAACGCCAATCGCTCAGAATCCTGCTGACCCTGCTGCTCGCGTGCTTGGCAGCCTGGGGGGGCGCGGCCCTGGCGGTCGATGAGAAGCCGGAACCGCAGGTGGATCTTTTCTGGAGCGTGAAGATCCCCATGCGCGACGGCGTCAAACTGGATGCGACGATCTACCGTCCGCACGAGCAGAAAACGCCCCTGCCCGTCATCTTCACGTTGACCCCATACATCGCCGACAGCTACCTCGAGCGAGCGGCATACTTTGCGAAAAACGGATACGTGTTTGCCCTTGTAGATGTTCGGGGGCGTGGCAATTCCGAGGGCCGCTTTGAGCCGTTCGCTAACGAAGGTCACGACGGTTATGACGTGGTGGAGTGGCTGGGCCGGCAGCCGTGGTGCGACGGCAAGGTCACGATGTGGGGCGGCTCGTACGCCGGTTTCGATCAGTGGTCCACGCTCAAAGAGTTCCCCCCGCACCTCAAGACGATTGTCCCGGCAGCCGCGGCCCACGCTGCCGTCGACTTCCCCTTCTTCCACAATGTTTTCTACTCTTACGACATGCAGTGGCTCGCTTTCACCAGTGGCGTCACAGGCAACACGAATCTGTTCGGGAATTCCCAGTTTTGGACCAGCAAGTTCACCGATCTTTACCTGAAGCATTTGTCCTTCAAGGACCTCGACGGAGTGGTGGGAAACACCACGACGGTGTTTCAAAAATGGCTCGAGCACCCCACGCCGGACGCCTATTGGAACGCCATGGGGCCGACGCCCGAGGACTACCGGCGAATCAGCGTGCCCATCCTGACCATCACCGGCCACTATGACGGCGACCAAACCGGCGCCATGACCTATTATCGCCGCCACATGCAATACGGGACGCCCGAGGCCAAGGCCGAGCATTACCTGATCATCGGTCCCTGGGACCACGCGGGCACACGCACGCCCAAGAAGGAAGTGGGCGGTCTCACCTTTGGCGACGCCAGCGTGCTGGATCTGAATCAACTGCATAAGCAGTGGTACGACTGGACGATGAAAAGCGGCCCCAAGCCCGAGTTCCTGAAGAAGCGCGTGGCGTATTACGTTCCCGGCGCGGAGGTGTGGAAGTACGCCGACAGCCTGGAGGCGATCTCGAACGAGACCCGCAAGCTCTATCTGCGATCCTCGAATGGCCACGCCAACAGCGTGTTCCAATCGGGTGAGCTGAGCGCCAAGGAGCCGCAACAGGAATCTCCGGACCAATACGTCTACGACCCCCTCGATACCCGCCCGGCCGCGCTCGAGCAGAAGGACAACCCCAACTATCTTACCGACCAGACCGGCGCCATGAATCTGTTCGGCAACGGGCTCGTTTACCACAGCGACGCGTTCGCCGCCGACACCGAAATCACCGGCTACCTGAAGTTCGTGGCCTGGATCGCCCTGAACGTGCCGGATACGGATTTCGCCGTCGAGGTTGACGAAATCAAACCGGACGGGATCAGCGTCCAGTTGACTGGCGATGTGATGCGCGCGCGATACCGTGATTCGCTCACTGAGGAGAAACTGGCCAAGCCGGGCGAGATCAACCGTTACGAGTTCAGCGGCTTTACCTTTTTCTCACGCCGCATTGCCAAAGGTAGCCGTTTACGGCTGATCGTGAGCTGCCCCAACTCGATTCAGTTCGAGAAAAACTACAACAGCGGCGGCGTGGTGGCGGGCGAGTCGGGCAAGGATGCGCGTACCGCACAGGTGACTCTCTATCACGACTCCGCGCACGCAAGCTTTCTGGAGATTCCGATCGTTAAGTAGCCTTAGCTCGCATTCCTCACCCATCATGCACGCTGTTAGCTGTAAGCTGTGGGCTGTCAGCTCTCAGCTTCTCCCGGTTTCTACTTACAACTCGCAATCTCTTCCAAAATCTGCCGCAGGCGGGCGAGGGATACTGAGGTCTGACCGAAGCGCAAGATGTTGTAGAGTTTCGTGAACTCCATCACCCCAGGACCCCACGGGGTACTGAGGAAGGAAAAGGCAAACTCCCGAGGTGTTTGGGAAGGGGCTTTTCGGATGCCTTTCTTCTGTAGCGTTTTGAGCAGGCGCTGATAGGTGAGCGTGGCCTCACGCGGATTCAACTCGGAGTCGCGCCGGGCGAATCTCCAGGCCAGGCGAAAGCGCAGTTCCGCCAGCGTCCCGCTTTTGTCGGTCAGGATCAAGCCGGCCAAGATGGCGAGCATGATCACGAGGACGAGCGTCTTGTGCGACATCAGCCAGCCCTCGATGCGGAAGGCGGCGCGGATTCCCTGGTGCTTGAACCGTTCGAAGCGGCGGCGAAAGATCTGCTGGAAGTCACGTGAATCCTGCTCGATTTCCCGCGCCAACCGCTCCTGGTGGCTGAAGTCGTAGTTAATGATCCACTCATTCCAGAAGAGCGCCGCGGTGTCAACGTAGTCATCCCATTCGCCGGGTAGAATGGGATGGGGATCGGCCGGCGTGGGATCGAAGGGAATCCACCCGTAGCCGGGGAAGTAGACTTCCACCCAGCTATGCGCGTCGCGGGCGCGCACCACAAAATCCTTGCCGATGCGGTTGTAAGACCCGGTTTGAAATCCATTCACCAGCCGCGAGGGGACGCTCAGGGTGCGCAACATCACCGCCATGGCGGCGGCGAAATACTCGCAGTAGCCGGACTTGGAGCGGAAGAGGAAGCTCCCCACGGGGTCTTCCGGCTCGATTTCGGGCGGATCCAGGGTGTACTGGAAATTGTTGCGCAGATAGGATTGGATGATGGCGGCGCGGTCATAGTTATTGGCGGCGGAAGCGGTAAGGGTGCGAGCCAGTTCGCCCACGCGCGGGTCGATCGTGTGCGGCAGGCGGAGGTAGATCAGGCGAATCTGGTCGGGATACTGCGTGGGGGCGCTGCGCAGATCTCGCGCGGAAGGTATGCCGGCATCGGAAACGACGTCGTAGGCGAACGGGACACTGAGATTCTGCGGATTGTGCAGCGAGCCGGTTTCGTCCAAGCTGAGCAAGCGCACGCCGGAAAGTTCCCGCGGCTCGGCGGCGGCGAAAAGCACATCGGTGGAAAGCGCCGCACGCAGGACGCGGTACCGCAGCGGATGGTGCGGGCGGTGTTCCCAGCCATCGGGTGGGGGAATGACGAATCGCTGATACGATTCCGCCGGGACGGAAATCCGGTCGGCGTTGTCGTTGAACCATTTCTCGCCGTTAAAGCTATCCAGAGTGACGCCCCGCCATTTGACGCCCACATACCCTCGCGGACTTTCCTCCGGCATGACGCGCATGACCACCATGGGTGAGCGCAGGATTTTGCGGATGTCTCCCAGATTGACGGTTTCAGAAAACCCCGTAATGTTCTGGGCCTGCATCGAGAGGTTGGTCAGATATCCCGTGCGATAGCGGGGAATAACGAAAAACAAGACCGCGGCCAGGATGAAGATTCCCACCGCCAAGCCCACTGCCGCCGTTATCAGCGCCTTCTCCAGAGCCCGGCGGTTCTGCTCGGGCACGCGGAAGGGCCCCTCCGGAGCCCGCCGCGCCGCTTCCACCCCGCGCTTGATTTCATAGCTAATGAACGTGGAGATGGCGACGAGCACGTAAAGTGTGAAGTAGATCAGAAACGTCGTGCCTACAGTGAGGATGGCGCTGGCGAGCATCATGAGGAACGAGAGCGTGGCCAAATAGCCGTAGTCGCGATAAGTGCGCGCCGAGAAGATTTTCATGACCGCGGTGAAAAGCACCAAATGGACGGTGGCCTCCAACATGCGGTCAATGGGGCTGGGGCCGGTGGAGAAGATCAGGAAATCCAGACCGTAGAAGAAAATATAGAAGATGGAAATTCGCGTGACGGTTTTGGGGCCCAGGGAATAATCGGCGCCGCGGACGTAGCTCCACAGTTTGATGGCCAGCGCGCCACACACCACGACAATGGAAATGACGTCCAGCTTGCCCGTGGTGGCGACCGTAAGGAACCCCGTGGCGAGCATCAGGAGCAGGGAAATCTCAAAGTAACGCTGCACGCTGATGTGCGCCTGCCGCTGCTGGAGATCCGTGGCGACGACTTGTGCGTTCTTGCCCATGGGCTTGGGTGACCCGATTCAGGAATCTATTCTATTGCAGAAAGGCTCCGCGCGCGAGGTGGTAGGTGCCAGGTTATGGGTGCTCGTCCCCGGTCGCTCTTCGGACTTCGCCTTTCGCTTGCCACTGTTCACTCGTCACTCGTCACTGCTCTTGTGATTTGCGATTTGTGAAGCCAGCAAATTGATTCATCTTCTCACCTGCCGCCGCCGATAGCCGATAAGGGGTAGTGTGTCACGCTGGGAGTTAGTCGTCGGCGCTACATCCGCATGTCCTGCTCAGCACCACCCCGTCGCCAAGGGCGCCTCCCCTCCTCATCTGAGGAGGGGAGCTTTTAGGAACTCCCCTCCTGAATCAGGAGGGGAGGCGCGGTCGCGCCGGGGTGGTTTCCAGCACCCGAGTCACACCGTATGCAAATGTAGAAACTCCAGTCACGAACGTAATCCCCGTGCCACGCCTCGTGACATGGCCATCCTGGCCATGCCGGATCACCGTGGCGCCCATGAACGTCAGTAGGCTACTTTGGCTACATGCCATTTTATCTTAACCTCGCGCCCAACGCCTTTCTCCTTTGTTTTCATCAACATCCTGGAAAGAGGCGTGTAACTCCTTTGTTTTCATCAACATCGTGGAAAGGCGAAAAGCAGGCATTTTTGCTGTATGTGTTTTCAATAACTTAGCGCAACTCATGCCCATTTTTTCACCCCCTTTTTTTTCCATTGACCCAGGCCGCCGACGATTTTATAACTGCTCTATTTTCAACAAGATAGGTTTTTGTGAGATTTCCGCTATTCATCGCTAACACCTTTTGTTTCTGTAACATCGTGGAAAGCTGCTTCCTTCTATTCGGTTCCGGATCTCGTATTTCTGACTAACTCTCCTTATTTGAATGACCTAGAACGTTAAGACATTTTGACGCTAAACAACGAACTCCTTTTTTTTCCAATACATCCTGGAAAGGCGCGGCATCAGGGGCTAGGAGCTGGGAGCTAGGGTCTGGGTCGAACCCCATGAACCCAGCCCTCGGCGTCCGAACCAGTCCCGCGTTCCGAGACCCGCGGCCACCACCTCGTCCGCAGCCCCTGGCACCCCACCCCGAGGCTTGACCCCTAGCCGTACAGCGCGATATCACGCTGCTCTTGCCCTCGGCAAAGTAGGCTAGCACGTTGAGGGCCATTCTCCCTACGGTAATTTACAGAGTGCTACCGGGTTGTAGGGGTACGGCTTGCCGTACCCTTGAGTTTCTCCATTTCCTGGCCAGCACCACCCCGGCGCCCAAGGCGCCACCCCTCCTCATCTGAGGAGGGGAGTTATTCTCACAACCTCAGGCGCCGCTCAGTGCCGACCTCCCGACCATGTCGGGACAGGTTCCGATCGGCGCCTCACCGGCTTGCAGCTTCCCACCTTGCGCAACTCGATCACCAAGTCGGCAGTGGGCCAATTTGATGTAGAGGCGGCTTTGTGCCGCCATTTGGCGAGGTAAACTCGCCGCCACAGCATCGAATTGACCTACTACCGCCCGTCACAAAACAGCGGGTTTATGGTATTGTAGCCACATGAATCCAATTTCACTCCACTCAGTCCGTAACCGTGCCGGTGTGGGCATGCTTGCCGTGCTCCTGCTGGCTTTTGGCTCATCCCTTGCGGCGGCCCAGGAAGAGAAACCTGTACCTCCGCCGGCAACTGCCGATGCGAAGGATAAAGAGAAAGCCGCCGAGAAGGAGGCTCCGCTGCCGGCGCCCGCGCATGTGGCGCAGAGCATTCAACTCGAGGGCAAACCGCTCCACTACACGGTCACTGTGGGCGCGCTGCCGGTTAACGACAAAGGCAAGAAGATTGGCGAGGTGGTCTTGACCGCGTACACCCTCGAGGGCCAGGACCGGCCGGTCACCTTCGCGCTGAATGGCGGTCCGGGCGCGGCTTCCGTCTATCTGAATTTCGGCGCCATCGGCCCGAAGCACCTCGAGTTCGGCGTGGAGGGAGACAGCCCCTCCGATCCGGCGAAGTTACTCGACAACCCGGGTACCTGGCTGGATTTCACCGACTTGGTGTTCATCGACCCGATCGGCACCGGCTACAGCCGATCGCTGGTGGCGGTGGACGAGACCAAGAAGCAGTTTTACAACACCGAGTCCGACATTCATTACCTCTCGCGCATCATATACGATTGGCTGGTGGCGAACGGGCGTATGAGCTCGCGAAAATATCTGGTGGGAGAGAGCTACGGCGGCTATCGCGGCCCGCGGATCACCCATTACCTGCAAACGCAGCTCGGCGTGGCGATGAACGGGGTGGTGCTGGTCTCGCCGTACTTGAACCCGGAACTGGAGGGCAGCGGCGACGTCTCTCCCCTGCCGTGGATGCTGACGCTGGCATCGATTACGGCGGCGCATCTCGAGCGGGAGCACAAACTGACCCCGGAAGCGATGGCGCCGGTCATTGCCTACACGCGCGGCGAGTATGCCTCCGACCTGCTGAAGGGCCGCTCCGACCCGCAGGCAACGCCGCGGATTGTGAAACACGTGACCCAGATGACCGGTCTGGAAGAGGAGTTTGTGCGGCGGTCGGGCGGCCGGTTGGAGACCGAGGCCTATCTGCGCGAGGTCTTCCGCGAGAGCGGCAAGATCGGCAGCGTGTACGACTCGAATGTGACCGGGTATGACCCTTACCCCTTCGCTCCCGAGCAGCGCGCCAACGATCCGATGCTGGAGAGCATCATTGCGCCGACCACTACGGCGATGGTGGATTTTGTGACGCGCATCGTCGGCTGGAAGGTGGATGGGCGCTACAACGCGCTGAGCTACGAGGTGGGCTCCCAGTGGGATCACGACAGCCGCTCCCTGCGCCGGGGCGCGGTGCCCGATCTGCGGCAGGCGGTGGCGGCCGACCCGAAGTTGCGCATCCTCATTGCGCACGGCTGGAACGACCTCTCGTGCCCTTTCATGGGCTCGCTGCTGACCGTGGACCAGATGCCGTTGATGGGCGATCCGACGCGTGTCGCCGTGCGTGAGTATCCCGGCGGCCACATGTTCTACAGCCGTCCGGGCAGCCAAGCAGCCTTGCGCAAAGACGTGCAGGCGATGTTCGGCAAACACTGAGCTGCTTCAGGAGAGCAATTTCTTTTCAGGCAATCTTTTGCACGATCTTGCGGGCCAACTGAGAAATAGCCGCTTGCGGCAATTGTTTGAGCTCGAACCAGTGCAGGGAGGCATGGCGAAAGGGGCGGGAGGTCTCAACGGGATAAACCTGCCCCTGGATGGCGCGAAAGGTGATCCCGTGGCGGAACTCCCCCATGGGTTCTCCTAAGGTGAGTAGGGGCACGCCATGGCGTACCCCTACCGCTGCAAAGCGAGAGCGTATAAGTCCAGTAAGTTTTTCGCGCAAAGCTTCCAGTGCTTCGTCGGGTGAACTACCGAAGGCCGCCGGGAAATTCCAGAGATCGTCGAGCAAGCCGTCGGCGAGGCCGCGCATCATGGCCACGCGTGTTCCGCGGCGCAGAAGGGCCACGGCGAGGTGATGGGATTCCGCCGCGCGGCGGGGGCGGGGAAGCGGGAAGGCCTCCGGATTGCCAGAGCGATACCCGTCACACCACTTCGTTAGCGGACAAGTGGGACAACGCGCGCCACGGGGCAGGCAGACGGTCTGGCCAAGCTCCATCAGGGCTTGATTGAAGTTTCCTGGTTCCCGGCGCGCAAGGAGCCCCGCGAGTTCCGTTTCGACCGCACTGCGAAACTGGGGCTGATGCAAGTTCCCACGCAGACTACCCAACCGCGCGATCACCCGGGCTACGTTTCCGTCCAGCACAGCATAGGGTTGATTGAAAGCGATGCTCAGCACGGCTTTGGCCGTGTAATTGCCGATGCCGGGTAGGGCGCGGAGGCCAGCATAATCTTCCGGGAATTTCCCCGCGAACTGTTGTGCTACGGCCTGCGCGGCCTGATGCAGGTGGCGGGCACGCCGGTAATAACCCAAACCTGACCAGAGTTCCAACACCCGCTCCAGCGGCGCTTGCGCCAAGTGCGAGACGGTGGGGAAGGCCTTGAGAAAACGTTGGTAGAAAGGGGTCACCGTGGCAATCTGCGTCTGCTGGAGCATGATTTCCGAGACCCAGACGGCGTAGGGGTCGCGCGTCCCTCGCCAAGGAAGCGCCCGCGCGTTAGCGCCAAACCACGCCAGCAATGCGCGGCGAATGGCGGCATAAATGTGGCGCGGTTTCCCTGCCACCGCGACCGGAGGCTTTCGCCTCCGGCCGCGCACTTTGGTTGATGTCTTTTTGATCACGCCGATTACTCGACGGTGAAATCAGCGGCGCGCACGGTGGAAGCATTGCCCATCGAGTCGCGTCCCTTGATTTCAAACCGGTAATCGCCCGCCTGGAGCTGGTTGACGGGCAACTTGAGCCCCATGGGTACCAGGGCGTTGCCCGGTTGCGCGTAATCGTTGATCAGAACGGTGTTGGAAGAGAAGACCTGCTGGTTAGTCTTCCGGTCGATAATGTCGAACAATACCCCCACGCGGGGGGGGGGTGAGTCTTTCAGCGCCGGATCATAAACCTCTACGTAGACCACCGGCTGCGCGCTCTTGGCAAAACGGTAGTTTGTAGAGGGGACCAATTGCATACCCTTGAAAACAAGGGGCGTACGTTCCTCGAGAAGGGCTGCGTCCATTTTTGCGGCAAGCTGCGAGACGGGGAGAAACCCGGCACCTAAAGCCGGGCCTCCCAAGCTGAGATCGTTGCCGGAGAAGGGCTCCACCTTCAAAGGAACGACATATTTGCCGAATTTCTCTCCCCCTGCGCTCAGCACCAGCTTCAGCGTGTACGATCCCGGAGCGATGTTGAAGGTATTCTGGTAAGCGAAGGAACTTTTGCCGAAATCCTTGAGCTCTTTCTTCTCGTAGTCTAACTTCACCGTGTCGCTGAATCGCGCGGCGACGGAGCCGTTCTCGCGGTAAGCGATTCCCAACACGTTCACGTCAGAGTGGAAGATCCCCTTTTGCTTCTCAAAGTCGATGGAGGAACCCGGGACGGACAGGGCCAAGTTCACGCGTGCCACGCCGGGCTCAACGTAGAAGTAAGGGGCGCTAAGAGAAACAGGAATTTCGCCGGCCAGCGGGCTGGCGGCGCGCTCTTCCAGCGCCTTACCTTCGGGTTTTCCTTTCAGCAGATCCGGGCTTTTGACGTCATAATAACCCGTGCGGTAGCGCACGATCACGCCTTTGCGGGCCACCATGACTTTGATTTTGTGGTAGCTGCCCTCGTGCACTTGGCTGGGTGGCGTATACCCGAGATTGTAATACTCGTTCATCTCCTTGGCGACCTTGTCCAGGCCTTGGAGGAAGTCGTTGGTATTGAAGATTTCAAAACCGCCGGTGCCTTTGGCCAAGGCATAGAGGACCTGCTGGTTTGTCGCCACACTGTCCGGAATAGTCGGAATGATCTGCCGATTGATGAGGTTGTAGTTGTTCAGATTATTTCCGGGATTGTTATTTCCGGGATTGTTTCGTGAGCCGCTGGGGTTGCTGACTGTGCCACCGCCGCGACCCGTGCCGGAGCTGCTTCCGGTACCGGTGCTGCCCGACGAGCCGGTGGTGCCACCACTGCCCCCCCGGGTGCCTCCACTGCCGCTCCCCCCGGTCGTACCTCCTCCCGATCCTCCGGTCGACCCTCCTCCGCCCGTCCCGCCTGCTCCTCCACCTCCACCTCCATGCTGAGGCTCAGGAATGGGAGGCATGGCTAATGCTGCCAGCAGACCCGGCAGGTGAAGGAAGGCAGATTCCGGGCTACGCAGTTCTGAACTCGGCGGGAATCCGGGGCGTCCGCCCGGGGCCGCGGGATTGGTGATATTCATATTGGGGCTAGCGGAAACCGCCAAGCCACGGACGTCCACGGGATACACGGCGATGTTAGCCTTGTTCAGAGCATCGATGGTGGCGGTGAGCTCTGACTGGCGCTCGGGAGTCAAAGCAAATCCCCCCGAAAACAAGATCAAGGTTTTTCGCCCGGGAACACCGACCAGTGTTTTGGCGACTTCACGAATGGAGAGCAGCACGCTGCGCGCGGCGAAGTCCGATTGCGTTCGGCCCAGAGAAGGCATGCCCAGGGCCGCAAGTTGCACACCTCCGCCTCCCGCGTTGGGATTAACGGCGGAATACTTGACGGTGCTGACGGCGCGCTTCAACAGTTCTCCATCGGCGGTAAAGTTTTGTGCAATCACCAAGCTTCCGCCGAAGTCCACCACCGCCATAAGCCGATTGGGGGAAGCGGTGCTCTCCACGAACTTCCCGGCCGCTGTGCGCGCCTGGACTTGAAGGGCCGGGTCCATGGTGGAATCGTCAAAGAAAAGGACCATATAGCGCTGGTGTGCGGGGGCGTTGGGTTGGATGTCCGCCTCGCGGGAGAAGGCGGAGATGGTCTGCTCCGCGTCGTCTTCATAGACATGGAAGTCCTTCTGCTCCAAGTCCGTGACGTAATTCCCCCTTTTGTCGGTCGCAATCACGTCAACCAGGACCAGGTTGGTCTCTGTCTTGATCACCATCGGCGGGTTCTCACCCACTGGCGGGGAAGGATTTTGCGCACTGGCCGGGGTGGCGGGGGCCATGGCCGATTCCAGGCCCAGCCCTCCCAAAGTCATCAGGAGGCCCATCGTAAGAAGCAATTGATGTCGGGACATAGGTCGATCTCCTAATAAGGAATTTCTACCGTGCGATTTAGACCGGAGATTTGAGCGCTTTCGGAGTCGCGCACGACGGCACGGACCAGATAAGTTCCGGGTTTGACGTCGAAAAGAGTGCGGATCGTAATGCCTGTTTGCAGGTATCTTTCCAGGCTGCTGTCACGCAGGCGCAATTGCAAAGCTTTTTGCTGGCCGGTGACTACATGGCCATCCTGGTCAAACACCACCGTCACGAAAGTCAGATTGTCGACGTTGCGGTCCTCTTCCTTGCGGAAATGCAAATCGTGCAGGTCCAGGCGCGTCAGGACGGTAATGCGCGCGTCGGACTCGGTCTTCATGAAAAATTGGGTATGGACGTCGATGGGAAGCTCATGCGTCTCGTCTTGGGAGAAGACCGCTTCCTGAATTTCTTCTTTCTCCTGCACGGTCGGGTCGTTGGGTTTCCTGGGAGCGTAGTAGCCGCGGCGCGCTTGCACAACAAGGCCTTTGTGCAAAACCAGCTTGACCTGAAGCGGGTGGAAATTGCCGTCGAGTTTCAGATTTTGCGGGGAGAACGCCAAAACGTAGAACGCTTCGGGAAGGCCAACGGCCTTGTGGAACCCGGCTTCCAGATCGTTGTTGTTATTGAAAAAGATGCCCCCGGTATCGAGAGCGAGGGATTGCATGCCATCGGTTTGCCGCTGGGCGCTTTCCATGAGCATCAAGTGCTTCTGCCCCCGCGACACCGGATTTGACGTGGCGGCAAAGTCACTCTGGCTAGCGTCAAGGGTGGGGTCGGTGTAAAGTCCGCGGGCGTCAATGGCGTTGATAATGACGCCGGCATGCAGAGCACGGTCGGTAATCTGGCTGAGTTCGAAGCGGAGGGTGTCTGTCAGGAAGCCCCCGGAGACAATCACCATGCTGCGTTGCCCGGGGAGGGAAGTCAAGCGGCGAACGATGGATTCAATCCCCCGCAGGGCCGCGGTTGCCTCGGTTTCAGAGAACGAAAGCGAACGCATTGCGTCGCTCTGCACCATGGACTGTGCCTGCTGCGTAAACTGAGGATTGCCTTGAAAATCGCAATTCAGGATTTCATCGGTGGCCTCGGCGATGGCGTTGGCGTCCTGGTGGTCGACGATCAGATACGCCTCGTAGGGTGGGATCGCGCCGCAAGAGGTATCCACCCCTACGATGGGACGCGGGCGAAGGTCGAAAAGCGCTTGATGAATTTGTGCAAAGTCGTCGGTGAAGTCTAATTGCTTCTGCCCGGAGGAGGTGTACAACGCCCAGCGATCCCCGGGCTGGGCAGAGCTCGTGAGGAAATGGTCCGCCGCGTCGCGCGCGCGCGCCAAGTTCTCAAAAGGGGTGTTTACATCGTCAAAGTACATCGCCACGAAGCGGCGAGCCGCGGCGGCGGGCATGGCCGTTTCATCCGTGGCCTCCGGTTCGGGGGCAGCGGTTTTTTCGGCGGGTTTCGGCGGTGGGGGCGCAGTGGCTTTCAGGGCCGGTTTCTCCATCGAGAAGTGCGAGATGGTCTGCAATTTGCCGTGGTCGAAAAGTTGAAAATCTTCTTTGCGGAGGCTGTCAACCGTCGCTCCCTTGGCGTCGCGCACCACCACGCGGACCATCACCAGGTTGCGTTCCGCTTGCAGTTTGAAGGTGGGTTCAACGTCGCGCGAGGAAATCTCTTGCGGGTTAGCCGTCGGCGCCTTGGAGGAAATCTCTTGTGGGTTCGTCGTCTGTGCCGTGATGGTGCAGGGCGCCAAGGCTGCAATCAAGGTTAGGATGACCACCCACAGCCGTGAAGGCCATCGGCGTCTCGGCCGACGCGCGAGGGTAAGCGAAGGCAACATATGTCCTGGCCCGGTGCACTCGAATGAAGGAACCCTCCCGCTCACAAGACACGAGAAACCCTCGAATGCAGGTCGATGCCCACCGGGTATGAACTTAGTTTCCGGCGCACGGGGTGCAATGTCAAGCATAAGAAAGCCGCGCGAAAGAAAGTGGTTTCGCGAGTCCGTGCAGGGTCGATCTCCTAATAAGGAATTTCCACCGTGCGATTCAGACCGGAGATTTGACCGCTTTCAGAATCGCGGACGACCGCACGCACCAGATAGGTTCCGGGTTTGACGTCAAAGTCGGACTGAATCGAAATGCCGGTTTGCAGAAGTCTTTCCAGGCTGGCGTCGCGCAGGTGTAAATCCACGGACTTTTGCAGGACACTGATGACGCGCCCATCCCGGTCAAACATCGCCGTCACGAAGGTCAGATTGTCGACGTTGCGGTCCGTTTCCTTGCGGAGGTGCAATGCGCGCAGGTCGATACGCGTTAGGACGGTAACGCGTGCGTCGGTCTCGGTCTTCATGAAAAACTTGGTGTGGACGTCGATGGGAAGCTCGTGGGTCTCCTCTTGGGAGAGGACCGCTTCGTGAAGTTCTTCCTTGGCTTGCTCGACCGGGTCGTTCGGTTTCTTGGGCGCGTAGTAGCCTTTGCGCGCTTGCACCGTCATCCCCTTGGCGGAGACCAATTTGACCTGGAGCGGGTGGAAGGCGCCGTCGGTTTTGAGATTTTGCGGGGAGAAGGCTAGAACATAAAAAGCTTCTGGAGCACCGGCGAGCTTGCGAAACCCTTCCCGCAGATCATTGCTGTTGTTGAAGAACAAACCGCCGGTGTCGAGCGCCAAGGCTTGCATGCCATCGGTTTGCCGCCGGGCATTCTCCACCGCCATGGCGCGTGGTGCGGTTTGAAGTGGCATTGACAAGAGTTGCCCTGGGTGCTGCCTGAACCACGTCACCAACTGGGTCTGGCTTACGTCGGCCATCTGGGGGTCCGTGTAAAGGCCGCGGGCATCCAGGGCGTTGAGGATGACATTGGCGCGCAGGGCGTGGTCGGCGATTTGGCCGAGGTCGTAACGCAGGGTCTCGGTAAAGAATCCGGTGGAGACAATAATGACGCTGCGTTGCCCGGGCAGTGCGGCCATGCGGCGCACCACGGATTCAATTCCCTGCAAGGCCGTTCTCGCCTCTGCTTCCGCCAACGAATACAAGCGATTGGCCTCTGACACTGCCTCGTCCTGCGTGGTCGTAACACACGCTTGTGCGCTTTGGGGATCATCGAGAGGGCAAGTTTCGCAACTTAGGACTTTCAGGGAGGCAACGGCCAGGGCGAGAGGATCGTTGTGATCGACGATGAGGTACGCCTCGTAGGGCGGAATGTCGACACAAGAGGAAGCATCCTGCCCCGCGATCGGGCGTTGATGAAGCTCGAGAAGGGCCTGATGAATTTGCGCCAAATCGCTGGTGAAGTCGACTTGCTTTTGCCCCGAGGAGGTGAAAAGCGCCACGCGGTCCCCGGGCTGGATGGAGGCAGTGAGGAAGTGGTCCGCCGCCTCGCGGGCGCGGACGATGCCCTCGAAAGTGGTGTTTACGTCGTCGAAGTACAGCGCCACGAAGCGTTGCGCCGCCGAGGCGGGCCGGGCCGTTTCCTCCTCCACCTCCGGTTCAGCGGCTTTTTCGGCGGGTTTCGGCGCGGCGGGCGCAGGGCCTTTCAGGGCCGGTTTCTCCAGCGAGAAGTGAAGAATGGTTTGCAATTTGCCGTGGTCGAAAAGCTGAAAATCCTCTTTGCGCAAGTTATCAACCGTCGCTCCCTGGGCGTTGCGCACCACCACGCGGACCATCACCAGGTTGCGTTCCGCTTGCAGTTTGAAGGTGGGTTCAACGTCGCGCGAGGAAATCTCTTGTGGGTTAGTCGTCTGTGCCTGGAAGGTGCAGGGCGCAAAGGCCGGGATCAAGATCAGGATGACCGCCAGAAGCCGCGAAGGCCATTGGGGTCTCGGCCGACGCGCGAGGGTAAGCGAAGGCAGCATAAATCCTGACCCGGTGTACTCGAACGCAGGGACCCTCCCACTCACAACCCACGAGAAACCATCGAATGTAGGTCCGTGCCTCCCGCGTATGAAGTTAGTTTCCGCCGCATAAGGTCCAAAGTCAAGCTAAAGCGGGCGGAGGGGTCGGGGTGTGTCCGTTAGTAGCCCTCACTCAATTGAAAAATCGCCGGTCCGCACCGGTGAAACATTGCCGGCATAATCGCGACCCCAGATTTCCATTTGGTAGTCGCCCACCGGGAGCTTGTCCATGGGCAAGCTGAAGATGACAGGTACCAGCGGATTGCCTTGATGTATGTATTCATTTAGGGGAAGGGTGTTGGAGGAATAGACCTTCTCCTTGGTCTTGCGGTCCATGATGTCGAACAGGATCCCTATTTGCAGATTGCCGCTCTCCAATAGGGGATCATAAACTTCCACGTAGACCACCGGGTTCATGTCCTTCTTGAAGCGATTTTTGCTGGAGGGAACGACCTGCATGCCATTGGCAACCATGGGGGCGCTTCCCTCGATGAGCCCCTCGTCGATGTCGGCGGAACTTAGTGGGGAAGGAGCGAACCTATCGCCGAAAGCCGGACCACTGAGGGTGAACTGCTGGCCGGAGAAGGGGTCTACGATCAGCGGTGTTACGTATTTGCCGAACTTCGCGCCTCCCGCGCTCAGGACCAGCTTGAAGGTGTACTCGCCCGGCGCAATTTTGAAGGAATGCTGGTAATCGAGGAAGCCCTTTGTTGCCTCCTGTTTTTCATCCTTTTCGTAATCCAGATTCACCGTGTCGCTGAAGCGAGCGGCCACTGACCCGTCGTCGCGGTAAGCGATTCCCAGGACGTTGATTTGCGATTGGAAGTTGTCCCTGTGCTTTTCGAAATCGATGGCGGAGCCGGGAATGGACAAGGCCAGATTGATGCGGGCGACGCCGGGCCGGATGTAAAAGCAGGGTGTGCTGAGGGTGACCGGGATCTCGCCAGCCTCAAAGCTCGTGGCCTTGGCCTCTAACGCCACCCCTTCGGTCTTTCCCGCCAAGAGGTCCGGGCTCTTGGTATCGGAATAGCCGTTGCGGGCGCGGACCTCGGTGCCGGCGCGGTCGACTTTCACGTGGATTTTGTGATAGCGCCCGTCGTGACCCGGGTGGGGCGGGACGTACCCGAGGAGGTAGTATTCGTCCATTTCCTCGGAAACCTTCTGCATCTCTCCCAGAAGGTCGTTGGCATTGACGACCGCGAAGCCGCCGGTCTGAGAGGCCAATTGAGGAAGGCCTCCCGGCATTAAGGGTGCGGTGCTCCTTGTACCAAAATCGCGACCCACAGGCATAGTTTCGGCCGAAACGATCCCGAGTCCCACCAACCCACGTGCGCTGAGGGTATACACCCCGACATTGGCTTTGTTCAGTGCATCGATGGTGTTCTGATATTCGGGCGGGCGCGCGGAGGTGAGATCAAATCCGGCGGAAAGAAAGAGTATGGTCTTGCGACCTGGGGCCGTGCCCAGCATTCTCGCAACGTCGCGAAGGGCCAGCAGCGGATTGCGGAGATCGGATTCGCGCTGCCCCTCGCGTGAGCGGGGCATTTCGCCATTGTCCGATTGAAATGGGGCAAATTGGGTCTTTCTGACGGCGCTCATCAACAGGCCTTTGTCTGCCGTGAAGCTTTGAACGACATGCAGCCCCTCACCAAAGTCCATCACTGCCATTATCCGATGGGGGGAAGCCGTGCCTTCCACGAATTTCGCCGCGGCATCGCGTTCCCAAATTTGACGTTCAGCGTTCATCCCCACGTTGTCGAAGAAAAGCACCATGTAGCGCTGACGCTCGGGTGCGGCCGGCTGAATATCTGCTTCGCGGGAAAAGCTGGTGATGGGTTGCTCCGCGCCATCTTCAAAGACGTGGAATTCCTTCTGGCTGAGGTCCTTGAGATAATGCCGCTTCTTATCGGTCACGACCACATCGACCAGAACCACGTTGGCTTCCGACTTGATCACTCCCGCTGAGGTCGTCTCCGCCTGCGGGGAGGGATTTTTCTCCTTTCCGGGGGCCGCGGGAGTTGTAACCGGCGCAAGACTCAGCCAGCCCAAGGCGATGAGAAAGCCAAATGTGAGAACGAGAGGATGGCGAGGCATGGATCACTTCCCTAATATGGAATTTCAATGGTGCGGTTCAGAGCGGAGACTTGGCCACTTCCTGAATCGCGGACAACCGTGCGCACCAGGTAAATTCCCGCCTTGACGTTGAGCTCGGTTTCGATCTTGATGCCGGTACGAAGGAACTTTTCCAGGCTCACGTCGCGCAGGCGCAATTCCAGAGCTTTTTGCTGGCCGGTTACGTAGTGACCATCCCGATCAAACAGGGCGGTCACAAAAGTGAGGTTGTCGAGGTTTCGATCCCCTTCCTTGCGGAAGTACAGTTGCTGAAGGTCAACGTGCGTCACGACGTCAATTTCCGCGTTGGATTTGTCGATCATGAAGAATTGCGTGTTGACCTGGATGGGGAGAGCCTGCATCTCGTTTTGGGAGAAGACGGCATCTTGGAGGTCTTCCTTTTCCTGTGCGGCCAGGTCCTCCGCCTTCTTGGGAGCATAGTAGCCTTTGCGCGCCTGCACGGAAAGGCCCTTGGCTGAAACCAAAGTGACCTTGAGGGGATGGAAGGCGCCATCGTGTTTCAGGTTTTCCGGCGAGAAGGCCAGCGTGTAAGAGGTGTCGGGAATGGCGGCGGCCCGCCGGAATCCTCCTTCCAGATCGTTGTTATTTTCAAGGAAGATGCCGCCGGTATCCTGGGCGAGGGTTCCCATGCCGCCGCTTTCCTGGAGGGCTTCTGCCCTCTTCATCGTATCTATAAATGCCCTTATCTTGGGGTCTGTAGGTAAGTCCTGTCCGGCCACTGAGGCATCGGCGACATTTGACCCGACGAAGAGGGCCCGCGCGCCCAGAGCATTAATGATGATGTTGGCTCGCAAGGCACGATCGCAGATTTGGCTGAGAGCGGCGTCCTGCGTGCCGGTCAGGAATCCATTGGAAACGAGGACGATGGAGCGTTGGCCGGGAAGCGTGCTCATGAGGCGCACGAGGGATTCAATCCCCCGCAAGGTTGTCTGTGTCCTGTTTTCGGATGCGGACAGGACCTTTTCCGCCTCGTGCCGGACATCTTCGGCTGTCGCGCCGGCAGGGAGAGTACTGCAAAGCAGCAGTGGCACCTCGTTTAGAATCGCCTCTATAACACCCGGATCCTGCATCACAACGATGCGGTACGCCTCGTAAGGCGTTACTTGGCCGCATGTTTCGTCGACCGAGATGAGTGGACTAGGGCGAAGGTCAGCGAGGGCTTGACGCACCTTGGCGAGGTCGTCGGTAAAATCCAAGGACTTCTTGCCGGACGACGTAAACATTCCCATCCGGTCTCCGGGTTGGAGAGGACCTTGAAGAAAGCGATCCAGAGCCTCGCGCGTGCGCGCCAGGCCCTGGAACCCCGTGTTGAGATCGTCGAAGTATAGCGCCAC
>Ga0181533_1001978_pt1 | contig 24974 bp, 25 predicted proteins | sample PEATcosm2014_Bin_45_FD_119772 | JGI IMG/M metagenome (GOLD analysis project Ga0181533, IMG submission 119772) | Peatland microbial communities from MTU Mesocosm Facility, Houghton, MI, USA - PEATcosm2014_Bin11_60_metaG | ecosystem: Environmental > Terrestrial > Soil > Wetlands > Peat | place...
CTCTCCGCATTCGACAAAGCGCAGTAGTTTCGCTTGCAACCCCAGCGGCATTTCGCCGATTTCGTCCAACAATAACGTGCCCCCATCGGCGGCTTCGATGCGCCCGGTACGGCCTTGCACCGCGCCGGTAAATGCGCCCCGCGTGTGGCCGAAGAGCTCGGCTTCGAGCAGGGCTTCAGGGATGGCTGCACAGTTGATGGCGACGAAGGGCTTGCGGCTGCGCGTCGACAAGCGGTGCAAGGCCTCGGCCACCAACTCCTTACCCGATCCCGTCGGTCCCTCGATCAACACCGGGGTCATGCGCGGGGCCACGAGACGCACGCGGCGGCTGACCTCGAGCATCGACGGCGCATTGCCCACCAGGCCCGGCAGACGGTCGCTGGGGTTCGGTTCCGCTCCCTGCGCCGTCCGTCCGGACTGGATGGAGATCGTCCTGCCGGTTCCCGCAGGCAATGACGGAAGCATCGCGGCGGCGCTCGAAGCAGCAGCGGAGGATGGGGCAATTGACCCATCGGTTGGGTTCGGAGACTCCGGCCGCATGGTCTCGCGCTGGGATTTCTCGATGGCTGGGGCGGCGTTCCACGCTGCCGTATCGGTCTCCTGACACCGGCGCAGCGCGTAAAGCAGTTCCTGCCGATAGGGCCCGCGAGGGCTTTCGGCAGCAATATTGGCCGCTGCCGTCACCAGGTCAACCTCAGGGAATCGCTCCTTGAACTCGCCCAGGAACTCGCCCAGGTCCAGGTCCGGCAGCCAGGAATCGACGATGACGGCGTCTGGCAGCGCGGCTTCGGCCTCAGTCCAGGCTTCGGCGCCGCCTTCGGCTTCGCGCACCTGCCAGCGCAAGCCGGCAAGCACGTGCGCCAGGCGCTGGCGAAAACTGCGATCGGCGCTGGCCACCAGAGCAGTCCGCGGCCGCATGCGAGGGTTTACAGGAGGAACCGGAACGAGTTGCATGAGCAGTCTCCTCGATGGTGACCTGAAAAAGCGTGGCAGGACGGATGCGTACGTTACGAAGCGGCGATAGCCAGCGGAGGAGAGGCAATCTCCGAGGCGCCCGGCGCTACGACAGCCGCGGCCAGCGCCAGTTCGGCCTCCGACGGCACCATGTAGCCCTGCCCGCGCACGGTGCGGATCAAACGGCCCGGCGGAGGATCCTCGAGCTTGCGGCGTAAATAATTGATATAGACGTCGACGATGTTGGTGGTTTGCGCCGGCTCCAGATTCCACACTGAATCGAGCAACTCGACCCGCGAGACACACTGGCCGCGGTTCAGGAGCAAATGCTCGAGCAAGGCAAATTCTTTGTTGGTGAGAACGATCAAGCGGCTTCCGCGCCGCGCCGTGTGGTCCAGCCTGTCCAGCTCCAGATCGCCGGCGCGCAGTTGCAGCCGCGTTTCGCGTTTGCGGCGCAACAAAGCACGGCACCGCGCGCGCAGCTCATGCAGGCTGAACGGTTTCGTCATCAGGTCGTCTGCTCCGCGATCGAGGCAACGCACCCGGGTGTCGACCTCCTGCCGTCCGGTCAGCACCAGCACCGGCAGATCGGCATCGAGCGCGCGTATTTCTTGAAGCACCTGCTCTCCATCCTTTACGGGCATGTTCAGGTCCAGAATGGTCAGATCAGGCATCTCGGCGCGAAACGCCTCCACGGCGGCGCCGCCATCGTAGGCCACGCGGACGCGGTGACCGTCGGCCTCAAGACCCCGGCTCAAAAACAGCCCCAACGCTCTGTCATCTTCGGCAATGAGTAGTCTCATGCGAGCCTTTCCTCCGCGCCTTCCCGCGCAACGCCCATCAACGATCGAATTCGGCATGCTGGATCGAGTCCGACGTGTCGCGCGTGCAACTTCCTTCCACCTTCCCTCTGGAGGAAGAGGAACTCAAGGATTGCATGAGGAAGAATGAAGGAATCAATGCAGGAATGGCACGAGAAGAAGAGGTGTCCCAAAACGGGGCAGCAGGTTCCGCTCCTGGAGCAGGCCTGTTTCTTCAGCCCCAGCTGCCCCGATTACCTCCGATCAGGCAACTTTAGTTCGGGCTACAGCCTTCTGCTCGTACATCGCCACGTCCGCCCGACCCACAAGCTCGTTCATCTCCTCGCCGGCAGTATGTGCGGCCAGCCCGATGGAGGCATCGACGCGCAATTTGAGAGTCCCGGCCTTTCCCGGCACGGAGTAGTTGCCGCAGACCCATTTGCGCAGGCGCTCGGTCTGTGCCTCTGCCTCCTCAAGGCCGGAATCGAAGAGCAGGATGAACTCGTCACCGCCCCAGCGCCCAATCATGTCCGTGGAGCGGCAGGCAGACCTCAGTTCGCCGGCAAACTGCTTGAGCAGCTCATCGCCGGTCAGATGGCCATGCGCGTCGTTCACCTTCTTGAAGCCGTCGATGTCCACGATGGCCACGCAGAAAGTGACGCCGGATTCAATGCGCTTCTCGATCTGCCCCTCGACGTACACGCGGCTGCTCACACCGGTCCGCGCGTCGCGCGAAGCAATCTTCTCAGCCTCCTCCAGCTTGGTCTGATAGTCTTCTACCTGTTTCTTCAGGTGGTCGAGGACCTCCTTCCCCTCTTCGGTCATTCGGTCAATCGACGTCTTCAGCTCCGCCGCGCTCTTGTCGATCGACGCCCGGATCTCTGTCAGGTCTTCAAGCGTGGCGATCGCCCTGAGCCGCTCGGTGACCGCGCTCATCTGGCCCGCGCTGCGCTGATCGCGCGCGCTCACCGATTCCGCGGTGCGTGCCATGGTGAGAAGCATCTCTTTCACTTCGCGCGCCTTCCCCTGGTAGTGGCGCGCCGCCCCGCGGCCCCATGCGCGCAATTGATCGCGCGTCTGTTCGCCATGGGCTGCGAGTTTATCGGCCCTCATCAGCGGAGAAAGCTCCGCTTTCAGTCGCCCGAGAGACTGCTTCAGATCGCCGCCGAGGCCCGGACAGGCATCCAGGCTGCAATTGCCCATCTCAAGCAAGGAAGAGCCATAGGCATCGAGGGCCGCGGCGAATGGATCCTGTTGAACGGCCTCAGCGTCCTGGCCGGAACCTGGCGAATCGGAATCTAGATACCTCTTGATTGAAATCATCGGCTCCTCGGAAGACCCATATTGCGGAGGGCTCTCACGCAACACGGGCCTTCTGGTTTATCGGCGGATCGCGCTCAGCTCTTGAGAAGCGCGAACCCATCCATTGATTCACTTGAAATCTCTAATGCGTTGAAGAAGATATGTTCTCTTGAATCGGGAAATCGAAGGGCCGACGCGCTTCGATTCTCATGCGTTCTCGCGCTTATCTTGTTGTCAATGCAAAGACTTGCCCGCATTTATCCAGAGAAATGCGGTGAAAGATTACGAAAGTGTGCACCAAAGTTAACGCAAAGACCAACAAAAGCGTTATCGTGCTTCTTGAACAATCACCGATTGTATAGATTGAAGAATCACCGATTGTACAGATTGGCGATGTCTTTACTTCCGAACCGATTGTTGAGGTGGGCCTCGTGGACTTGAGCAAAATTCCCGATGTTGCGGCTGTTGCCTTGCTCACGCTGGCCTTCTTCTCGGTAGCGCGGCACGGGCGAACATCGTTTTCCGGCGTGTGGCTCGTCGGCTGGTTGATGATCGTCCTTCACTTTGCCGCTTTCATGTTTCTGTCGGCGCCGGGCAACTTCGGCATCGCGGCCTCCATTCTGGGTTCGGCAGCGCTCGCGTGGGCAGGCATCCTCTTCATGTGGGCAGCCGTTCCTTATCGCAGCCAGGTGTCGAGCCGCTGGATGCTGGTAGTGCTCTTGACGACCAACACGCTCTACATTGTCGTCGCCTCCATTGCCTCCATTCACCCAGCGGGCTATTGGCTCTTGACGCCGGCTGCGGTTCTGATGGGCGCTCTGCCGCTCGTCATTTCGCTTTTGAACATACGCAGGCTCAACCATCCGCTTCGCTGGGGGTCGGTGCTGCTTTACGCTGCGCTTTCCGTCTTCCTTCTGACGGTCGAGAATCGGCCCGGCGACGGCCTTGAACTGGCTTTGAACGCGGTCTTCTTCACCGTCTACTTTGGATGCTGCATGCATTTCTGGTATGCCTATCGGCGCGCCACTGCCGGGGCCTTCATCACCGTTTTCGGATTCTTGGCTTGGGCGAACGTCTTTACGATTGCGCCAGCCATGGGCACGTTCTTCCCCGGCTTCCATCTCGAGAGTGAGGTTTGGAATCTGCCCAAATACGTGGTTGCCGTGGGCATGATCCTGATCCTGCTCGAGGGCCAGATCGAGCACAACAAGTATCTCGCGCTGCATGACGAACTAACCGGCTTGCCCAACCGCAGGCTCTTTCAGGATCGATTGGCGAATACCATCGAGCGCGCGCGGCGCACAGGTTCGCAAGCAGCCCTTCTGTTGATCGATCTGGACCGCTTCAAGCAAGTCAACGACACCGTGGGGCATCATATCGGCGACGAGTTGCTCAAGCATGTAGGCGCGCTTTTCGTAGGCAGGGTTCGGCGCACCGACACGGTGGCCCGCACCGGAGGCGATGAGTTTTCGGTGGTGCTGGAAGAGCCCATGAATCGCGCCGATGCCTTGCGCGTGGCGCGGACTCTGACGCAACTTCTCGACGCCCCCATCCTGCTCGAAAGAAACACGGTGAATATTGGCGCCAGCGTGGGCATCGCGATCTTTCCTGACGATGCAGGCGACGCCGAAGCCTTGTGCATAGCCGCCGACCTGCGCATGTACGCCAGCAAACGCGCTGCAAGGAGCCGCGAGGGTCCCGCAGTCCCGGCCTCGCTCCTGCCTGACCCATTTCAGCCGAACGACCCGGATTCCGGCCTGCAACTCGCGGAATAGCAGCAAAACGTTGCCGGTCAATACAAAAAGGCCCGAACGAATCGTCCGGGCCTTCTCGATCAGCAACTGTGTTCGCTCATCCCTGTCTGCCGCCCGGAGGACGTCCCCCGCGGCGACGGCGACGACGGGCCGTGCCTGCTGGCCCTGGCCGTCCGGCTCCACTAGGCTGCTGGCCGACAGGCGCAGGCGCGCCTTCCACGCGATTAAAGTTCGGCTCGTTCTCCTCGTCGAACTCCACCCCGCCCTCTCCCTCGAAATCGTCGCCGCCCTCGATCAGAATGGTGCTCTGATTCGAACTCGGCTGGCGTTCATCGAACTCGTGCCGCGGCCGGGCCGGAACCACTGCCGCGGGCGCAGGCGCCGGAGTTGCCGCTGCGAAATCCTCGCCTTCAGCCGGGGCCGAATGTGTCAGCTTTGCCTTCTGCTCCTTGATCAGCGCCTTGCGGCTGAGCTTGATGCGATTGCCTTCGATGGCCAGAACCTTCACCATCACCTGGTCGCCCTCGCGCAGCTCGTCCTTGACTTCCTTCACGCGGTGTTCAGCGATCTCAGAGATGTGCAACAGGCCATCGGTGCCCGGGAAGAGCTCGACAAACGCACCGAACTCGGCGAGGCGCACCACCTTGCCCAGGTACGTCTTGCCTATCTCTGGAACCGCAGTGAGGTCACTGATCATCGCCAGAGCCTTCTTCAGGCCTTCGGCATCGCTCGATGCCACGCTCACCTTGCCGGTGTCGTCCACATCGATTTTGGCGCCCGTCTGTTCCACAATGCCGCGAATGGTTGCGCCGCCCTTGCCGATCAGGTCGCGGATCTTCTCCGTGGGAATCATCACGGTCTCGATGCGCGGCGCATACTTCGAACGTTCCACGCGCGGGCCGTCCAGCTCGGCGTCCATCTTGTCCAATAGGAACAACCGCCCACGCCGTGCCTGCTCCATCGCTTGTTGCAGGATTTCGTGGGTCAGCCCGCCGATTTTGATGTCCATCTGCAGCGCGGTGATTCCCTTGCGCGTTCCGGCCACCTTGAAATCCATATCGCCGTAGTGGTCCTCCGCGCCGGCAATGTCGGTGAGAATGGCGTAGTCATCGCCCTCCTTCACCAGGCCCATCGCCACTCCCGCAACCGCGCCCTTCAGCGCAATGCCTGAATCGAAGAGCGCCAGGCTGGCTCCGCACACCGAAGCCATCGACGACGATCCGTTCGACTCCAGAATGTCACTTACGATACGGATCGAGTACGGTGACTCATCGGGGCCGGGCAGCACCGCGGTGATCGCGCGCTCCGCCAAAGCTCCGTGGCCCACTTCGCGCCGGCCCACGCCCGTCATGCGCCCGGTCTCGCCCACGCTGAATGGCGGAAAGTTGTAGTGCAGCATAAAGTTCTTCCGCTGCTCGCCCTCGTAGCTCTCCAGCCTCTGTCCGTCGTCCGCCGTGCCCAGGGTGGCTGTCACCAGCGCCTGCGTCTCGCCGCGCGTAAACAGCGCCGATCCGTGCGTCCGTGGCAGCACGCCGGTCTCGATGCTGATAGGGCGAATCTCGTCGAACGCGCGCCGGTCGGGCCGGATGCGCTCCTTCGTCACCTGCTCGCGGAAGATCCGCTCGCGTAGATGCTCGTAATAGTGCGCCAGCTTCTTCTTGGCCGCGGCGTCCTCGGCGGGGATATCAGCCGCAAGCTCGTCCTTGATCTGCTTGATCAGCGCGTAGCTCTCGGTTTTGCCGTGCGTCTTGGTGTCCAGCGCATCCTTCAGCCGGTCGCCGATCTTCGCCTTCAACTCCGCGTAATACGCTTCGTCGAACTCCGGCGCCGTAAATGCCCGCTTCGCTTTGCCGGCCTTGGCCACCAGTTCGTCAATCACGGCCACGATCTTCTTGATCTCCCCGTGTGCAAACTCGATGGCCGCAAGGATCACCTCTTCGGTCTCCTCTTTCGCTCCCGACTCGATCATCACGATGCCGTCTTTGTGACCCACCACCATGATGTTCACCGTGGTCCCGGCACGCTCGGCGTAAGTGGGGTTTACCACGAACTCGCCGTTCACACGTCCCACGCGCACGGCGCCAACCGTGGCGCTAAAGGGAATGTCAGAGAGAGCCACAGCCGCGGCTGCCGCGTTGATTCCAATCACGTCAGGATCGTTCTCCTTATCCGCGGAGAGCACCAGCGCGATCAGCTGCGTCTCATTGCGGAACCCATCCGGGAACAGCGGGCGCAGCGGCCGATCAATCTGGCGGCAGGTCAAAATCTCTTTTTCACTGGGCCGGCCTTCGCGCTTGATAAAGCCGCCAGGAATGCGTCCGCCAGCGTAGGTGTACTCACGATAATCCACCGTGAGCGGGAAGAAATCGATTCCCTCCCGGGGATCGGGAGAAGCCACAGCGGTAGCTAGAACCACGGTTTCGCCCGTGGTCACCACTGCGGCACCGGAGGCTTGCTTCGCCATGCGGCCGGTCTCAAAGACCAACCGCTTGCCGCCCGCAAGCTCGACGGCTACTTCATGCTTCATAGACATAGAGTCCTCGTTTCGTTTTTTCGCTTGGGAAATTTGGGTTGGGATTGCGCAATGCGCGCAAGGAACACCGATGCGCAAGGCCGGGCGCTGCATGCAGGCTGCCGGCCGCGACTTGGTCCGGTGTTCCGTATCCGATGGGGGCCGGGACCATTGTCCGGTCTGGGTGCTTCCGCTTCAACGTGAGCTTTCTGATTACTTGCGGATACCGAGTTTGCCGATAACATCGCGATAGCGATCGGAATCGTGCGTCTTCAGGTAGTCCAGCAGGCGGCGGCGCTTGCTGACCAGCATCAATAACCCACGCCGGGAAGCGTGATCCTTCTTGTGGGTCTTGAAATGCTCGGTCAGATCGCCTATCCGCTCGCTCAGAATCGCAATTTGAACTTCCGGCGATCCGGTATCCGTCTCGTGGGTGCGGAAGCGCTTGATTAGGTCAGTTTTCTTTTGAGTCGCCAGCACGGCGTGAATTACTCCTCTTTTTCTCTCGGGTCCACTCTTCAGTGTCTACTGAAAGATTACCACGAATGGCTCCGCCGACAAACGCCTCCTGGCGCTTGGAAGCCCAATGTGGTTCAACGGAGTTTCCTCCGCGAGAGCCGAATATCAAGCCGTTCGCGTGATTGTCCCTCGATCCGCACCAGCTTTGCGTCGGGGTGTTCGGGATTCAGGAGGTAATTCCAAGCGTGGGGAACAACGGCCGAAGGCACACGCGCAAGCGCAGTTCCGCGCGAAGCAAGCCAAGCATCGCCCATCCCACGCGTGAACTCCGGCTGCTCGCGCCAGTCTGGATTCTCAGATGGATCGAGGAGAGAAATCTTCAACGAATCGGGCGCGCCAATCTTCAGCAGCGTGAATTCGTCGGGAAGGTCTTGCACCTCGTAATCCATGTGGACAAGTGCTTCGAACATCGCTACAGCAGGCGATTCAGCTAAGTAAATAATCCTTTGGCCTGCCGTATGCCATCTCGCGCTTGCAACGCGGCCACCCTCGCCACGCAGATCAATATAGTTGCTGATTCTCCAATAAATCCCGATAGCGATCTCCAAATCAGACGCACTTGACGTTCATGGTTCCTATCTCTGACTTGGCTGCTACGGATGCCTAAGTTTTACGTCGTAGTGGACGATCCCCGCGCGAGCCGGATGGAGGATTCTCTCTTTTTAACGTCTTTGCAGACGACCCTCCTCCACCCTTGAAACGATTTTTCCCAGTGACAACAGCTCCTGTCTGATTTCAGGCAAACATCCCTTCATCGATCTGAATCAGCCACTCCTCCACTTGGCGCCCACCCGTCTCGGTTCGCATCATAGCTAGCGGTGTGCGCTCATCGAATCGCACCTTGCGCTTCGACAGCCAACCGCGCGCCTTTTCGGGATTCCCAAAGACCTTGACTGCGAGATCGTAGAGCCGCGCCACCCGCCCCAGCCGGTCCGACTCGTCCAGACTCAGCGGCTCCTTGCGTTCCCGGCGATGCTTGAGCGTTCGCGGCGGAATCACCACTTCCAGCAACTCCTTGAGTCCTATCCCCGAGTACTCCGCAAACCCCTCGAGCGCGGAGAGTGGTACTCCCCTTTCGATGGCCTGCCAGTCGAACTGGAGTCCTGGAGATTGAACGGAAACTGAGGCGGCTTGACCCATAAGGACATTATGCCACATTCTACGCGGCATAATGTCCGCAATCCACTAAATAATTGAAATCAAATCCCATGGGCGCTCGTTTACTGATCCAATACTCTCGGGTTGCCTGAAACCTATGGCTGCGCGTCGAGCCAGTAATTCGCCCGCGCCACAATCCGCGCCCCGTAATCCTCGGTCGTCCGCACGCGAATGGTGTGCAGCCCGGGAGTCAGATCGGTGGGTCTGAAGGTGATCAAATAGCGGTTGCGCGCGTCCTTGGCTGCAGACATTACCCGCGCTTCGAAGCGCTTGTCACCGACAAATGTCGTGTACTCGCCGCCGCTCATCTCCGCCACTTCCTTGGCGACATTCTTTTTGAACGCCTTGATCGCCATCACCAGCGCCGAAATCATGTTCATCGTGGCTTGGTCGGGCGAGGAGTCCTTGACATCGTGGCCCAATTCCGCCAGCGCCGGCGAAAACGAAACGCTCAACACCAGCACATCGGACTCGCCGATCTTCTGAATCAACTGCGCCGGCTTGGTGTGTTTGCTTCCGCTGTCACGCTCTTCGCTGATAAGCAATAGCACGCGGCGGAAATCCTTGGGCTGTGTCTCCAGCAGGGCCACCGCGTAATTCACGGTGTCCAGAATCGCCGCCCCACCATCGCCGGGTTGCAATCGCTCGAGATCGGAGTTGATCCGGTCGCCGTTGTGCGTGTAGTCCTCAAGCAGATGCGGTACGGAATCGAAGCCCACCAGCGCCGCCTGGCTACGCGGATCGGTGAGGAATACGTCGAGAAGCGGGCCCATCTTGGCGAGTTTGTCGAACTCCAGCACGCTGGCGCCTCCCTGCTCCACGGCGACAACCAGCGCCACGGGCGCCGTATCCATCTCCTCCTGCACGCGAATCTTTTGCGGCACGCCGTTATCTTCAACAACGAAGTCGCCCGCCTTCAGACCGTAAATAATGCCGCCGCCGCGCTTCTCCACAAGCGTCGGCACCAGCACTTCGGTGGTTGTCACGCGCAAATTCGCGGTCTCGCCTTGAGGGACCGGCATGGGCTGCGGAGCCTCGACGGGAGGCAGTTGCTGCGCCCCAATCGAGGCCAACTGCACCAGCACCATCCCGGCAAAAAACAAAACCCCTCGAATTCTCAACAGATCCGCAACCACTTTGGTGAAATTGACTGTGCGGGCGAAATCCCGCTGCCCGCCAGGGCCCTCCGTAAGCCCTCGCGTTCTTGTTCCCTTGGTCCCTGCCGGGGCCCCCGGCGAGCGATCTTTGCTCGCTGGGGTGGCTTGATCCCTCGGTCCCTGTCTCATCACACTCGCTTGCGCGCTTCGCGCTGCATTTCGCCCGTCCAGGCAAGAAAGCGCAGGAGTTCCCAGCGCGTGGCCCAAAGAAAACCCAGAACGCTTCCGGCGGTCAGGGTTTCGGCGCGCCGGCCGGAATAGGTCTCGACGCGCCAGCGCAAATAGGGGCTGCGCCATGGCGCAAACCGGTGCCCGCGCGTCGCATTCCACAGAAATCGCAGTGCTGCGAACAAGAGATCGCCTCTCGCATTCAGTATAGAGAATGCGCCACAGGTCGCGATCTATGGCTGCAGCTTGGCGAAGAGGTTGTTGGAAGTGGATTCGAGCTGCGCGATGACATCTTCGAGCGCCGTCTGCTGCGTCTCTGCCAGGGAGAGTTGCGTAGACACCGTGGGAATATCGGCCTGCATGAGATCGGTCTGCGCCGTCGTCAGTTGTGTCTTTTCATTTGTCACCGCGCTCGACGCCGCGTTGATCTGGGTAATCGAATTGTCGACGGTCACGCGCTGCTGCGATACGTAGTTCAGGGCCGTTCCCAGGGCTTCCGTATCACTCACCGCCTGCGAAGTGTTCACCGTGCCGGACGAATAGTCGGCAACCAGCGCGTTGAGCGCGCCAAAAACACTGTTCGCGCCGCTGCCCAGAAAGATCTGATCTCCGGGAACGTTGAGCTGGATCTTCTGCCCGTTCGACAGTTCGAGATAATTCACGTCTTCGTCGCCACTGTACGTCGTGACCCCGGGCGAAGAGGCAGCCGACGTCGAAAACGGCGCCGCGCCGGTTTGCCCGCCGGCAAAGATGTATTGGCCCTGATAGCTGGTGTTGGCCAGCGACTGCACCTCATCCAGAATGCCCGCAACCTGGCCGCCAATCGATTTCACATCGCTTGCGCTCATGGTTCCATTGTTGGCGCTGGTGGCCAGCGAGACCGCCTGAGTCAATTCGCTTACCACGCTGCCCAGCGCGGAATCGGCCACCTGCAACTGCCCCGTGACCAGGCTGGAGCTCTCGGTGAACGAGTCGTCCTGCTGAATCTGGTTGAGCAGCAACACATTCTGTCCCGCGCCCACCGGATTCTGACTCAATGACGTAATGCCCGCACCGCTCGACAGCTCCGAGCTCAGCTGCTGCTCGTTGGACTGCGCCTGATCGAGCGAGCCTACGAGGTTCGTAATGTACGAAGGATCGACCCGCACAGCTTCTCCTTATCGCTTGGCCGGCTTGACGTCTCGCGGCCAGCCCTGTACACGGCATCGTGGCGCAAAGATCGCCGCAGCCGCCTTAGGCGACCGCCGTTTCCTGGCCCAGGTTCAGCGCCGAGGCCATGATCGTGTTCAGCAGCGTGAAGACCTGCGATGCCGCCTGGTAGCTGCTCTCAAGTGTCGACATCGCCGCCGCTTCCTCGTTCAGGTTCACGCTTGACAGCGCGTTGTTCTGCGTCTGCAACTGTGTCACTGAGGCATTCTGCGCGGTGTTCTCCGTCTGCACTTCGGAGACCGTTGCGCCCAGCGTGGAAACAAAATTCGAGTAGTAGTTGATCGGGGTTTGCCCGTTCACGATGGTCTGGCCGGCCAGGCCCGCTATGGCTACCGCATTGGAATTGTCTCCGGTGCCGCTTCCCGCGCCCGCTGCCGCAATCTGGTTGGGATCGGTCATGCTGACGCTCATATTGGCCGCGCTGCCGGCAACTGTTGCAGGCTCGTTGAAGATGTAAAGCGGATTGGCAGCCGTCCCCGTCACGCCGTCAAGATCCGTGCCGGCGTTGTTTTGCGCATTTACCGAGGTCGAGATTCCGTGCGCTAGTTGATCGAGAGAAGCGAGCGCGCCGGGAATGTCCACATCGCGGGCCGTCAGGTAACCACCCAACTGCCCTCCACCGGTGGCAAGCTGCGAAGTGATGTCGGCCCCGCCGAGAAAGAAGTCCGTGACGCCATTCACGGTTCCCGTGGTCAACTGGAAGCTCTGCCCCTCGGAAACCAACAACTGTCCTGAGGTGGTTGTGATGGAAAGACCGTTGTTCTCCGTCGACACCTGGTTGATTCCGATCAGCTGCGAAAGCTGGCTCAGGTCCTGCTGCCGCTGGTCTTCGAGAGTTCCCGCATCGGCGTTCGCCGAGCTGGATTGAATCTCGAGATTCAGTTGCCCTATGGCGCCGGTCAGCGAGTTTACCTGGCTGACGATTCCCGATGCCTCCTGATTGATCGCGGCGCTTTGCCCATTCAGGCTGTTGGCCGCCCCCGAAATGTCGCCGGCCAGCGTCGACGCCGACGAAAGCACCTGTTCGCGCAGCGCATTGTCGGTGGGATCGCTCTCGAGTGACGAAAAGGAGTCGAAAAAGCTCGTAATGTCGCTGCCGATGTCGCCGGCCGTCGAACTGGACGAACCGGAGTCCGGCGTAAACAGCGCCTGCATGCTGTTCAGCGCGGTAAGACGCGTGCTCGAGGCCGAGGCCAGTTGCTGCTGCTGATCGAGCCGCTCTTCCAAAACGCGGTCGCGCTGCGATGTGGCCCCGGTTTCCGTGACGCCGTCGCCCACCTGGATTCCACCCACGTTGATCGGCTGATTCTCCCGCCAGTCGGGCGTCTCCTCGGTATACCCGGTGGTGTTGGCGTTGGCCACATTGTTCGCCACCACGCTCAGAGCTGCCTGGTCGGCGTCGAGAGCTCCCGTGGTCAGGCTCAGTGCAGAGTTAATGGTCCCCATGTCCGCCCTCCGCGCCGCCGCCGCTCAGTGCCTGCCGCTCGGTGTACTCCAACTGCACCGCTCGCAGCTGACGCAGCCGGTTCATGACGTTCAGATTGGCGCGCGTCGCCTCCAGTACCCGGGCAAAGACCGCCATATCAGCCACGGCTTCCCGCGCCTGCCGCGCCATGTGCGCGCGTTCGTCGAGATCTTCGGGATTTCGCGCCCGCGTAAGAGCCTGGCACGAGAGCGCAAGCTCCTCGAGCCGCGTCGCGTCCAAACGCGCCAGCGCGCGCGACGCCTCCACCACGAGTTCTTTAAGCTCCGGATTCGCCGGACGCATCTCAGGCTCCTCGATCGGCAGCTTTCCGATCCCTCTACAACTGGCTTTGAGCCAGCCCTGCTGTCAACATCGAATCGATCACCCGCGAAGCCACCGCCGAAGCCGGCACACTATAGGCCCCCGCAGCCAAAGCCGCCTGCACGGCAGCCACCTTGTCGGCGCGAACACCTTCGCCCAAGGCCGCCTGCGAAACCTCGCTCGCCGCGCTCGAGAAGGTCGCCCGGTCGCTGTCGAAGCTGCTCGGCGCAGCAGTGGTGTTGCCTTTGCCCTGGGGCGCCGAAGCGGCCGTAGGGTTCACCCCCAACAGCGACCTTAATCCGTCCAGACTATTGCGAATGTCCATATATGTGACTCCTTGCTGGGTCTATCGTCAGAATCTCTTAATCACTCTAGTCATTCAGAGGTTCTCATCCCGTGATCTTGGTGCTGATTTTTGGTTACTTTCCCGCTTTCGCGCTGGTTACCTGTATGGGAAAGTTCTTGGATAATCCGATTGGCAATCCCAAGACCACCACGTTCGCTCAGCGACTCGCCCAGTGCTTCCGAGGCAAACTCGCCCAGCGCTCCACCTGAGCCCGCGCCTGAGTCTTCATCCGCGTCGGTGCCGGTCAGCGCGTCGCCGTTGGTCATGGGCTTCAAAAGCTCCTTCATCATCTGCCCTTCAAACTCGTGCGCCGCGCGCACCAGCCGCGGCGAAGGCGCGGCATCGCTCGTTCCACCCTGCCCCGTAATCGCATTCACGCCGCTCAGTGTTGCCTGCATCCCCTGCTCCCGTTTGCCTTGCGTCCTTGTTCCCTTGGTCCCTTGTTCCCTGCCCTTACAGCACCTCGAGGTCCGCCTCCAACGCGCCGGCTTCCTTCATGGCCTGCAGGATCGAGATCACGTCGCGCGCTCCTGCCCCGGTGCGTTGCAATTGCTGGACCAAATCCTCAACGGTCGCGCCTTCCTTGAGGTAGATCTCATTCACCGGCTTGTCCTGCGCCTCCACCGTGGTCTGCTGCACTACCTGCGTGGTTCCCGAGGAGAGCGCATTCGGCTGCGAGACCTCCACACGGGAGATCACGTTCACGCTCAGCCCGCCGTGCAAAATCGAAACCGGCTGCAGACGCACCGTACCGCCGATCACCACAGTTCCTGTGCGTTCATTCACCACCACGCGCGCCCGCGGGTAAACACTGATCTCCACCTGCTCGACCTTGTCCAGCAATGCCGCGGTATCTTCCTTCGGCTCGAGAGCGATCTCCACGCGCCGGCTGTCGACGGCATGAGCCCGCGACGCGCCCAGCTCGCGATCGATCGCCGCCGCCATGCCCTCGGCGGTGTGAAAATCGGCGTCATTCAGCACGATGCTCACGGTGTGCATCTCGGCAAGATCGTAGGGCACGGTCCGCTCCACCATGGCGCCACCGGGAATGCGCGCCGTGGTCGGGTGATTCACCTGCTTGGCATTGCCGCCGCCGGTCGCCATGTATCCGCCCAGCACCAGGGACCCCTGCGCCTGGGCGTAAATCTGCCCATCGACCCCGTACAGCGGAGTCATCAGCAGAATGCCGCCCTCGAGGGAACGTGCATCGCCAGCTGACGAGGCGGTGATGTCCACTTTGTAGCCAGGGCGGCTGAAAGGCGGAAGCGTAGCCACGACAAAGACCGCCGCCATGTTCTTGACCTGCATGTTGCTGGCGCTCTCGGAGCCGCTCGTCGGCACGGTGATGCCCATGCGTTGCAAGGCGGAGACCAGGGTCTGCGCGGGAAAGACGGTCTGCGAGCTGTCTCCCGTGCCCTTCAGTCCCACCACCAGGCCGTAGCCCACCAGCTGGTTGTCGCGTATCCCCTCGATGGTCGCGACATCCTTGATCCGCGAGCGGCGCTCCGCTTCCTGCGGTCGCACCAACGCAAGGGAGACAAGCCAGGCCGCGGCCAGCGCCATCCACCACCAGAAGGCTCGATTGGCACTTGCGGTCGCCTTGGCCTGGGCAATGCGCAGTGCGATCTTCCTCTCCTCCATGGGCGAATCGCTGCTGAATCGTTCTGCGCCTTCGTATGCCCGCATCTTCCTTCCCTCGCCCGCTATGTTCAGGCTTCGCCTGCTACGCCCTGCCCTCGCCTGCTACGCCTCGCCCATTTCTGCTACGCCCTGCCCTCGCCTGCTACGCCTCGCCCATTTCTGTTACGCCCTGCCCTCGCCTGCTACGCCTCGCCCATTTCTGTTACGCGGCCCTCATTGGCTCTGCCGGCTTCAGAACACCAGCAGTTTTTCCAGAAAGCGCACCAGCGGATTCTGCCGGTACGTGGAGTCGTTGACGATGCCCTTGCCCGTCACCTCCAGCTCAAGATCGGTCATGGCCGTGGATAGCACCTGATTCTGGTTGCTCACATCCTCCGGGCGCACCAGGCCGCGCAGCGTGATCAATTGCGTTTGCTGCGAGAAGGTCAACTGCCTTGTCGCCTGCACCACCAGCATCCCGTTGGGCAGCACATCCACTACCTCAGCGCCGAAGGTGGTGCTCAGGCTGGAGTCGGTGGTGCTCTGCCCCTGCGCCGTCAGTCCGGAAGCGGCGCTGGCGTTGAGCAGGTTCTGCAAACTGTTCGAGCTCTTGAGCTTGCCGAAGAGTGAAGTGATGCTCGAGTTGGCGCTGGAGGCGCGTGCATTCTTCACCTGCCCATCCGTCGAGGCGGTCAGGCTTTCGCTGACCACAATCATCACCACGTCGTGGATGCGAAAGGCTTTGACATCCGTGCCCAGCCGTACCAGCTGGCCCTGTGCGCTCCAGATCGAGCCCGGGGTCCGCACCTCGGCCGCCTGCTGCGCGCGCACCTTGGCGATATAGGTGCGCAAGGCTTCTTCCGGAGGCGTCGCCTTGCCTGCGGCCGCGGCGGCATTGTGCGGCTTGCTGGCCGCGCCCGCGGCGGGCCCGAGCAGGGCACACAGCACGATCCCGGCAACCATACCTCGCCTCAAGCCTGCCTTCATGGCGCAACCTCGATCTCCGGCGCGAAGTCGGCGCGCCCCGACGAGACCGCCACCACGCGCACCACCTTGCCGCCGATCTTCAATCGCGCCCTGAAACAGGCGCCCTTCACTGCCGGCCCCAGCGCCACCGCTTCCAGCCGCACCTCGGCCACCGCCGTATGCTCCTCCACCATCAGTGCATCTCCGGTATGGATTACGGGCCGCTCCCCGCGAGACAAAGGCTGCGCCGGGCCGCCGGATATCGCTCTCTGCGTGTTGGTCTCTGGCCGGGCGAGCACCAGGCGTCCCGGCCCGCCAGAGCGGCTGCGGTCGCGCATGAGCAGCCAGAGGTCGCCGGTCGACGGATCCTCAATCTGACGCAACACCTGGCCATCAGACTCGAGTGCGGTGTCCGGCGTCGGGGCCACCACGCGCAATGGTTCCGGCACGGCCCGGGCGTTGCCTGGGGTCTGGGCGCAAGCGCCTGCAACCGACGCCACCAACAGCCATCCCCACCTCGCGATCGCTCTCGATCCCCGTTTCCCGTCCATCCTCGCCAGCCCCGCTTTCCCTGCCCGATCAGCCTGCCCCAAATGCTCGCCCTCGCGGCCGGAAACGACTTGAAGTCGAACCTCACAATCAGTGCGTCATGTTATTGACCTGCGAGTACATATCGTCGGCGGCCTTGATCACCTTGGAATTCGACTCGTAGGCCCGCTGCGCCAGCACCATCTGCACGAACTCCGTCACCACGTCGACATTCGAGTTCTCGAGGTATCCCTGCTGCAGCGTGCCCAGGCCTTCCGTGCCGCCGGGGTTTCCCAGGACGGGATCGCCTGAGCTCAGTGTGGCAGTAAGCAGGTTGTTGCCCATGCTCTCGAGGCCGCCCGGGTTGGGAAAGGTGGCCAGCTGAATCTGCCCCAGCTGCGAGGGATTCTGCTGTCCAGCCAAGGTTGCATTCACGACGCCATACTGCGTGATGGTGACGGCCGTGGCATTGGACGGAATGGTGATGGTGGGGATCAGTGGATCGCCGTCCGTGGTCACAATGGTGCCCTGATTGTTCAGGTGAAACTGGCCGGCGCGGGTGTAGGCGATGGTGCCGTCCGGCCGTTGCACCTGGAAGAATCCCGCGCCCTGGATGGCGACGTCGAGCGGATTATCGGTCTCGTTCAGTTCGCCCTGGGTATTGATCACCTCGGTCGCCGCCGGCCGGGTGCCCAGCCCAATCTGCAATCCCGCCGACACCGTGCTCTGGCTTTGGGCCGCGCCCGGCGTCACCAGGTTCTGGTACACCATGTCCTGAAACTGCAGGCGCAGCTGGCGAAAACCCGTGGTCGACGAGTTGGCCAGGTTGTTGGCGATGGTGTCGAGGTTGAGTTGCTGTGCGCTCATGCCGCTGGCAGCGGTGTACAAAGCTCGAATCATCTTTTTTCTCGTTTCGGATTTTTCCTGGTTTTGGACTAGATCCTCGGCAGGTCCTCAGTCGCAAACTTGTTGAACTCCGTGTGAAACACAGTCAATGCGCGCTGCATCATCTCCGCCTGGCGCTGCATCATGACCAGATCGAGCGAGCCCTCCACCACATCCTGATTGGCGGCCTCGAGGGCGCCCTGGTGGATCGATGCGCTGGTCGCGGCTGTGGCCGTCGTGCCCTGCGGCGCTATATAGCGGTTCGCGCCCTCCGGTGTGAGCTCGGTCCCGGCAGGAAACGCAAACACGCCAACCTGCGCCACCACCCCGCCGGCCACCGAAACCGCTCCGTCTGCGCCCACCGTGACCTCGCCCGGTGGAATCAGGATCGGTTGGCCCGCCGGGGAGAGCACCGGCTCGCCGGACTGTGTCACCAATTGGCCGTTCTGTGCGCGGTGGAAACTGCCGTCGCGCGTGTAGCGCGGCCCATTCGGCGTCTGCACCATAAAGAATCCCTGACCTTCAATCGCCAGATCCAGGGGATTGCCCGTGGGCTGGAGCGCGCCCTGGGCCATGCTCAGCCGGTCGCCGCCCAACAGGCCGTAGTTGTTCACCGTTGCTCCCAGCTCGGAGTCGGCGGCGTCGGGCCCCAGCACGACGGAGCGGAAGAACTCGCGCTCCGCACGGTACCCCGGCGTTTGCGCGTTGGCCAGATTGGCCGCTGCCGTATCCAGAGCCTGGGTGCGCGCCACCAGTCCGGTCATCGCCGCGTAATAGCCACTGTCCATCCGGATCTCTCCTCGTGGAACTGCACAGGAGATTCAAGCAGATGGAGGACCAGAAGGGGGGATGGAGAGATTAGAGGAGTTTCAAGGGAATGGGTAAAGCAGGGAGTAGGGAGTAGCCAATAGGGAGTAACTGATCAGAACCCTACTCCCTACTCCCTACTCCCTGTCTTATTGCAGGCCGTCGCAGACGATGGTGACTTCAAAGATATCTTCGCCAAAGCGGTAGCCGTGATGCAGCTGAAACTCCGGGGCCTGGACGTGCAGGTTGTAGTCCCGGCCGGTAATGACTGCGGGAACCGACAGGCCGCAGTTGGCGGCCAGCTCCGGTACCTTGCCCTTCCATGCCCCCGCCAGCATATTGCAGATCTCGCCGATGCCGTCCTTCACCGTATTGTCGATGGCATCGAACTCCATGCCTGTCATTTGCGCGGCAATCTTTATGGCCGTGCCGGCTCCGGAACGAAAGACACAGGCGCCGCTCAGCAGGCCACCAAAGCCGACCACGGCGGTGACCGATTCCCTGTCCGCGACCGCCAGGCCGGCCTCGCGCTTGCACTCGATCGCGAGCATCAGCCGGAAAACCTCCTCCACGCTGGCATCCAGGTTTCGCGGATCGGAGACCCGCTCGACGGATTCACGCAACGATACCGCCATCGTCTGCTCCCTTTCGTCTGCGCCGCCGTGGACCTTGTTCCCCGCACGCCCCGCCACAGCAGCCGCATGCACTCCGTTCAACAGCACAGGTACTCCCCTGTCAGGCCGCCCGCACCAGCGGCAACACCCGCTCCTTCACCTGCTCGGCCGTGAATGGCTTGCGGATATACCCCCGGGCTCCGGCCTGAATCGCCTGCTTGACATGCTCCTCGCTCGACTCCGTGGTGATCATGACCACGGGAACGCCCTCTGCCAGATGCTGCGCGCGGATCTGGCGCAGAAACTCCAGGCCATCCATCGTCGGCATATTGATATCGGAAAGGATCAGGTCCACAGGCTTGGTCTTCAATACCTCCAGACCTTCGGCGCCCGTGGCCGCCTCATGCACCACCAACGCATCCAACCCGGCCTGGCGCAGCGCCCGCTCCACAATCTTGCGCATCACCGACGAGTCGTCCACTATCAGAGCCCGAATCTCGCTCATGCCCAAGCCCCCCTTTTGCCTATCGGCGCTCTGGCCCGAACCATGAGGTTCAGGTTCCGTTCTCAATGTGCTGCGGTCGAAGCAATCAGGTCGCGGATGGAGCCGGATTCCGGCAAGGGCCCGGCCTGGCGCCGGCGCCAGATGCGCAGCCAAAGGCAATCGTGAATGCGCGCCAGACGCGCCTCCACGGCGCGCGACTCTTCGATCGCTTTCGTCAACGCCATGGCCAATGCCTGCTCCGTAGCCGCCTCCATGAGTTCCACGGGCGGAAACCGCGATTCCAGGGCGCGTGCGTGCGCGGGCCGGAACAGAGAGCCCTGCACCAGGCCGGCCTCGACGTGCAGCCCGGTCATGCGCTCCGTAGCCAGCGCCAGGGCCGGATCAACGCGGTCCTCAAAGCCCAGGTAGAGAATCTTGCCTGCTGCCACGCGCAACGGCAAGGCGCCGAAGGCGTCGACGAAGAGCCTTGGCAACAGGGCGGTCAGGTCCTCGGGGTGATGAAATTCCATGCTCAGCACCGGGCAGCCCCACTGCAGTCCCAGGGCCCGCGTCACCAGCTCCTCGCTCGAACTCCTCTGCCGCACCAGCCATTCGCCCAGCCTTCCCATCCCCGCGGTGCGCTGTGCGGCCAGCGCCGTGCGCAGTTCGACGGGCGTGATCCAACCCTGCTCCAGCATGGCCAAACCCAGGGGAATGCGATGCCGGTAGGTCTCCGGCGCCCTGCCGCGCGCATCCATCTCCCGGCCCAGCGCCGCCTCCACCCGCTCCCGCGTGCATTCCGGGGAGCAGCACCAGCCGCCTTCAAAAATCGGCGCCTCGCGGCTGCGCCAGAGCCGCAGCCATCCCGAACTGCATCGCGGATTGGCGCAGGTGCGCAGAATCCCGGGCCTTTCCCCCGCTCGGGATTGTCCCGGCCATGTCTCGCCGGCGGAAGACGCAGCTTGATCGCGCGCGAGCATAAGCTGCCGCTCCCGGCCGGCATTCGGGTCGGCCCGCGCCCCATCGCGCCTCAGAAGAGACATCGCACCCTCTCCAGACGCTTCCTGGGCGCCGCGACCTCGGTCACCCGCAGCCCGAAATTGCCGTTGACCAGCACCACCTCGCCGCGCGCCACAATCTTGTCGCCCACAATCAGGTCCACGGGATCGGCCACATGACGATCGAGCTCCACCACATCGCCGGGCCCCAGATCGAGAATCTCGCCGAGCGGCATCTCGCGCGCGCCAAAGCGCAGCGAGGCTTCGAGTTCGACATCGAGCAACAGCTCGAGGCCGGGAGTCAGGCCGGGAGTCAGTCCGGGACTCGGGGGCTGCGGCCGGACGCCGGGCGCTTCTCCGGCGCCCGTTGCCGGCGCGGCCTTCATGCCGGCCTTTGGCTGCGCCTCTCGATCCATTGCGCCGAGCTCGTCGCGGACCAGAATCGTCCACGTCCGCTCGCCGGAGCGGAGTTGAAAGGCGTGCGATACCTGGCTCTCGGCCGCGATCTCCTCAAAACTCGTTACCCGGCACTTCTTGCCGGTACGGGCCAGCAGCTCTCCGGCGGCGGCGTCGAAGGTTTCGCGCACCAACTCCTTCCAGCCGGCCTTCTGATCCATGCCCTCGCCGACCAGCGGGGTCTCGAGAACCGCCGCGTCGAGCAAAACGCAAAACCGGCCCTCCACGTCTCCGGCCAGCGTGGCCGCCCAGCCAAACGATCCCGCGCCCAGCGGTTTGGGAAGGGATGCGCTCAATTCCGGCTCGCCGGCCAGGGCCTGCGAGAGCAGTGCTCCGGCCACCTCGGCCCAGCAATCGAAGTAGGTCATCATCGCTCGCCTCCGGCGATCGGGCGCTCGACCCGCGCCGCGCGGTGCGCGCCGTGACGCATGGCCCGCGCTTCGAGAAGCGGCAATCCGCCCACGCGCCACTCGGAGAGCGTGTGCGCGGCCACATCGAGGCGCAGCACATCGCCGGGGCGGAGCTGTTCGAGTGAACTCGCCCGCAGGCGCACGGCGGGCAGCTGCAACGTGCAGCCAAAGCGGATGCGCCGCACCACCGCCTCAATTCGCGAGCGCGTTTCGCCCGTGTGGCGGCAGCGCCGGCCCCAGTCGGTGGTCAGCCGGCGCAGAATGGTATTGGCAACCACCGCGGGAAAGGCCAGGTTCAACAGTCCCGAGCTGTGCGGCATGCGGATTTCGAAGCTTAAGCAGAGCGCCTTTTCCGTAACCGCGATGATGCGCGCCACCTGGGTCTGCATCTGGCGGCGCTCGAAGCTGAAGCTCAGCCCCACCTGCTGCCAGGCCACCGTCAGTTCGCGGCAGATGATCTCCACCACGCTGCCCAGAATCGATTCCTCGATGTCGGTCAATTCGCGCAAGGGGCCGTCCTTGCCGGCGCCTCCCAGGAGCAGGTCGATCATGGGCGGCGCCAACCCCAGATCCAGCTGCAGCACCGAGAGCGCTCCCAGCGGCTCGAGGCGCACCGAAGCCACATAGCTGATCTCGGGAATCCTGAGCAGAAACTCATTGAACTGAATCTGTTCGGCAGAAACCAGGTTGACTTGAAAGCGGGTGCGCAGCCATGCGGCCAGATTGTGCGTCAGGTTGCGCGCAAAAAGGTCGTTCAACATGCTGATGGCGCGCAATTGATCGGTTGAAATCTGACCTGAGGAGGAGAAGTTATACGGCACTACGCGGGCCCGCACCTCGGGGCGCGACGCCTCGGGCGAGGCGCTGAGCGCGGCTTCGAACAGCGCATCAATCTCATCCTGCTTGAGTGTCTTTTCCGTCAATTCTCGCTCCTTTGCTGCGTGCCCTCATTCTTGGCGCCGCTTCAGCCTGGCGCCGCTCCAGGTCTGTCTTCAAGGCCGTGGCGATGGCCGCATTCTGCCTTTCAGGCCTTCCGGGACGGTGGGCCGAGAAGGCAGACGGTCGCGAGCGACGCGCGTCGCCAGATCGCGCAGGGCGGCGCGCAGATGCACCACCGCCGAGGCGTGCATCTGCGAGACCCGCGACTCGACCACGCCCAGCGCCAGGCCGATCTCACGCATGGTCATCTCCTCGTAGTAGTAGAGGGTCATCACCAGCCGCTCGCGGTCGGGCAGATCGGCAATGGCCCCGGCCAGCCGCTCCTCGAGCTCGCCGCGCAGACAGCGAAAGAGCGGATCCTCCTCGGGGCGCCCCGGCACATAGGCCAGCTCCTCCTCGCCGGAGCTCTCGTTGCGCTCCAGATGCAGCGTGCCGATCTCCAGCCCCTTGAGATCGCCCAGCAGCTGCTGGTAATCCTCGAGACCGATGCCCATCTCCGCGGCAATCTCGGCCTCGCCAGGCGCACGGCCCAGGCGGGCCGTCAGCATGCGGATGGCCTCTTCCACGGCGCGGCCCTTGCGGCGCAGTTCGCGCGGGCTCCAATCCAGGGTGCGCAGACTGTCGAGGATCGCGCCCCGGATACGGAACTGCGCGTAGCTGCGAAACTGCACCTTCTTCTCGGGATCGAATTTCGCGAAGGCGTCCATCAGCCCGACCACGCCTGCCGAGACCAGATCCTCGATGTCGACGTGCTGGGGCAGCCGCTCATGGATGCGGCGCGCGAGAAAACGCACGATCGGCAGGTGCTCGAGCAGCACGCGCTCCTGCTCCGTGGTCAGCGCCGGCGGCATCCCGGCCGGAGGATAGCTGCCCGCCGCCGCCCCGCGGCGGGCACCTTTGGGGTCTCTCATTGCAGCGGTCCCGTCGACTCCCATCGCCATTCCCCCTTGCACGAACTCAGTTGCGCGGTCTCCCGCACCGGTCCCCGTCAGCGAACCGCGCCCACCGGGCGCAGCCGGATCTCCGGTGGAATCTCACTGGCGGCCACGACGGCCAGACGAGGCAGCACCGGTTCCAGCCAGCGCTTGACATGAAAGCGCGCCGGACTGGGACAGAGGAGCACGGGCGGTGCCGCAGAGGATGCGGAGCCGATAAGGGATCTCACAGAATCGGCGAGGCGGCGGACAACCGGGGTTCCCTGGGGTGCGCCTCCAGAAAGCAGGCGCTGGCCGGACTCCGGTTGGACGGCGGAGAGTATCTCCTCTTCGAGCGCGGGATCGAGCAGGAGCACGGGAAGCTGACCCTCGCTATCCAGCAGCGGCCGCACCAGTCGGCGTCCCAGCGCCTGGCGGGAGGCCTCGACCAGCGCCACCAGGCTCTTCGTCACGGGCGCAGTCTCGAGCAGCGCCTCCAGAATCGTGCCCATATCGCGAATCGAAACCCGCTCGCGCAGCAACTGCTCAAGAACCCGCGCCACTTCGCCCAGGGTGAGCAGCTTGGGCACCAGCTCCTCGAGCAGCTTGGGGTGCGAGTCGTTGAGGGCGTCGAGCAGGCGCTTGATCTCGGCGCGCCCCAAGAGCTCTCCGCCGTGCTGGCGGATCAGTTCGCCGAGATGCGTGGTCATCACGGTGACCGCGTCCACCACCGAGTAACCCGCGGCGATGGCCTGCTCTTCGAGGGCCGGAGCGATCCAGACCGCGGGCACGCCAAAGGCCGGCTCCCGCGTCTCCTTGCCGGTAAGCGGCCTGCGGCCGGGCTCTCCGGAGACGGCCAGCAGGTGCGGGCCCTCCGTCTGCCAGCGGCCCACCTCGATGCCGCGCAGCGAGATCACATACTCGCGCGGTTTGAGGCGCAGGTTGTCGGAGATGTGTACCGGGGGAACCAGGAAGCCCATCTCGGAGGAAAGGTGGCGGCGCAGGGCGCGCACCCTTGCCAGAAGCTGCCCGCCCTGCTTCTCGTCCACGAGTGGAATCAGCTGGAAGCCGATCTCGAGGGTCAGGTCCTCGAGGCGGAGCAGCGAAGAGAGCTCTGAAATCTGCGCGCCATCGAGCTTCTTTTTCTCGGCCGGCGCAGGCTCCACCGCCGCCGCCGGACCCTGCGCGGCAAGCCGCCTGCCGCCCACAAAGAGCCCTCCGGCCACGGCCAGAAAGGCGATCTTCGGCAATCCCGGAATCAGGCACATGCAGGCCGAAACGGCGCTGGCCATGTAGAGCGTCGCGGGGCGGCCCAGGAGCTGTTGCCGGATCTCAGTGCCCAGCATGCCGGCCGAGTTGGCGCGCGTAAGCGTGATGCCGCCGGCCACCGAGACCAGCAACGAAGGAATGATCGTGACCAGGCCGTCGCCCACGGTGAGCACGGTGTAGGTGTGCGCGGCCTCGCTTAACTCCACGCCCTGTTGCAGGGTCCCGATCAGCAGTCCGGCGACGATGTTGATGGCCGTGATCAGGATCGTGGCCAGGGCGTCGCGCTGGTTGAAGCGCGCCGCGCCGTCCATGGCGCCGTAGAACTCGGCCTCGCGGGCGATGGCCTGCCGGCGCCGTCGCGCCTCGGCCTCGTCGATCAGACCCGCGTTCATGTCGGCGTCGATGGCCATTTGCTTGCC
>Ga0181533_1001979_pt1 | contig 24968 bp, 18 predicted proteins | sample PEATcosm2014_Bin_45_FD_119772 | JGI IMG/M metagenome (GOLD analysis project Ga0181533, IMG submission 119772) | Peatland microbial communities from MTU Mesocosm Facility, Houghton, MI, USA - PEATcosm2014_Bin11_60_metaG | ecosystem: Environmental > Terrestrial > Soil > Wetlands > Peat | place...
ACTACCGGGCTGGACAACACGTGGAGAATCGTTTGGGTGGTTTGCATGCCTCCTTCCATAACGAAAAATGCGAATCCTGTTCAGTACTATTTTGTGGGGCACGCGTAGGGCTTGCCCTGCCCAAGGCGGCGATGCCGCAAGAGCAAGTCAAAAGGCAAAGCGCAAAAGTCAAAAGGCAAAAGTGAAAACCTGCCAAGTCGCGGGCCCACCGGCTCCGCGCCCACCTGCGACACGAAATCATTTGATGCCGGAAACGGATAATACCGCTTTGACTATATCGAATTCCGCGCGGCGTGGGTTCCAAGGTTCGTCGTGATCAGGTCCCGAATGGCCTGCAAATCGTCGACGGACGAGATTACGCGCTTAGGTAAGAACCGAGCGGACTGTGACGAGAAGAAGAATAGAAAGAACCGCTTCGTCTCCGCAACCCTGCTGATAGCGGACCACTCCGCCCTTCTCTCGCCTCGAGGCGCGCCGGCGAAGCTTCTCGACGCCTGGGAGCGCAAGACCTTCACGCTCGTCACTTCTCAGGCGCTCATTGCGGAACTACCCGCTTTCGTTCCGTACCTAAAGAGGTGTGAACACATACCGCCATTCGTGATAAACTTCGCCGTCTTGGATGACCTCGGGTCATTTCATCATATGCTGGCACACTTCTTAAGGAGGAGAAACCATGAAGAAGAAGACGCTAGTTCTTATCGCGTTCCTAGCTTTCCTGCTGGCGGCGTGGCCGAACACGGCGCGCGCGCAAGGTGGGTTTGAAAACGTAACCGGCGAGGCCCTCACGAAAGCCGTACCCGATCATTTTGACCTGGAAAAAAATCGCATTCCCGTGCAGAAGATATACGCCGCTTTGCTGAAGAATGGCAAAGGCGCGCAGGTGGTTCTGGCGATGCTCGATACCGGCAATTCCAGCCCGCGAATTCGGCGAAAGTACTCCGGGATACTCATTTCGGGAACCAAGATTTCCTTGTGCCGCATTCCCCTCGACACGGGCAGCTACGGCTTCGGGTTGTCTCCCAAAGCCCCGGGCGAAGACTACGGCAAGTTTAGGATTTATAACCAGGCGGGTGACGAACTGGGCGAGTGCGACGTGAAGATAGATGCAAGCATAAAGGAATCCAAGCCGCTGGCTGTGAGCACCGCCAAGGGTGGGCCGACAAAAATCACTATGTTCAAATACGCCATGGAAATCCAGTAGTAAGCGGGTGGCCATCTCTGAGGTGGCGATGCCTGGTCAAGCTGTTTTTGGCAGACTTCTTCCTTTTCCCGTTATGGGGAGATCGGCAGGCGGGTTTTTGAGCCTCCCGACGGTTAGTTTGACGCCTCTGCCCTCCCGGTCATTTCCGGCGGAGCGACTTTTTGTAGGCTCTTGAATTTTGCTTTTTTCTAATGATGGCTTTTTCTGTTGACGCTATGCTGCCGGATTAAGACAGCGCTTGACTCACGGCTACACTGCGAGGAGAATTCCTTGCGGCTGGTCGTTTTGAACGCCGTTGTGACATGAGAAAAAACTTTCACCAACCCATCCTTTTCGATTCCAACCACCCGAGGACCTAAATGATTCGCCGCATGGTTCTATTATTCCTGTTGTGCCTGACCTTGATTCCTTTTTGCACGGGCTTTGGGGTCACATTTCTTGCGCGGGGGGCGCTCATGGTTAAGAAAGTGGCTTTTGGAACTACGCCCGACGGGAAAGCCGTCGAGCTCTATACCCTGACCAACACGCACGGCATCGAAGTTCGCGTGATGACTTATGGCGGAATTGTTGTTTCATTGCAAACCCCCGATAAAAAGGGGCGGTTTGCTGATGTAACCCTGGGATTTGACGCGCTCGGCGGCTACCTTGCGAAGAATCCCTATTTCGGGGCGCTCGTGGGCCGTTATGGAAATCGCATCGGCAGCGCCAAATTCACGCTCGATGGCAAGGAATACACGCTGGCGATAAATAATGGCCCCAACGCTTTGCACGGAGGCCTGAAAGGGTTCGACAAGGTGGTGTGGCAGGCGCAATCGTTCCAGAAAAGCGCTGAAGTTGGGGTGATCCTGAAGTACACCAGCGCTGATGGCGAAGAGGGTTATCCCGGAACCCTCCACGTGACCGTCACCTACACGCTGAACGACAAGAACGAATTCAGCATCGATTATCAGGCCACGACGGACAAGGCCACTCCCATCAACCTCACGAACCACACCTACTTCAACCTGGCCGGCGAGGGAAGCGGAAGTATTCTCGGCGAAGAACTGATGCTCAACGCTGATCGCTTCACCCCGGTTGACGCTACGTTGATCCCCACCGGGAAAATTGCCAGCGTAAAAGGAACGCCACTCGATTTCACCAAGCCCACCGCCATCGGAGCCCGGATCAACGACAAGTATGAGCAAATGGTTTTCGGGGGCGGCTACGACCACAATTTCGTAATCAACCGGCAGGGCCCGGGCCTGGTGCTGGCAGCCCGCGTTTATGATCCCACCAGCGGGCGAGTTCTGGAGGTTGATACCACAGAACCTGGAGTGCAGTTCTATACGGGTAACTTCCTGGACGGCACGCCCGGCAAGCACGGACACAGCTACAAATCGCGCGACGCCTTCTGCCTAGAGACCCAGCACTATCCCGATTCGCCCAATAAGCCAAATTTCCCGTCCACGATCTTGAGACCCGGGAAAACCTACCACTCGACAACGGTTTGGAGGTTCTCGACGCGGTAGGGGTTCATTTATCAGGGGGCTTGGAAGCGTATTGCACAATGAGAGAGATTCGCCGGTTGGAAGGGTCGTCGGGGGCATCGACCTTGCGGAGTTTCTGATCGGCGTAACCCCTGACCTGTGTCACTTGGTCTGCGCGCAGACCATTCTCCTGCATCAGCCGCCGGGCGTTATTGGCGCGGTCCACGGAAAGCTCCCAGTTTCCGTATTCACCTCCATGCCGGACCAAGGGCTTGGAATCGGTATGTCCCTCGATCGAGATTTTGTAGGGAGCGCCACCTAACTCCTTCGCCAGCGCAATGAGCGTTTCCTTACCACTGTCGTTCAGCTCCGGACTGCCACTGTCGAAGAAGGTGCCCTTGGCCGATTCCAAGAGTTCAATGCGCAGTCCTTCGGACGTAACCGTCATCTCAATCTGGTTTTTCAGCTTATTGAGGCCTTCGATCTGGTGGATGGCGCCCTGGAGGGTCTCTTTCAATTTTGACATGTTGTCTTTGGATAAAGTCAGGCTATCCCCGGGGCCCGCTCCGGGGCCCTCGCCCTGGCCCTTTCCATTGCCACCCGTCAGTTTGGAAGTCCCGGCGGGATCTCTGAAATACCCCCCCACGGCCTGCTGAATTTGCTTGCTGCTGTTCATGAGCCAGAGAACGATGAAGAGGGACATCATCGCGGTTACAAAATCGGCGTAGGCCACCTTCCAGGCACCACCATGGTGTCCGCCGTGGCCCCCTTTCTTCTTGATGACAAGAATCGGTCGCGCTGGTACCATGGTGATCCGCTGCCTTAGATTTAGGAGTCAAGAGTCAGGGTCGAAACTCGAAAATCGAAAATCGAAATTCGATGGGTGCCCGACGAGTTTCGATTTTCGAGTTTCGACTATCCCTGCATCGCTTTTTACGCCGCAGCCTCTTTGGGTGCAGCCGCCTCACCCTTGTTGCGGCAATAGGTCTCAAGCTCCTGGAACGAGGGGCGCACGTGACCGGGAATGGCCCGCCGTGCCACTTCCACCGCCATGATCGGCGCAGTTCCTTTGATGAACGAAGCCATCGCCACCCGGAGCACTTGCAGGTAGGCATGCTCCTCGTCCGCGGTTTTGGCCATATTGGCGGCGAGCGGTCCCACCAAACCGTAACAGAGCAGAATGCCCAGGAACGTCCCCACCAACGCCGCGGCAACCTTGCGTCCGATCTCTTCCGGCGGCCCGCCCAAAGCCCCCATAGTGATGACCACGCCAAGCACTGCGGCCACGATGCCGAGGCCGGGAAGTGAGTCCGCCATGGTGCTGAGCGCCGTCACGGGCTGCGTGGAGTCCTGGTGGTGGACGTCCATATCTGATTCCACCATCTGGTCAAGTTCAAATGCCTCCACGGCGTTGCTCGCCACCAAGCGCATAGTGTCGCACACAAAACAGAGGAGGTGGTGGTCCTTAAGAAAGGCAGGATACTTGGAAAAAACCCCGCTCTTCTCCGGGTCATCAGTGTCGCTCTCGAGTGCCACCAGTCCATCCCGGCGCGCGCGCCCAAAGAGTTCGTACATCATCTTCAGCGAATCGAGGTACCAGGCCTTGTTGAACTTGGACCCTTTCAAGATTCCCGGAAGACCCGCGGCGATGCTCTTGAGGATGTGGAGGGGGTTGGAAATCAGGAGTGTTCCCACGCCTGCTCCGGCGATGATGAGCAGTTCGGCCGGCTGCAAGAGCACCTTGAGGTTTCCGTGTTCCATCAAGTAGCCGGCTACCACGGCCCCGAACACCACCACAATTCCAATGATCGCGAACACCTGAGTTATCTCTCCTTACCTACAGCGTTTCCGGCGCACAAAGCACGATGGCAGAATTGCCGCCCTTGGCTACGGCCTGTTTAAGCGCGTTCCCTGTACGGCCCAGAAGTGGGACAAGGGGCTCCCCGGGACGCAAGAGCGTGCCGCCCACCGACACTGTGACCGACAATTGGTCGCCCCACCAAACGATCTCAGAGGATTGGGCGAGCCGTTTCAGGCGCTCGGCGGCGGTCAATAAGTCGCTTTCACGGCAATTCGCGACGATGGCCAGGAACTGGTCTTCCGACCAACGACCCACAAAGTCCTGCGGGTCGAGGCCGTTACGCAGGGTGTGCGCGACGACATTCAAGATGGACTCGGCTGCGTCCAGGCCATGCGTTGCCGTCAGGACGTCCAACTTGTCCAACTGTATGCAGAGCAAACCAAAGGGAATGACGTGTTCGGAGGCGAACTTGAGACGATCCAAGAGGTATGATTCCGTAAAAGCATAGTCAGGAAGCTGCGTGACCGCATCCAGCCCGTGGCCTATCGCCAAGTCAGAGTCCGGACGATGCCGCGTGGACGCGCAGGGCCTCTCCACAAAGCTTTCCACCGCGCCCATCACGTGGCCGTGCGCGTCCCGGATCGGAGCGGCCCGCAGGGAGACGGGAACAGCGTACCCGGATTTGTGATGGATGTAGACGCGAGCCTCGCGGGCCTGCCCATCTCGCATCGCGGCGACCAGCGGGCAGGACTGCTCGCAGAACGCCACCTTGTTCTCATGAAATTTGATTAGAAGAATTTCACCACAAAAACGCCCCAGGACTTCCTGGCGCAAATAGCCGGTGATTCTTTCCGCACCATCATTCCAAAAACTGATCTTTCGATCCCGATCCACTATGCACACGCCCGTCTGCAAGCTTTCCAGTGCGGCGCGGAAGATTTCCGCGTTTTGAAGGTCCAACATCTATAAACCTCTTAGGCTTCTTATCGGCGGAAATGATTCTGTCTTGAGGATGTCTGTGATATGGTAGGCCCATTATGAAAAATGATATTTCACGTCGTGCTTTCCTGGGTTCCCTGGCGGCGGCGCCGCTAGCAGCTACTGTGATGATCCCAAGACGCATTCCGGTGGGACTGGAACTCTACTCGGTTCGCAACGAGTTGAAGAAAGACCTGACAGGAACCGTTCGGGGCGTGGCGAAGATGGGTTACCAGTGCGTGGAGTTCTACGCACCTTACTACGACTGGACGGCCGAATACGCCCGGCAGGTTCGCGCCGAATTGGATGAACTCGGCATCCATTGCTACTCGACTCACAACGGGTTGAAATCGTTCACCCCGGAAGGAGTTTCCAAGGCGATTGACCTGAATAAGATCCTCGGGACTCGCTACGTCGTGCTGGCTTCTCCAGGTGAGGTGAACGGCCTGGATGGCTACAAGCGCGTGGCGGAAACCCTGAACAAGGCCAACGACACTTTGAAGAAACAAGGTCTGTGCGCGGGCTATCACAATCACGATGCCGAGTGGAAGCCTGTCGATGGACAGAAACCCATGGAGGTGCTGGCCGCGACGCTGGACAAAAGCATTATGCTGCAACTGGACGTGGGAACTTGTTTGTCCACCGGCAGTGATCCCGTAGCGTGGATCAATCGGAACCCCGGCCGCATCCGCTCGATGCATGTGAAGGATTGGGCTCCCCAGAAGGAATACAAGGTGCTGACCGGCGAAGGGATTGGGCCCTGGAAGAGGATTTTCGCCGCCGCCGAAAGGACCGGGGGAATCGAGTACTACCTGATTGAGCAGGAAGGCAGCGATTATTCCGAAATGGAGACCGCACAGCGGTGCCTCGCGGCGTTCCGGAAGTTGCACGGCTGAGGATGATTGCCGATTTTCGATTGCCGATTGACGATTGCAATCGAAAATCATCAATCGACAATCGGCAATTTCAAAGGCGGGGTAAACTGCCGCTACGATGTGTGGCTTCAACCGATCCGGAACGAATTGTGGCTTACAGTTTCTGGGCTCCCGCAAGCTTGCTGAGATTTCGATCGAACGTACCGAGGGGGAGATGTCCGGCCTTACGTGCCAGTTCCAATAGGAGGCAGTCAGAAAAGCTCACTCCCGGCCGCTCGCGAAATCGCTCCAGAGCGGCAGCGACCACGTCCGAGTCTTCGAGAGTCAGGTCGTTATGGTTGAGAAGGGTTTCCACGGCTGAGGCAATCTCCGCCGGTCCGCGTTCATAAACCGCCGCCAGGACCCAGACGGCTTCGGCAAGCGCGAGCGTGGAAACCCACACCCCTCCCTCTGCCCACCGCCCGGCCGCCGCAACTTGCCGGGCATCGTCCCGCGCAATGAGGCGAACCAGAACGTTGGTATCAACGGCGCGCATGGCGCTCCCGCACGTGCTGCCGGATTCCTCGTGTCATTTCAGCGAGCGTTCGCGGCTTGGGTGGCTGATCCGGGAAGAGAGCGCGGTGAACGTCCTCCCAACTGTATCGCCCCAATCGCCGCACCACGATCTTCTCGTCCTCTTCGTTCCATTCGAGAACCGATCCCGGACCCACACCCAGCCGGCGGCGAACTTCCGCCGGCACGGAGATTTGTCCCTGCGATGTGACTTTAGAATGAGCCAATGCCATTTGCGTATATTACCACGGTAATGGGTTCGAACGCCAGGAGCAAATGAAGATTGCCGATTTTCGATTGACGATTGGCGATTGTCATCGAGAATCGTCAAAGGAAGTTACGATCTGAGGAGATCACAAACATGCGGGAAAACCTCATGTCTCCCCCCTCCGGGTCATAACCTCGAGCACGTGGAAAAAGCGGTCTGCGTGCGGAGACTTTTGCCGGACTTTGGCGGGACTAATAAGGCCAAGGATATCATACCCATGAGCGGTCTTATGGTATCTGCCTTTCTTTGTGTCGCTCGCGGCCCGCTCCAGAGCAGGCACAAGGTCATCCTTGGGGATGGCTTCGATGTCCTGGCGTGGCGGCAAGGATTTCAGGCGGAATCCCTGACCGTAATATTCCGCCAGTTCTTCCTTGTCTGCGATAAACCAAGCCTCCATGCTTTGTACCATTAAGTGGGCCTGTTCGTCGGTTGCAACTTTGGGCTTCCTCCAGTTGTCCGGCTCCGCACTGAGATGGGTCCAGACACCCGCTCTCACTGGCCGTTCAGCATCAACGAGAAGTAGGATTATTTCATCCGCGTTCCTCCCGAGAGCATCGCAGAAATTCTGAAAGGCCTTCAACCGTCCACCCGAGGCTATAACTGCGGGGTTCTGATCCAGGTGACCGAGATTCTGAAATAACCTGCGAAAGCCCTCCCGGCACGCAGCCTTCGTACTGCCAGAATCACCGCCTCCTTCAACGTAAACGCGAACTCTCACCAGCGATTTCCTCCAATCTCACCAGTCCGCCACAACTGGCCAAGACTGTAACGCTCAAGCCACGAGGTTAGGTGTTCTTTCCTCAACCGGGTCATCTTCGTCGAGCCTTCTTCTTTTTCGAAAACTATGACCGAATCCGGAGAGCCGGTGAATTGGTCAACCAGTGCGTCTGAGTGCGTTGTCACGATTAACTGCATCCGTTCTGAAGCCCGGGTCAGCAACTCTGCGAGCATTCGAATCGCGTCCGGGTGCAGTCCAAGTTCTGGTTCCTCCAGGCACACAAGCGGCGGTGGCGAAGGATCCAAAAGGATGGTGAGGAGCGCAAGCCACCGGAGGGTGCCATCGGAAAGCCGGGAGGCAGCAATCACGATTCTATTTCTCTCCTCAATTCGCGTGTCAACGAGACCGCTTTGAACCAAGGTGTGGATATCGACGGCGTCGGCATAAAAAGCGTTGAGGTACTTCAACAAATCCGGCTTGATATTAGCGTCTGAAGAGAATCTATTCAGCATCAAGCCAAGATTGTGAATGTCCTCGTCCAGATGATCGTTTCTTTCCTCAGCCCCGTACAAGTCCCGCATCGTCGATCCCGGCCCAAACTCCCAGTCAGAGTAAATCCGAAAGGAACGAAAAAGGCGGCCTAGATAGGTAATCTCTGGGTAGTTCTTGGAATCCTTGCGTTGCGACAGCACCGATTGCTGCGGGTCGGTTTCTTCATCCGACAGGATCAACTCCGACCCATGGGAATAAATCGTCGGGCACCCCTTCTGGTATGCGAGAAATGCCTCAACTGGCGACACCGAAGTAACTTTTTCATCCGTTATCGCAACTTTTCCTTTCCGTCCCGTAAAGGTCAGTTGGTAGCGAAGAGACTTCTTCACTTTTCGGAGATTTACGGTGGCATCAATTCTTGCAGCCGGAGTGACGGCACCCTTCCATAGGCAGTCCGAAACTCCTCCCGCACCGGCCACCGCTTCGGCGAAGTCGATCGGCAGGCCTTTTAGGAGGCCAATGGTTTCGATGAGATTCGATTTTCCAGAGGCATTGGGACCGATCAGAATGTTAAGAGGGCCGAGGTCTACTTGCGCTCCCTTCTCCCCAAAGGAGAACAGGTTTTGTATGCGTAGACTCTCAATAGCAGGTTTTCTCAACATGGGTCCTCTCCCTCACGCCTTCTGGGCAGTAATTATAGGTGACCCAAGGACGGAAGAGATGAAAATTCTGGCCTGTTTGCGTTAGAATGGGGCGCTCGTTGGCACTCATCTTGAGTTGGAGGGGAAAATGCAGCAGACAGCGGGGCCAAGGTTTGATCGGAAAGGGCGAGTGACATTGGCGCGGGCACTTCTATTTTTTTCCATACTGCTGCTCGGCGCACTGCCCGTTGCAGCGCAAACGGACGTAACCGGCTTCTGGGTCCTGAACGTTCCCACCGGAGACGGTAACTTCAGGAAGACGTTCTTCGATCTCAAGCAATCCGGCGAGCAGATCACGGGCGCAGTGTGGATTGACTCTGACAAAAAGACCATCAGCGAAGGAAGTTTTAGCGGCGGCAAAATGCATCTCGCAGTCATTTTGTCGTCTGGGGAGCCGCAGCGCCAAGCCCTTTACGAAGGCACGTTCCAGGGGGACAAGCTCCGGCTGGCGGTACGCTTCCCAGGCCGAGATGTCGCCGTGGGCTTTGCCGAGCGGACCACGCCGGAGGCGATGGCTTTGCCACTCCGCCTGCCCCCGCCGGAACTGCATGACGTGGCCGATAACGGCTTGGCCCTTGCACCTCCCATGGGTTGGAACAGTTGGAACAAATTTGCCGGCAGGGTGGATGACGTAACCGTGCGCACCATGGCCGACGCGATGGTGGCGAGCGGCATGCGCGACGTGGGCTACACTTACGTCAACATCGACGACACCTGGGAAGGACCTCGCGACGCGCAAGGAAACATTACGGGCAATCTGAAATTCCCCAACATGAAGGGGCTGGCCGATTACGTCCACTCCAAGGGGTTGAAGATTGGTCTCTACTCCTCACCCGGCCCACAGACGTGCGCCGGTTATGAGGGCAGCTACGGGCATGAGGCGCAGGACGCAAGAACCTACGCCGCCTGGGGTTTCGATTACCTCAAGTACGACTGGTGCAGCGCGGGCAGCATTTATAAAGATTCCGATCTGCAACCCGTCTACCAGAAAATGGGCGATGCCCTGCTCGCCAGCGGCCGCCCCATCATTTTCAGCCTGTGTGAATACGGGCTGGGCGATGTTTGGAAGTGGGGAGCCAAAGTGGGCGGCAATCTTTGGCGCACCACCGGGGATATTGACGATCACTGGAAGAGGATGGACGAAATCGGCTTCAAGCAGTTCGATATCGCTTCCTATGCGCAGGCCGGCCACTGGAACGATCCCGACATGCTGGAAATCGGCAACGGCGGAATGACCGCGGACGAATACCGCACCCACATGAGCCTGTGGTCGCTGCTGGCCGCCCCTCTGCTGGCGGGCAACGATTTGCGGTCGATGAGCGAGGAGACGAAGTCCATTCTGATGAACACCGAGGTCATCGCCATCGACCAGGACCCCGACGCCAGGCCCGTGAAGAAAATCTCCGAGCAGGGCCCCCTGGTAGTCGCGGCACGGCCTCTCATGCACCAAACCTGGGCCGTGGGACTTTTCAATCGAGGAGATGCGGCGGCAAAGGTGAGCGTCACCTGGAAGGAGCTCGGCTGGCACGGCAAGCTCCAGGCCCGCGACCTGTGGGCGCACAAGAACCTAGGCAGTGTTGCGGATCAGTTCTCCGCCGAAGTGCCCTCGCACGGAGTGGTGTTGATTACGGTAAAGCATTAGAGTCGGGAAACGGGACACGGGACTCGGAACTCGGGGACCTGGTCGGAACTCTGACCCATGGAGGCCGGTCATTCGATCTCGCAGGCTGATGAAAGAGTCGTTCATCTCGACGTAGCGGCGGGTTTACCCCGCCATATCTCTCTTGTTTTCAATGCCGGATGGCGGCGTAAAGCCGCCTCTACGTCCTTTTTCATGAGCCTGCTAGAAAGGCCCAAAATCTTTGCCAGATCCCAAGACCCGTGTCCCGTTTCCCGTGTCCCGTATCCCGTGTCCCGGATTGCATGGGGCCAAGATGAACTCTAAACCTCAAAGGCCGTTGGGAGAGCGGGTGGTGGAAGCGGCAAATGCCGCACTATCCGAGAACGGTTACGTAAGCCTCATCGACGTTTTCATGAGGATGGGATGGCTCGCTTCCGTGCACGTGGAGAGATGGCGCATCGGCCGCCTGCCCGATCTGGAAACGATGATTCAGGTCAACCCCGAAAAGATTTCCAAAACTATGGCTCTTTTCCAAGAGTGGGCGCACGACCGCAGCCTGAAGCCTAGCGAGACCGCCTACCTCGCGCGGACCACCGGCCCCCCGCGCGACTTGCAATTCAGCAAGAGCGGCGGCCCCGGCATCGAGCGTTTCTATCGGACGCATTACGTTTCACCTGAGCTTTCCGAGAAGAAACAGGAGAAACTGCGCGAGAAGCTCAGCCAACCCCCGGAGTTGGTGGTGTTCGACATTATTCGCGAGTCGAAGTGCTCGGAGTGCGAGGCGGAATTGGCAAAAGGAAGTTTCCTGGTCATGGAGGCCGAGCGGCCTCTCTGTCTGGAATGCGCGGACCTGGGGTGCTTGGTTTACTTGCCGAGCGGCGACGCCACGCTCACCCGCCGCGCGCGCAAATACAGTAAGCTCAGCGCCGTAGTGGTGCGATTCAGCCGGGCCCGCCGCCGGTATGAGCGGCAAGGGGCTTTGGTGGAAGAGGAAGCACTGCGAAAAGCTGAGGAAGAATGTCTCTCGGATGCCGACGTGCGCGCCCGGCGGCGCGAGCGCGACGCACTGCGGCGAATCGACGAAGACGAGAAGGTCACCACGTACTTGGCCGCGAAGATCCTCGATCAGTTTCCGCGGTGTCCCCCGGAGGAAGCTCGCACCATTGCCGAGCACGCCGCGCAGCGAGGCAGTGGACGCATCGGCCGCTCCGCCGCCGGCCGCCGCTTGGAACAGGAGAGCGTCCGGCTGGCCGTTATCGCGTCGATCCGCCATCGGCATACCTCATACGACGAAATCCTCATGGAAAGCGCCGACCGCGCGTGGGCACGCGCCCAGGTGCGGGACGAGATCGACGAATTCCTCCTCGCCTGGGGGGGTGAACATGAAGCGACATAGAACATCGAAGGGAGGAGTGGCGTTCCTATTCGACCTTGACGGCACGCTGATCGACAGCGTGTACCAACATGTGCTGGCATGGCGAGAAGCCTTAGAGGAGGCGGGCATCGAGCTTTCTGTCTGGCGTATCCATCGTAGGATTGGGATGAGTGGGGGACTGTTTATGCACGCGCTGTTCCGCGAGACCGGCCACCGCGTAACTCGCCAAGAGGCGGCGCGATTGGTGCGGTCGCATAAGGAAGCTTACCTCCGTCAAGCGAAGCAGGTCCGTCCGCTTCCGGGAGCCCGGGAATTATTGGCTTACCTGTCCCATGCAGGGGTCACCTGGGCCATCGCCACAAGCGGTCGACTGGAAACCGCGCAAGGCGCACTCGAGGCTCTTGGGTTGAAGGGCGACGCTCCCGTCATCACCCGGGATCAAGTCGCCCGCGCCAAGCCTGATCCGGATCTTTTCCTGGCGGCCGCCGAACGCCTTGGGGTGCCGATTACGGATGCCGTGGTCGTGGGGGATAGTGTGTGGGACCTTCTCGCGGCGCGCCGCTGCCGCGCCTTGGGAGTGGGCTTGCTTTCCGGCGGCTATGGTCAGGATGAACTGGAGCGGGCGGGAGCTTACCGGGTTTACCAAGACCCCGCCGACCTCTTGCGGCATCTCGACGAAGTGGGCGTGCGGTCGCAGGACTAACCCCGGGTGGCACAGGCTCTCCTGCCTGTGCTTGCACTATGCATAGGATGCATCAGGCTTGGACACAGGCAAGAGTGCCTGTGCCACATCGCACGACCTCGCCTTGACCGAAATCGCTGAGAAACCTGAGCTGCGCTGCAAGGTGCTAACGTACATTTCGCCGACTTGCCCACGGCGGAAGGACTGAGTTTCGACTACCACCTCCGCCCAAGGCACAGAGAATTCAAGGTGAGGGCGGCCATTCAAGAGCCAGGGGGGAAGAAGCCGCTCAGCGTGGGTGTGGACGCGCCCTTTCAGTTGCTGTAGGCGTGCTCAACGCCTGTCTTGCCCTTGCGCGTTGCGCCGGTTCGTTGATAAATAGAACTTGGCCGTCATTCCGATTTCAGGCGCTGGGGTGAGGAACAGTCACAGTGCTGGGAATTTTGCACAAACCCGCTCAAGCATACGTAGACGGTGGACGATAACTCTTGGAGGGACCCGAAGATGCAAATTAAGGCAAAGCTGGTTGTCCTGCTTCTGGCACTCTGGACAGCATTTCTGATGACGCCACCCACTTACGCGGCAGCCGCGTCGCCGGAGGTGGAAAACCTGGTGCGTGGATTCCCAACTCTAGACCAACTGGAAACCCACTTGGGCTTGGAGACTGCGCAAGAAGGCACTGAAAATCCGCCGCCGAGAGTCCATGCGAATTCGGGGGGTACGGGAGGCTCCATTTACCCCGTGAGTGCGCGATGGTTCACCGCGCCCCACGCCCCCGATCCCTTCAGCGCCTCGGCGCCGGGCTCAAATGCCGAACCGGGCGAAAAACCGTTGGCTTCCTTGCTTGCCAATATGGATGCCGCGCAAAAGGAGGCGGGGGATCTGGGCAAGGAAATCAGCAGGCAGAACAACCTCCCCATCAACAAGTATCTGCTCGACCGCTGGACCGGATACGCCCGAACGGATTACGGCACGGACATCACCGGGCTGTTTGTGAATGGCATCGGTATCGGCTCATTTCAGCAAACCTTGCGGCAGAGCTATGGCGCCAGTTACAACTTGCCCCTGCTCCAACGCTTTTCCGGCAGCACCAAGTGGACTCGAATCCTCAGCGGGTGGACCGTCAGCAGCAGTGCCGGCGTCATGCCACTGATCAACCCGACGTCGCAATTGCAGCAACTCCTCAATAACCTTTCATTCTCCTGGTCGGTTTCGCTCAGCTATAACATTTCTGGCGGGATGCTGCGCAGAATACAGGACGGACAGTACGACCAGGAAGCAGCCGTGGGTAAGGCGGCAGGTCGCGCTACCGCCACGCGGGAGGAACTGCTTAGAAAGATGGCCCTTCGGATCGATGCTTTGTCCGCAAATCGACCCGTCCGCGACACCCGCTTGACCTCCCTGCGAGAACTCTATCCGCAGTTCGAGCTCTATCAGGCGCGGTACGAGCAGGCCACATCGTGTGACGAGGAGATGGAGAACTTCTTCACCCTGAAAGGTCTGGCGCTTAGCCTGCTGACTCTGGCCGGCTACGACCGCCCTGACAACACGGGGAGCAACCTTCTGCAAACCTGGAAAAGAGCTCGGTTCGTAGGTTGCGGAAGGACTTCATAGGCGGGCGGCCTTTCACCACGTCACTTTCACCACTTCGTCGAGATCCGTGGGAGGCGCACCCGGAAGCGTCAGCAAAACGCGATCGCCTTCTTCCTTCCAAGTCACGGCCTGGCCGTTCCGCAGCAACTTCGCTGCTTTGGGCGGCTGCGCTCCGATTAAGGTGGCCGTCGGCTTTTGGCGCGAGAGGAAATGCACGTACCACACGTTGCCCTTTACGGTCACAGGGGCATCGCTGCGCTCTGGATACGGTCCGGCCTCGACCTCGAACACTGATACGCCGCTATGTTTCATCCACGCCGCCATCTCATCGCAGATGGCGTAGTACTCGGGTGACATCGTCCCATCCGGTCGCGGCCCGAAGTCGGGAAGGTAGTTGCCACCCCAAGCGCGATTCCTGGCCAGCCGCTCGATGAGATGGCTGGCAGGACGACAAGGAGCTTTCTCACCCCGCCAGCTCCAACCCACGCAAATCTGCTCGCACTGTTCCCAAGCGCCCGCTGGCCGCTGGGTGGGATTCTTGGCTTCAAAGTCGGTATTGTAGTCGCCGAACGGCTTGTTAGGACCCCATATGAAATACCGGTCGTTCTGCACCATGTTGAGCTGAAGCTGACGTGTGTAGCGATACATCTCTTCGCCGTGAATGTCGATGCCTTCCGGCCAATCGTAGCCATCCCACCAGAGCAAATCGATGGCACCGTACCGGGTCAACAGTTCTCCCACTTGGCCCTTCACGTAAACATAGAACTGGTCGAAGTACTTCTGCATCTCGCTCAGGGGCATGTCAGCCCATGTGGGAAGTCCCTGTCTCTGCGGATGCGAATGGTGCATTTCCCCATCCCGCCGAGGGAAGGATCGGTGCGGCCAGCCCTTCGGGTTGTAATGCCAGTCGGTGGGGGAGTAATAAAAGCCGACCTTCACTCCGTGCTTCCGGCAAGCGTCGACGTAGGGCTGCACGAGGTCACGGCCGTGCAGCTTCTGCTTGGTGCTGAATTCGCCGTAATCGCTCGGCCACAGGGCGTAACCGTCGCAGTGACGGGTGGTTAGAACGCTATACTTGAAGCCGGCCCTTGCTGCCGCCTCCATCCAACGGTCTGGATCATAGCTCTGGGGATCGAACTGGTCAGCCAGCGCGTCGTACTTCTCTGGCGGCCAGTATGGATTGGGGTTTCCCGCATCCTCGTACATCCCCCACGAGATTTCGATTTGCCCGATGCTCGATGGCCCCCAGTGAAGAAACAAGCCAAGGCCCGCCTTCTGATACCAGGATTGAATCGGCCGGTGGGTTGGCCGTGAGTCTGTCCCCCTCACCGGATTGAGGTTCGCTTGACCTGCGAGGGGCAGAGCAACAGTTGCCGCGACGGCTTGAATGAAATTTCGCCGGTTCATAATGTTCCAGCAGATTCCCTTTGCACTTCTTGACACTGCCACACGGCGATGGTCGCCTGCAGCACGGGGTCAACGATAGTTTTTCACCACATCACTTCCACCACCTCGTCGAGATCCGTGGGCGGCTCAGTGGGGAGCGTCAGCACCACGCGATCGCCTTCTTCCTTCCAAGTCGCGGCCTGGCCGTTCCGCAGCAACTTCGCTGCTTTGGGCGGCTGCGCTCCGATTAAGGTGGCCGTCGGCTTTTGGCGCGAGAGGAAATGCACGTACCACGCGTTGCCCTTTACGGTCACAGGGGCATCGCTGCGCTCCGGATACGGTCCGGCCTCGACGTCGAACACTGATACGCCGCTATGTTTCATCCACGTCGCCATCTCATCGCAGATGGCGTAGTACTCGGGTGACATCGTCCCATCCGGTCGCGGCCCGAAGTCGGGAAGGTAGTTGCCGCCCCAAGCACGATTCCTGGCCAGCCGCTCGATGAGATGGCTGGCAGGCCGGCAAGGGGCTTTCTCACCCCGCCAGCTCCAACCCACGCAAATCTGCTCGCACTGTTCCCAAGCGCCCGCCGGCCGCTGGGCCGGGTCCCTGGCCTCATAATGTGTGTCGTAGTCGCCCAACGTCCTCTTTAGACTCGTCCAGAGGCAGTACCGGTCGTTTTGCACTATGGTGGGCTGAAGCTGGCGGACGTAGCGCTGCATGTCTTCACCATGAATGTCGATGCCTTCCGGCCACTCGTAGCCATCCCACCACAACAAGTCGATAGCGCCGTAACGGCTCAGCAATTCTCCCACTTGGCCCTTCACGTAGACATAGAACTGATCAAAGTACTTCTGCATCTCCCCCATGGACATATCGACGAATTTGGGAATCCCCAGTCTCTGCGGTTGCGAATGGTGCATTTCCGCATCCCGCCGCGGAAAGGCCCGATGCGGCCAACCCTTCGGGTTGTAATACCAGTCGGTGGGCGAGTAATAAAACCCGACCTTCAATCCATGCTTCCGGCAGGCCTCCACATACGGCCGCACCAAGTCCCGGCCGTGCAACTTTTGTTTTGTGCTGAACTCGCCGAATTCGCTCGGCCACAAGGCGTAGCCGTCGCAATGCCGCGTCAGGAATACGCAGTACTTGAAGCCGGCACGCGCTGCCGCCTCCAACCAGCGGTCTGGGTCGTAGTTCTGCGGATTGAACTGGTCGGCCAACGCGTCATATTTCTCCGGCGGCCAGTACGCGTTGGGTTTGCCGATGTCCTCAAAAATTCCCCACCCAATTTCGATGTTTCCCACGCTTGAGATCCCCCAGCAAATGAAAAGCCCGAGGCCGGCCTGCGAAAACCACGATGGGGTTGCGACGTGGGACGCCGTTCGCCGCGCTGCCGCCAGCCGCGCCACCTCAGGAGCTACTAGGGACAAAGTGCCCGTTGCTGCAATTCTTTGTATGAAATTTCTTCGGTTCATAATTATTCCTCAAAATCCCCTTTCGGACTTTTCGCCTCCCCCCCGGTGCGCCGTGATGATCAATCCCCGTCGGCGGATCGACAAAGGCTATTTCACCACGCCACTTCTACCACCTCGTCGAAATCCGTGGGCGGCGCACCCGGAAGCGTCAGCAAAACGCGATCGCCTTCTTCCTTCCAAGTCGCGGCCTGGCCCGTCCGCAGCAACTTCGCTGATTTCGGCGTGTGCACTCCCCTCAAAGTTGCCGTAAGCTGCTGGCGTGAAAGGAAATGGACATACCACACGTTTCCCTTCACGGTCACCGGAGCATCGCTGCGCTCCAGATACGGTCCGGCCTCGACGTCAAACACCGAAACCCCACCGTACTTCATCCACGCCGCCATCTCGTCGCAGGCGCTGTAGTACTTGGGTGACATCGTCCCATCCGGCCGCGGCCCGAAGTCGGGAAGGTAGTTGCCGCCCCAGGCACGATTCCGCACCAAGCGCTCGATGATATGGCTGGTGGGTTTGCAAGTCACCTCACCGCGATAGCTCCAGCCTCCGCAAATCGTTTCGCACTGTTCCCAGGCGCCGGCGGGCCGCTTGACGGGATTCTTGACTTCAAAGTCGGTGTTGAAGTCCCCGAACGGCTTGTTGGGACCCCAGATGAAATATCGGTCGTTTTCTACGATGTCGGGCTGAAGCTGGCGGACGTAGCGCTCCATGTCTTCGCCGTGGATGTCGATCCCATCCGGCCAGTCGTAGCCATCCCACCAGAACAAGTCAATGGCGCCGTAGCGGGTCAACAATTCCCCCACCTGCCCTTTCACGTAAACATAAAACTGGTCCAAGTACTTCTGCATTTCGCTCAAGGGCATATCGGCCCACTTGGGAAGTCCCTGTCTCTGCGGATGCGAATGGTGCATTTCCGCATCGCGCCGGGGAAAGGCCCGATGCGGCCAGCCCGGCGGGTTGTAATGCCAATCGGTGGGGGAGTAATAAAAACCAACCTTCACTCCATGCTTCCGGCAAGCGTTGACGTAGGGCTGCACCAAATCTCGCCCGTACAACTTCTGCTTGGTGCTGAACTCGCCGTAGTCGCTCGGCCACAGGGCGTAGCCGTCATGATGCCGTGTTATGAATACGCCGTACTTGAAGCCGGCTCTCGCTGCCGCCTCCATCCAGCGGTCAGGATCATAGTTCTGCGGATCGAACCGCTCGGCCAACGCGTCATATTTCTCCGGCGGCCAGTACGCGTTGGGTTTGCCAGCATCCTCGTACATACCCCACGAGATTTCAATGTTGGCCACACTCGAGATCCCCCAGCTTATGAAGAGCCCGAGGCCGTCCTGCAAATACCAAGGCTGGATCGGCCGGTGCGACGGCGATGTGTCCACCCCTGCCAGCGTCACCCTTCCAGGCGTTACCAGCGGCAAAGTAGCGGTCGCGGCAATGGTTTGAATGAAATCGCGCCGGTTCATATGAGTCCTGTTCGTCCTGAATCAGAGTGTAAGCCCCAGAGGGGCGGTGTCGTGTAGCCCCTGCCGGGGCTTAAGGTGTAGCGCGGGCCTACAGAACAGCTCCGCGCTACCGCATCAAGAATACCCGATCCGTATTAGCAACTCCTCGAACTCCCCCGGCACCTCCATCAAGGGTTTACCCACGGATTCACCCGCGAACTTCACCAAGTTGAGCAGCAATCGATCTGCGGCCGGGTGCTTATCAACCTGGTCCAGAAGAGGAAAGGTGTTTAAGACGAATCTGCCCTCGCCGAATCGATACACCCCCAGCAGCACACCCGAGGCGTACCCGCCCGGCGTGGAGTAGCCCGCGGCGAAAGCAGCGGCGATGACCTCCGCCGGTGTCTCCTGTCCGTCGAAGAGATAGTTGGGAATCACCGGGCCGTAATAATACCAGTCCAGGATGCCGCGCCCCTGCAAACCTTCGAAAACCGGATGCGCCTTCGCCACGCACTCCTTGTGGTACAGCCAGTCGTTGAATTTATAGCAGCGCCCTTTTTGTGCCAAAGGAAGCCACGCCACGGCGTCTTTTTCCCTCTTGAAAGCATTTTGGGAAAGGAACACCGCCGTGCCGCCTCGGGCCACGCGCCGGGCCAACTCTCGCCAAGCCTCGCGATCTCCACTTGCTTCTGCGGGTTCCCCCACCAAAATCAGTTCCCGGTGGCTCGGTGCGGCTCCTCTGAAAGGCTCGCCGATCACTCCCCGAGATTTAAGCCAAGTCTCTACCTGCGAGGGGACTCCCCAGAGCGTCACGCGTTGATCCAAGCGGGGCAGAGATTGGGGGTCGGTAAGGTGAAATTGCCAGCAGGCCTCGGTGGCCGCCGCCCCTTTGTCGAAAGACGCCGTCAACTCGTAATCGCCAGGCGGGCCGTTCAGTGCAACTTCTTCCGCCATGACCGGCACAGCCAGCGGACCATCTGCGCCAGCCAGCACGCTGGGAATAAGCGCGGTTGCAGCCTTCTCCCAAGCGATTCCCGCCGGACCCCAAACCCGGAATCGCGCCGGGTACTCGCCGGGGCGCAGCACATCTTCATTGGCAAGGACACCTTCCAGCTTCACGGTCTCACCCACATACACATTCGTCGGGTTCACAAAGAGGCACCAGCGGACCGGAGCCCATCCATCGCGCATCGCGTCCATCACACTTGGCTTCCAGTCGCGCCAGAACCTCCAAACACCTTCTCCCGTAAGGCCGTGGTCCAGTAAGCCGGTCAGATTGAATCCGCAGATTTTGGGGTTCGACCGAATGGCGTTGAAACCCAGCAACCTGTGCCGCGCCATGCGAACCTGGCTGTCGCGCAGGAAGAACTCCGGGAACGCGTACACTCCTTCCATCCCCAGGCGTTTCCAATCGGCGGTCAGATTATCGGCCATGGACTTCACCACCACGTAATCCTCCATGTCGGGGCTGGCGCCGAGCTGTTCGTACATCCGCGCCTCGTGGATGACGTCCATCATGCTGCCAATCCCGTATTCGGAAAGGAAAACCGGCTTGCTGTCCTGGCCCAAAGTTCGAAGCTGGTTGGTGATTTCCAGAGTCTGGGGAACGTGCGGGTAGAAATGGACATCGCCGACGTCCTGAGCTTGTCCCCCGACCTTCGTCATGCGGGTAGCGGCAGCCCCCGGCGCCTCTTTCCCCCACACGTGCTCCCATTCTGAGCTGCCGGGATTGCTCGCGGACCCGATGCCGGGTTGCTTATCCCATCGACCACTGCCGAGAAGCACCAGACGGCTGTCGTCCAACGATCGAACCAAGGGCAAAGCCGCAACTGCTTCGCGAAACACCGGACCGTCGTACGTCTCATTCAGCATGCCCCACATCGCCAGGCTGGGGTGGTTGCGATCCCGCTGTACCATTTCCCGAATTGACAACTCGTATCGCTTCTTCATCTGGGGAGAATCCGCAAGCAGCCATCCCGCCAACGATTCCTCGTAGACCAGCAGGCCGATCTCATCGCACAGATCAAGCTGATAGGGATGGGCCATGCCGGAAATAAAGCGCAGCATGTTGAAACCGCAAGCCTTCGCGTACAGCAGGTCGAGTCGCAAAAGGTCCGGCGCTCCGGCGGGCGGCACAACCTGGCCCACGGGACAGTGATTCCCGGTGTGGCTGCTGCGCACGAAAATCCGTTTGCCGTTCAGCCGGAAGTAGCCCTTTTCCACGCGAAAGTCCCGGAAGCCGCAACGCACCGACGCCTCGTCAGCGCCGTCCACGCCCTCCGCATTCACCCGCACCGTTACGCGATACAAGTACGGATCATTCAAATCCCATAGCCGGTGGTTCTCCACATGCAGCGTCACATCAACCTGTGTGTCTCCCGTCGCCATGGCCCGCGCAATGCGCTTAAACAGTAGGGTCTTTCCGGTAGCGGCGGGGCTCACGACCAGTTGGAGATGACCTTTCGTGGCCCTGGAAGCCGCACTGCGAAGCCGGACTTGCGCGCGGATGTCCCCGGTTTTCCAATCGGGGCGGAGGAATATATCATCCACGCGCACCGCCGGCGTCATCAGCAACTCCACCGGCTCCACAATTCCCCCGTAATCGAAACCGGACCCCGAGACAAAATCCACGCGCTCGTTCCGGTGCGGGATTTCTTTCAAGGTCATCCCGTCGATGGGTTGGTCTCCAGGTTTCAACACGCGCACGGCGAGCAGGTTGGTCAACTCAGGTTTAATGGTGTGGGTAACGTCAACTTCAAAAGGGGTCTCTGAACCCTCGTGCCCGCCGACGCGTACGCCGTTCAGCCAGACCTCGGCAAAGTAATCCACAGCGCCGAATTGGATCAGGTAGCGGCCCTGGGCAAAAAGATGGGCCGGAGCGGTGAACTCGCGCCAGTACCAGACCACACCGTGGTAGGCAGGAAAAACTTCCTGAAAAATCCCCGGCACCCTCACCCGCGAGGCATCGTCGGCAGAGCGGGCAAACCATTTCTGCTCCCGCCCAATATTCTGCGGGTCGCGCACAATCATCCACTCGCCGCTGAGATCGATTACGGGAGTGGCAATGTCTGCACCCAAGTTGTCGGGCTTCGGAATCGAATGTGGCCCCGGCGCTTGCGGGCCGGCGGTGGCCGATGCCGCTTGCTTGTCGAGTAAGGTGCCCGCCACTCCCCCCGCAATTCCCAACTCCGTCATGTCTTTCAGGAAACCTCGACGGTTCATATGTTTCCCCTTTCAACTTGCGTAAGAACCGCTGCCAGGTAAGAGGAGCATCCCCGCCCTATTTCCAGGTGCTCAGGCGCTCGGACTTCTTCTGGAAGGCGGAAGCTAGCGATTCAGTTCGTGCTACAAGCAGGGTGCGCCGGCCTTCTATTGTTCTTGTGAATACGAGCGAGGCTGGCCCGACATAGCGAGTCCACATCTTCTCAAAATAATTCGCGTGCTCCTTCTTCTTCCCGATCAGGTCAGGCACGGGATGAAAATCGCGCCGTGTCCACCAGGCAAATCTCGATTGCCGGACCAAAAGGTATCGGGGGTTCTCCACAACTCCCAGCACCTCACGAAGCACGCGGACAAACAAAGCTGCTTCCTCGGCGGTGCTGCGACTCAGCCAACAGAAGGCCGTGCCCATTTCTCCGGGACCGGAATACACACGAAGGTCTGAAAAAGGCGTCTTGATCGCTCCCGTCGAGGCGAGTGTGCGCGCCACCGCCAAGCCCACTCGCTGCAAGCTGGATTCGACCGAACCATGCCGGATGAAGAGCCATACCGCCTTCAAACAGGGCGGGAGGAAGAAGATCGTGGCAAACAGAAACACGAAGGCGACCGCAGTCCAGAACTGCTGCGAGGAGCGGGCGAATCGGAGCGTCCGAGGCAAGAATTCCCCTAGAATCAACCCGCCGATGCAAAGTCCCTGCAACAGCAGTGCCTTGAGCGTATTGTAAAAGATGAACCCTCTGGGCAACGACGCCGTGGGTGCACGGAGCCCTTCCACCATGCCCGTCCCATGACGTAAGCAAACCTCCCACTTATGTCTCAGGCCCTCGCGGTCAGTAGCTTGCTGCGCCATCTTTGCGTTGATTTGCTGGATTCGCTCGCAGTCGAACGGTGGTTCACCCAGGCCAAGCCGCCGTATGCCGCTTTCGATCACGTCCTCGGACGACGCAACACCGGCGAATGCTTTGAAACGGCGCTCCAAAACAGCAAAATCCTCGCCAGGAGCGTCCGAAGGCTCCACACACACGAGGTGCCAGACATTCGCGGTCTTCTCGGGGTGACCGGGCAAGGAGCGGATGGCCCGGCCCCGCATCTGGTTTGACAACATAAACGTCCCGACCACACTGGCCAGGATGAGGCAGTTGATAGCAGGTGCGTCCCAGCCTTCCCCCAGCAAGGATTTTGTACCGACCAACACATTGATTCCGCCTTCGGAGAAGAGCTGCGTCACGAGTTGTACTGCCCCGTGCTCATCGCTCGAGCCGATCTCTGCCGTACAGTACCGCTCGTCGTGGGCGAGGGGGACAAAACGAATGGCGTCCGGAGACATACCCATGGAGGCGGCGATTTTGCGAACCGAATTCGCGCAGCTTTGCGGTAGGATGACCAGAGATCCGGTGAGAACCCCAAGATTCAAGTTCTGAAGCCGGGCGCGGCGGAGCGCTTCAAAGATCGGGACGATGCCGAGTTCTTCCAGGGGCCTGACCTCATCGTGGTTTCTCGGAAGCTCCTGCTTTCGAATGAAGTCTCCCAGAACGACGGCACGCAAGCTGCTTCCCAGCGAGGCCGCTTCAAGCTTGACGATCTCAACAATACTGTCCAGCTTGCTGGTGCTGCCGCTCAGTATACTTGCCAGCCGGTGAGGGTGTTGGAGAGTTACGTGGCCGTGCTCGATGGCGCCGACCTCATGCAGGCGGTGCCGCAGTTTGCGAAGCGTGGCGCTGTGCTGCGGGTCAGTTTCAAGTTCATCCTTGAGACAGCCGTTGAGCAACACTTCCAACCATGTGAGATTCAGCGCGGGCAGAGTTTGGCCTGATGTCCCAAGAATCTCCAGAAGTTCCTTGCAAGGGGGATGCCCGACGTGGTTCAGGAAGATCAGAATGCTGGAGAAGTAGTCTGCCTCCGTCAGGATCTCTTCCAGGTGATCATGAGGTTTGCAAACCCAAGGGTGCGCGGCTAGAAGGCTAACGAAGTCCCGATCTGCGCAAAGCTCCGCAACCAGACTTTCGACATTCCTTCTAAACTCGTCAAGGTTGCGGCGTTCCTGCTCTGAGGGAGAGCTAAAGTAAACGTAGTCTTGATGGGCACAAAGGTCGCCGGTGGCGACCAACTCCGGAGCGGATATCTCAGCGCTAACAGGGCCGCAGAGTTCTTCATAGCGCTCCCATTCGGATGGCAGGACATCATAAGGAGGTGTCGCTGTCAAGGCGACGACCGTGGGACGATCCAGGCTATGGATAACCGCCGTCAGCGTGCGCCACCATTCGCTTCGCAGGTGGTGAGCCTCATCCACCACAACCGTTTTCACCTTGGCGGTGGACAGCACCTCGATCAACTCCGCGGCCGCGCCGTTGGTCTTGGGCGCAACATCCTCGCACGGCACAGGAGCTTTGGCCCCGTTTGAATGCACCTCCTCGTGGTCTTCCTCTTCGATTCCCTCACGACCGACGAGGGCACAGTGGAGGGCCTGGTAAGTGGCGACGGTCAGGAACGCGGGATGGCGAATGTCCGTGGATATCCAAGGCGGTCTTCTTGCTCCCAAAGGAATGAACAGACTTATGAACCGGTCGATCCATTGATCGCGGATGGTCAACGTTGGAGAGAGGATCAGGGTTGGCTTGTTGAGGCGACGAACTACCTCAAGGCCGAGGACGGTCTTTCCTGAGCCCGGAGCAGCAACTACGTGCAGGCAGTGGTCCTGCAAGTACTTGTCGAGGCCGTCGAGAACACGCCGCTGGTACGTACGCCAGGATTTGCAAAACTCGACGTTGGAAGGGAAGGCATCCACTGGATTCGAGCGGTTCGGTGAATCCTTGGTGAGGGACCCGCTGCGTCGGGGTCACATTTAATCATCCCGTTTCGCAATACTCCGCGGCCGAGATGATAGCAGATCGTATGCTCTCTCAGTGCTATCAATGTTTACCGTGATGATGTCACCCATACCGGGGTTCACCAATTCAATTTATCTCCCTTTTCCCACGGCTGGCGCCATGGGCTAAATTATGTCACTTGTGTCCAAAACAGGTTTTTGAGGTGATGGGTGAACGGCAGGGTTGCCCTCCTGCAACGGCGGCTTCAGAATGATGTTGCTGAAGTATCTCTGAACGCCATTGAGGAGGGCACCCC
>Ga0181533_1001983_pt1 | contig 24934 bp, 21 predicted proteins | sample PEATcosm2014_Bin_45_FD_119772 | JGI IMG/M metagenome (GOLD analysis project Ga0181533, IMG submission 119772) | Peatland microbial communities from MTU Mesocosm Facility, Houghton, MI, USA - PEATcosm2014_Bin11_60_metaG | ecosystem: Environmental > Terrestrial > Soil > Wetlands > Peat | place...
AAGCAGTTGGATCTGTCATTGACGCTGCTGAATGAAAATGAAAGCCTTGCATTAACAAAAGATAACCAGATTATTATTCATGGTGCTACCTTCCAGCACATTACTGATAACGAAAAACAAAAGTATGGTATCGAAGACGGTTTCAAGGTCGTTCATCTCGATAACGGTTTGCTGAGAAATTCGGGTATCAGGGAAGGTTTTATAGTAATTGCAGTCGATAAACAACCTATCCATACAACCGAGGACCTCAAAGAAGCTTTTACATCGAAGAGGGGAGGTGTTCTGATTGAAGGCGTATACCCTAATGGTATGAGGGCGTATTATGGCATAGGACTATAATAAGGAGTGAGAAAATAATGAGACAATTAAAAATATCTAAATCAATAACCAACCGGGAAACCGCTTCTCTTGATAAATATCTTCAGGATATTGGTAAGGAGGAATTGATCACGACTGATGAAGAGGTTCAGCTAGCACAGCGGATCCGTGCAGGTGACCAGCATGCACTGGAAAAACTTTGCAAGGCAAACCTGAGGTTTGTCGTATCAGTTGCCAAACAATACCAGAATCAGGGACTCAGCCTTCCTGATCTTATCAATGAAGGGAACCTCGGATTGATCAAGGCAGCCCGCCGTTTCGACGAGACACGTGGATTTAAATTTATATCCTATGCAGTCTGGTGGATCCGGCAATCGATATTACAGGCTCTTGCCGAGCAGTCCAGGATTGTCAGGTTGCCTTTGAACCAGGTTGGATCACTGAGCAAGATGAACAAAGTTTCTTCCCGCCTTGAACAGCGGTTTGAGAGACCTCCATCCGCGGATGAGATTGCCAGTGAAATGGAAATCCCTGAACATAAGGTGGAAGAAACATTACGTATTTCCACGCGGACCATCTCCATGGATGCCCCGATCGATCAAGACGATGACCTGAAGTTTATCGATGTCTTTGTAGCGGAAGATGTGCCAGGTACTGATGAAGACCTTATAAGGGAATCACTCGCAAGAGAAGTCCAGCGGTCACTTTCCACACTTGCCGAAAAAGAACGGGAGATCATCAACCTTTTTTATGGAATTGGTGTTCCGCACAGCTATACCCTTGAAGAGATCGGCGATATGTTTGGTCTTACCAGGGAAAGGGTGCGTCAGATCAAGGAAAAAGGATTACGAAGGTTGAAACATTCTTCACGCAGTAAATTGCTGAAGGCTTATCTTGGATAATTCATCCTGATCGTCTTTTTTAGATCCGGATGAAGACTGAGATATACGGGGCATGTCGTTGCTGAATGCCAAATGATGGTTTTTTCTTTCTCGGAATATACTCTTTCGGGGAAATAGAATTCTACAATGACTTCATCGACCCGCCTGGGATTTTCAGCCATGATCTTGGTGATCTTTAATTCAGTCCCATCTACATTAAAGTTGTGTGCTTGAGCTGCTATCCCTATGATGGTCATCATGCAGCTCCCCAGGGATGCTGCAAGCAGATCAGTGGGGGAGAATGCCTCACCTTTCCCTTTATTGTCAACCGGGGCATCAGTAATAATTGTATTCCCCGATCGCACATGTGTGGCACTTGTCCTTAATCCACCCAGGTATGTTGTTCTGACTGTTTCCATAATTCAAAAATCATTATTAATAATATGTAATCCCAGCATATCCGACCCAGTGATGCAAGGTTGCGATCGCGGTTTTTCCCATTCTCAGGTCATCAACTTTTATTTTTGGTTCATCCAGCGATGTGCCATAACCCCTAAAGATCCCCTGCAAGGGTTTTGATGAGGATGCAGCCTGCATCTTCATGATAGTCAGCAATCCAAGAGGTACTGAATATCTCCCGCACCAGGTCCATTTATAAGACTTATAATCATCCTCTTTCAGAGTGAATTGTGTGAATTTTTTTATTTTTTCCTGTTCCAAAGGCCCTGAAAGACTTTCATCAATAATCTGTTTTTCATGATCTTTTGCTGCCTTGTAACCTTCCTCATCACAGCCATAATATGCAAAATTCGATCCATTCCACTCTTCATCACCATAATGAACTGCATCTGTCGAGATCACAAAAGCGACATCTTTTCCCCATTTTAGCCCCTTATCCTTCATTGCCTTTTCAATGGCCGTCGCCAGAAGGCCTGAAAGGTGATCCATCCTCTCATAAGGCATATAAGAAACCAGGATAGATATGATCCTGATCTTCCGGTTAAAAAACTGAAGGTAAGGAATGATCGCTTCAACCGAGTGTTCTGACTGTTGGAGACTGTCGTGAATAATATATGCTTCCGGTGGCAGGTTTTTTATGATGTCTTCGCGAAGACCTGGGATCCTGATGTTGCCATAGGGCTCTTTCCACTCATCAAAGGTATCGAAGACCAGACGGTTATCAATATTGAACTTTTTCGCCTTATGTGCTACCCCGAACAATATGATAGTGTTTGCATGGATGTTCTTCAGTACTTCAGGATATAACCATCCCGCATAAACATAATCATCATGGGGACAAATTGCAGCTTTCTGCAACAGAGGAGAACCTTTTTTACTGAGATCAGCAGGGAGGTTATCACCATGCCTGTTCAATCTCCTGATCCGGTTCATGACAGAATCCATCTGCCATGCATGGGATGCAAATCCAACTGTATCAACATATTGTTTGACACGGATGACAGCAGAACTTTTCTGTGAAGAGATTTTACCGCAGATCATCGTCATGATCAAAAGGAAGGCCAGACGATAATACATTTTTACTAGGGGAATATTCATTTCGGTTTAAATTGGTCATGTAAAGTTACCAAATTTAAGCGGAGAATGGTTTCAACGATACTATTTCTATTATTCCTTTATCCCCGTCCAGCTTTACCATTTCTGCTTCTTTCAGAAAATGCTTTGCACCTTTCGCTCCCACCACTGCAGGTATTCCATATTCCCGTGCAACAACGGCGCCATGGGAAAGGGGACTGCCAATTTCTGTGATCAATCCGGATACGATGCTGAAATAAGGTGTCCAGCCGATATCTGTGAAAGAGGCTACCATGATCTCCCCTGGTTGCAGCATCGCCGCGTCTTCAAGGGTGTCGACAACCCTGACTCTTGCCTGCACTTCACCACTGCTTACCGGTGTCCCTTTTAACTGCCCGTCAAGTATCACAATTTCCTGTTCTTCTTCAATAGGCTCAGGAATTCCCTGGCAAACCTCGGGAAACTGTAATGCTGCCGTTTGTGGAAGCTGCTCCCTGCGCTTATTGGCTTTATCCCGCCAGGAACCTGAATGGTCACTTATCAAACGTCCGATCTCTTCATGTGTAAGATAATAGACCTGGTCAGTATCATCCAGGAATCCATCCCTGACAAGTAGTTCAGCATAATGCTGCCAAGCTTTCCGGACCTTGTGCAACACTTTAATAGAAGCTGATTTGGTAATCTCTCTCCGTGCGACAGATCTGCGGGCATTTGAAAGAAAAGACCTGATACTAAGTTTTTGCCATATTTTTAACCCGGCCAATATATCTTCTGTCTTTTTACGGGCAACCTGATAAGCTTGTACTTTTGCTCCTGATCTTACCCTGTTCTGCAACATCTGAACCAGCAGCAGCGGATCTTCCTCCCAAGGTTTTTCTTTAAGTTCGGCTTCCCTTACACAACGATGCCCGTGCCGTTCAATAAACTTCTTATAAGTATTGCAGACCTCGGGTGGAGAATCGTATTCCATAAGATGCAAGGCTTGTGGAGGGGTCAATGAAATAAAGATATCAGCAAAATGTTTATTGGTGTATATCAATGAAGCAAACTTTTCCAATGATTTAACCGCATCTGCACTTTCAATATCCGGAATATCGGTCAAAAGAAGTGTGGCAATATGGTGATCATCGGCATCAGGGATACGTTTTTGGGAAGTGAGGATCTCCATGATTGCCGAATAGAGCGTTCCTGATTGCGCAGATGCAATGATATGATGACCAAAGGCTTCTTTTAAAATTTCCCTCACTTCACACAAGGCCTGGTAATCTTTTTTCAGATCACCTGTTTCGATGACTTTGTAATCATTGGCGAGATGAAGCAGCTTTCGTACATGTTTCCTGGTAAAGCTCAGGTTGATCATCTGTTTGATAAAATGAAACACCCTGACAGGAAAATTTGATGTGAATTTTATGGCTGGTACCTCAATGACCTTCCCGATGATGGCGAACTGGACGTTTTCTGCTTTATTCATCCAGACATTTTTCGGGTAATCCATCATATTCGACATATTGATGAACAACCTGTTATAGAACATCTGGATATACCTGAATTCCTTCCATTTTTTCAGGCTGTAGGCTCCTGCTGCCTCAGCCCAGACCGTCATACCATAATCAACCGCATGAAAGGATACGGAATAGGTTAGGGGAGTGACGACTCCCGGCATCATCTCGCCGATATTGCCGAGTGTCCATGTATCGTGGCATGGGACTTTTACAGTATCCAACTCATTGTAGTGAACATCAGGAAGGGTCGTAACAGGCCTGACTTGCAGCCATTGAAGCTTGTCTTCCTCGTCAAAGGCCCATTCCATATCTACTGGATAACCAAAATGTTCTTCTGCTTTCTTTGATGAATCAAGGATTTCCCTGATCTGTACCGGGGATAACAGGTCTCCTTGTTTTTTTACCTGTTCACAGATATTGGATCCACTGCGAAATATTTTATAATGAATGGCATCCTTTACCCCGCTTACCAGACCTTCGCCATGACCTTTCACAGCATTGATGACCATCTGGTCACGACGACCTGTCACAGGATCGGCCGTGAAAACCACACCAGCGACTTTTGCATTCACCATATTCTGCAGGATCACAGAAATCCGCAGATCAGCATCTTCTGAAAGGTTGGTGGCATATTCCTGTACCCGTTCTGATCGTGTTGCTTTTATACAATTAATGATCGCATCCCTGATCTCTTGATAACCATCAAGGTGCAGGTATGTCTCAAACTGTCCGGCAAAAGAAGCATTTACCCCATCCTCGCTGACAGCAGAAGAGCGAACGGCTTTAGGTCCATTTCCAAGCTGTGCAATGCTCTTTTTGATGGATTGATCATCAAGGTTTTGGATGTCGGGATGAATGATCACAAAAGCCTCCGGGACGTTCAGTCCAAGATCTCTCAGGATCTTCAATCCCCTTGCTTTACCCCCAATCTCCTCGTCTGTTATTTCGTGGATGAATCGTATCACAGGCTGTATTTATCCTTATGAAATCCGAATTCCACCATTCCAAGTCCATCGGTCTTATCAAAGTGGTACCTGCCGATGGCTTCAAACATAAGGTATTTCTGATCCATTGTGTAAGGGAAATGACCATTCCGGAAGAATTCCAATATATGTGTTTTACCGCTTCTCATCTTAAGCACGATCAATGCATGATCAGGTAAGGTTTTCTCTTTTGAAACAGTCTCAAGATCAGTACAATCCACAACTGCATCTATGAATCCGCCGGGTTCGACCACGAATCCGGCTGTAAGACGGCCCAGGAAATCAAAACGGATGGTAGTTACAGTCCAGCTATAGCCGGCATCAGATTTCCCTGTGATCCAGTAATGACGGTCCCAGGTGGTCCAGTTCCGTGAGCCAAAAGAATGGTCACGAGAGCCCCACATCTTTATATCATGTCTAATTCCATCCAGAACGATATAACCAGTAAGACTACCAGTCTGCTCATAATGTACCTGATTGGTGTCTTTCAGGTTGAAAAAGAAACTCCGGCTCCATTTTGATGAGGCAATGGCATCTGCAATGAGCCGCTGATCAGAACTTTTGGCAAAATCATAAATCTCATGTTCCCCGGTAAAGAGTAAATTTGTCTCACAACTGTGATCTTTACCGTCTTCTCCGGTCACAGTACCTTCATAGGTTATTCTCCATATCTTGCCGATCTCGACCGGTTCCCATTTCAGGTTACCCAATTGAAATCCTTTACCTTCAACTCCCGGATCTTCATGCAATCCGAAAAAGCCCAGGCCGTTAAGTTTAAAATCAAACCAATGCTCGTGTGGCCTGTCCGGACCCCGAAAGGCCATACGAGTAATGAAGGCATTCCCATCTTTGTCACCTCCATAGTAATATGAGCTATCATTTGGAAATGGCTGTGAGAGATCAACATGTTTCTGTTCTAGGAATTCAACAGGGAATTGGCGGCTCTTGGTTCGTTTTACCATTTGCCTTGCGAGAAATTGTTTTAGCATGATCAGGGATTAAGGCACAAACTTATATAAAATTAATGAATTTCAAGGGACAGATTTATCCGAAATTTTACACTGATTTACAAACCAACTTGAATTCGACATAAGGATTAGTAGAAAAGGTACACCTTAATTTAATGATTACATACAATCCCTGAATATAATTCCAATTTGCGGATTACTTTTCTGATAATAATTCATCAGTTGGGTCACATTTTACTATCCGGATCTGTAAAATTTTTTCTCCCTCCCAAAGTCCTGCCTGCGGGCTTTCTGCAACATTTAGTCTCCTTAAATCGACCTAAACATGATTTTTACCGGAAAAATGATGGATCTGGTCAAATAACAACTTTTTGGCATCTCCTGAGAGAAGAAAATACAGATTAGGGGTGAGATTTTACAAAAGAATAAACTTTCTTAAGTCGACCTAACGTCTTATTATTCAAGGTTCTTTGTCTTACAACGGGATTCTCATTTCACTCTTAATTTCTTTCGATTTTATCTTTCTCCATATGAGAAACATGAATATGATCCCACAGTTGAACTCGATAAATGTATTGATTAACATCATTGTTAAACTCCAATGACCTTGTTCAAGCCTGATCCCTGAAACGAGGAGAGAAAATTCCAAAGCAAATTCCACAAGTGTTCCTGTAAGAAATATATAGAACAGATCATTTATTTTGATCTTTTTACTTATTACCATCAGAATTCCGATCAACAAATTAAAGAATGCCAGGCCTGTCATGATCCATCTCTGGTTTTCTTTCCCCATATCACGTGATACCCTGATGAGTGTTTCACCTGAAGATATCCATTTTGAAGACAATCCGACAAGAATCCATCCGGCATAAAACAATAAGGTCAGGAAAAGTATTTCTCTGATACTTCTTCTTTCAAACATTGCAATTACATAAGAAAACTGAACAAAGCCGGGTGAGAAACAAAACCAGAGAAAAAATAAAAATGGATTGACCGGACCAGAATAATGTCGTGATCCCATTATACGGTACCAAAGCAAATAATCAATCAATAAGTAAATCAGAAAACCGGCAAGACCCCACCATACCGGGGAATAATATTTTTTATAGATAAGTAATGAAATCCAGATGATAAGAAAAACCAGATCAAAATAAATAAAATTCATACTAAAAGTGCGGGTAACAATATTTGTCATAAAAATATCAGATTTCAGGAAGGAGTAATAATTGTCATAATTTAATGTGAATTCACAACCACAAAAGGAAGAATCTTATGATACCACAGGGTAAATTTATAGAAATTCTTTGTTCAGTTGATGATTTTTGTAGTGATTTTGAAAACCGAACTCAACAACCACCAACTCAGTGATGGGAACCTCAAATGAAACAGAATTTTTATAATTCTGAGTTTCATTATGACAATTTGTCATAATGATAAAATGACCTGTAATTAATTCATTAATTGAGAGTTAATATGATTATATATAATATTTTGGGTTCAATCGAATTTTAATCGAATTTATACTGAATTAATACTGAAGGATGACAGAGTCTAAAATTAGTGAAAAATCTTGTGCTGAAATGACAAATTGGCAGAGGAAAGTTGATACATCCTACATCCCTGTCAGATCAACGTGATCAAAATAGAGATCCGGCCCTCCCCGGTACATGATGCGGAACTCAACGCCATTATAATCTTTGTCTAGAACTGTCTTCAGATCAAAGAGTTGGTAAATATCTCTGCGTTGAAAATCACAGGAACGGATGGCCTGTGTGGCAAGGACTTTTTTGCCATAATCGACAGAGATTTCAAGAACGGCAAGATTCCGTGTATCAAAATCAGGTTCTGATTTCAGGCTGAACTGCACAAGGATAGTTCCTTTTTTTAAGGAAAGGAAAGGCCCATAAATAAAGTACTTTGTATGGTCAAAATCATTACTTGTCACGACTGCCTTCCCGAAACGGGAATCAGGATCGGCGACGATCTTTCCCTGGTGCTGCATTTCTTCTCCTGAAAAGGTTCTTTTGTAATAAACCCGTTCATATTGGCACAGGTAAAGATTTCCAAGATGAAACTCAGATCCCTTGCGGGAAAGAATATGACCAAACTCCGTGATGGTATCCGGGAAGGAATTCATCCAGCCGTCCCTGGCAAGGTAGAGCTTAGGCATCTTAAAAACAGTTTCAGCATAATAATAATTTCTCACCTGGGCCTTGTCATGAGGCGTTGCAACTATATGCTTTGGATCAACACATGCGCTGACATAGGCGTCCCAGTAATCCGAAATAAGTCCGAAATCACCGAGTTTCTGGAGGTCGCTCATTTCTGTAATCCGGGATGGCAGACGTTTCGGAAAATAGAATTTATTAAAAGAACTTATTGATCCTAAGAGCACAATGATCAGCAGGATGATCATCCTGAGCTGCCGGTTAGATGAACCTGTCATTTCAATATAGAGAAGAATTGCAACCCAGATTGAGATATAAACGATCGTAAAATATCTTCTGGGTGTCCCGTTGAGGTACACCCAATGAGAGAGGATAAGAAGAAAGACGGTCAGGATGCCATTTAAGGCGAAAAAGATCAGCCATTTATGTGAAGAACAGAATTTCAGGAAGTGGGTTCTCGTATTCGAAAATAACATGATCAGTGGAAGTCCTGCAATGATAGCCCAGGCATAAATACTCTCTACGAAATTCTGGGAGGCAAAGGTCAATAGCCGCCAGATAAAATAAAAAATGATTTTTAGGGAGGCAAAAATCTCGTCCGGGTGGTTCAGGTGGTGTGTATGATATGCTTCTATGCGTGTGGCTTTATGCTTTGCATAGAGGATGAATGCGGTGCCGATAATGAACCATGCTGCCATGATCACTACATTCAATAAAATGTCTTTGTCTTTTAAAAAGAAGAGAATTCGTCTGTTTCTGAACATCATCCGGTACTTCCATGCCACGATCAATGCAACAATGATCAGGGACAACAATGCCAGGTCAGATACCCAGATGGCAATTATGAATGAGAGACAGGCAAGCGACAGCCAGGCAAGCCGCACGTACCTTTTCACAGCCATATGCATGATCTTAAGGAAATATAATGCGATTGCGATCATACTCATTTGGATGCCGAAAAGGAGAATTACATGATCCAGGAAATGCCAGGAAGGGAAAAACCAGATGAGGGCAAGGATAAGCTTGAGATTACGGTTCCGGAAAAAAGAGGCCAATGCAAAAAAGCCGGCTATCAGAATGAGATAATGTATCACGGAAACGGCTAACACAGGTGGAAATTTGTAAGCTTCGACCAGAAAATTTGCCAGCAAGGGAATAAGGCTTCCGGCCCTGTCTTGCCCCCAGAAATAGAGATCCCCGGGGAGGTTAAAACTCTGGGACATGAGAACGTTGACTGCCATATCTGAATTCAGGAGGGGAAAGTATATCTCAGAGAAATTGTGGAAGGAAAAGATTATAAGCAGGCATAAGAGCAGATAATAGACAAATGAGGGTATACGGGTAGTGTTCATAGGGTTGCAATAAAGGTTATTTCACGTACAATTGCTAAGCGGGTCTTCATACAGGGCATTCAAACTCCAAAATTAAAAACTAATTCCGTAAAAAATGGAAATATTTACATCTGCTGATGCCTGATGTAAATTCGTGTTAATAATCCTTCTATTTCCCAACCATTTCTTTTGGCCTGCATCTCAGTGCTGACCATGTTTCATCAATAGCTATTTGAGTGACGCATTGCATTCCGACAGACTGGACAATATCCCATACAACATTTCTGTTCAGATCGCTTTTGATCTTTCCGCCTCCCTTAGGATAGCAAATCCAGAATAAACAATCGTATTTACCTGATTCTGAATGTTCTTTAACCAATTGCATTAAAATTGACCTTTCTGAGCCAAATACCTGGACGAAATCATATTTACCTTGTTTTATTTTATCTGGATGTGTGTCAAAATCAATCGCTCTCAGCAATTCAAGGTATTCAGGAGGAGCATTTAAGATCAATGCAGAAGCTCCTGGCGAGAGCCTGATTTTCCTAAGTATTTCTTTAAACAACATGGTTTTGAGTTTTTTTTTATCCAAAATTAGGAAAAATATTCAATGAATTTTTATCCAAAGATCAGATTCTAAAGAATATTGTAATACTTTTGTCTTTTAGAATGAATCCGGGTGAGTTACATTGAATAAAAATTATCAATCCATCTAACTTACATTTAAGAAAATTCTTATGAAAAATAAATATATTGATCTGATTGAACAGACTTTCGATTTTCCCCAGGAGGAATTTGAAGTGATTGAAAATGAACTTTATTTTCATAAAGTTTCCCTGATGGATATTATTAAACAATATGGCACTCCTTTGAGAATAAGTTACCTGCCCAAGATATCTTCCCAGATCCAAAAAGCGAAAAGGTTATTCAATGTGGCTATGGCAAAAGTAGATTATCAGGGTGACTATCATTATTGTTATTGCACAAAAAGTTCTCATTTCAGTTTCGTCCTGGAAGAAGCACTTAAAAACGAGATACATCTGGAGACTTCTTCTGCCTTTGATATCCCGATTATTGAAGATCTGCACTCCCGTGGATTATTTACCAAGGAACAGTACATTATATGCAATGGATTTAAACGGCCGATGTACATCGAATACATCGTCAATCTCATTAACCAGGGGTTTGCAAATACCATACCGGTGCTTGACAACCTCTTTGAACTGGATAAATATGAGAATCAGATCGGGAGCCATAAGATGAAGATCGGGATCAGGATTGCTTCAGAAGAAGAGCCCAAGTTTGATTTTTATACTTCCCGTCTCGGGATCCGTTATAATGATATAATATCCTATTATTGTGAGAAGATTAAGGATAACCCGAAGTTTGAGCTTAAGATGCTGCATTTCTTTCTTAATACCGGGATCAAGGATACAGCATACTACTGGAATGAGTTGCATAAGAGTGTAAGTGTATACTGCGATCTTAAAAAGATATGCCCTGAACTGACCGCTCTTAATATAGGCGGGGGACTACCTATCAGGAATGCACTCGACTTTACTTATGATTATGAGTACATGGCTGAAGAGATCATCTCGCAGATCAAAAGCATATGTGAACGTAATGAAGTCACTGAACCGGATGTCTTTACCGAGTTCGGACAATTCACGGTAGGAGAGAGCGGTGCAGTTTTGTTTTCCATCATCGACCAGAAGCGTCAGAACGACAGGGAAGTCTGGAATATGATCGACAGCTCTTTTATGAACACCTTACCTGATACCTGGGCGATAAATCAGAAATTTATTTTGCTTGCTGTAAACAACTGGGATTCAGAATATGAACGCATATTTCTTGGCGGTCTGACCTGTGACAGCGAAGATTATTATAATGCTGAAGGGCATACAAATGCCATCTACATGCCAAAATTCAATGAAAAGGAACCTCAGTATATCGGACTTTTTCACACAGGCGCGTACCAGGAAGCGATTGGCGGTTATGGCGGAATTCAGCATTGTCTGATCCCTGCCCCGAAACATGTGCTGATCGACATTGATGAAAATGATGAACCCACCTTCAAGCTTTTCTCCAAAGAACAGAGTTACAAATCGATGCTTAAGATTTTAGGATACTGAGTCATTTTCCTATTTTTGCAAATCCACTAAGATAAATAAGCATATCATGAAGAAACAAGATTTCCTCAGAAAGCCGGTCAAGCATTTTGACATTAAGAAAATCAATACGGTTCCCATTATTGATGCCATGCGGGATATGTCATTCACTTCACGTGATACAGCTGCTGCTGCAGACATCTTAAACAGGATGATCAAAGACAAGGGATGCACAATTTTTCTGACCATTGCCGGCAGCACAAGTGCTGCGGGTTGCATGCAGGTGTATGTTGACATGGTGAAAAGCAATATGGTGGATGCCATCATTGCAACCGGAGCTTCAATCGTCGATATGGATTTTTTTGAAGCACTTGGGTACAAGCACTACCAGGGGACATACAACGTGGATGACAAACAATTAAGGGCTCTTTATATCGACCGGATCTACGATACTTACATTGATGAAGAGGAACTGCAAAATTGCGACATGACGGTTGCAAAGATTGCCAATTCACTTGAATTCAGGCCTTATTCTTCCCGTGAGTTTATCTGGGAGATGGGGAAATACCTGAAAAAGAATTCTAAAAAGAAAGATTCCCTCGTACAAGCTTGTTATGAACACAATGTTCCCATCTTCTGTCCTGCCTTCAGCGACAGCAGCGCAGGATTTGGCCTGGTCGCGCATCAATGGACCCATCCGGAGAAACATGTCTCTATCGATTCGGTGAAGGATTTTCTTGAACTTACCCGGATAAAGATGAAGGCAAAAAATTCAGGACTTTTCATGATCGGTGGGGGAGTACCGAAAAATTTCATACAGGATACCGTGATCTGTGCAGAAGTGCTTGGAAAAGAAGTCCCTATGCATAAATATGCAGTTCAGATAACGGTTGCTGACTCACGCGATGGCGCCTGCTCAAGCTCAACTCTGAAAGAAGCTTCTTCCTGGGGGAAAGTTGAAACGCAATATGAAAAAATGGTTTATGCTGAAGCTACATCAGTCCTTCCCCTGATTATAAGTTATGTCTATCACAAAGGAGACTGGAAGAACAGGAAAAAATACGAATGGACTAAGATGTTTAGCTAATTCCTGTACATCAGCCACTTCCATAATTCCTTATAACTTACCTTTTTACCATACATCAGGATCCCTGTCCTGTAGATCTTTGCTGCCAGCCATGTTGCCCCGAGGAATCCTGCAACCAGCAGTACCATAGAGAGTATGATCTGGTAATAGGACACGCCAAATGGGATTCGCACCATCATGATCACCGGGGACGTCAGCGGGATTATTGAGAACCAGAATGCAACAGGTCCCTGCGGTTCCTGCAGGACATATTGAGCCATTACTATAGCTACAATAAGAGGCACCGTCAAAGGAAGCATGAATTGCTGTGTATCTGCCTCGCTATCCACCGCTGAGCCTACTGCCGCAAAGAGAGCAGCATACATAAGGTATCCGAAGATGAAGAAGAAAATGAACATCCCGATCATGACAGGGAAATCGATGGATTCAATGGCATCGATGACTTCATTCTTTGATTGTTCTCCCGTGACTTTTGTTGAATCTGCCGCATTAGGCAGTTGCATGGCTGTCATTCCCTTTGCCTGTGATTGTATCAGCTGTTCAGTGGCACTGCCGGGTTTGATCTTTGATGAAAACGACGAGGTCACGAAGGTCACGATCGCACCGGTAAGAACAACCCATAAAAGAAACTGTGTCAGCCCAACCAACCCAATCCCTGTGATCTTCCCCATCATCAGCTGGAATGGTTTGACAGAGGAAATAATGACCTCGACAATACGGTTAGTTTTTTCTTCTATCACGCCGCGCATGACCTGTGACCCGAACAGAAAAATAAAGAAATAGATCAGGATCCCGCTGAACAGACCGAGGATCACACTGACTTCCGGGTAGCTTTTTTCTTCTTTCCCTTCATTTCCTATTTTGATCGTATTGATCTCCACGCTGGCCTTTATGGAACGCAGTATATCGTCAGTCGTAAGCTTCGAGTCATCCGGAAGTTTCAGGTCTCTGAGTTTGGCTTCAAGTTTCAGCTCTTCCACCCGCTTTCCCATCACAGTTTTAATGTAACTTAATACATTGATATTGACCTGGCTTTTTGAATAAAGAATAGCAGAAGTGGGTAAGGAAAGTTCCGTTTTTGGGATATAAAGCAAGGCATAATCCCCGCTTTTGCTAAAAGAGGCTTTTGCCGATGCGATATCGCTTACAAGATAATGGAACTTAATACTTTCAGAATCCTTGAATTTTCCGAAAAAGAATCCTGTCTCATCTATCACCGAGAGGGTCTTGACCTCATTTGACATCGTTGCTATATAAACGGGAACAATTACGATGGCTGCCATTAGCAAAGGACCGAGAACAGTCATGACCAAAAATGACCTTTTTCTTACGCGGGTCAGATACTCTCTCCGGATGATCAGTAGGATTTTATTCATATCGTTTCGCTTGAAGAGATGGAAGAATCCTGATTCTGACTGGTAACAGTGCGGATAAAGATATCGTTCATGCTGGGGATTATCTCATTGACCGACTGAATCATCACATGTGGCAGCATCTCCCTGATCAGGTCATTGGGTTTTGCATCGGCAGGGATTCGGATCCTTGCTATGAAATGCTCATTGATGGTGGTTTGTTCAAGAACTTCAAATGCAGGAGGAAGGAAACTGCGGGTATCGCCATCAAACCTTGTAAACTGAACCTCGTAAGTATTTGTCTTGTAAGTTTTTTTAATCTCCCAGACGTTGCCATCAAGAATTTTGCGGGCATTGTTGATGAGGGCAATATGGTCACACAGCTCTTCAACAGAAGCCATATTATGTGTCGAAAATATGATTGTGGATCCCTTTTTCCTCAATTCAAGTATCTCTTCCTTTAACAGGTTTACATTGATAGGGTCGAAACCACTAAAAGGTTCATCAAAGATCAGTAGTTTAGGCTCATGGATGATGGTGACTATGAACTGGACCTTTTGCTGCATTCCTTTTGAGAGCTCTTCAACTTTCCGATTCCACCAGCCCTGGATCTCAAATTTCGTAAACCAATATCGCAGTTTGTTCAGAGCATCCTGGTGGCTGAGGCCCTTTAGTTGGGCAAGGTACAGTGCCTGTTCGCCGATTTTCATTTTCTTGTAAAGTCCCCGTTCTTCAGGAAGGTAACCAATCTTAAATATATCTGATGGTGAGAGGGGCTTGCCATAAAAAAAAAGCTCACCTTCATCTGGAGCCAGGATACGGTTCACGATCCTGATGAACGTTGTTTTTCCAGCGCCATTAGGCCCAAGAAGTCCGAAAATGCTTCCTTCAGGAACATTGATATCAACTCTGTCTAAAGCTTTGTGCTGGGCAAAGGTTTTAGTGATATTTTTAGCAATGAAGATATCCATCGGGCTCTGGTCTGTTGGTAAAATAAGAAAGGGGATTATTCAAAATAGTCTTTCATCCGTGAGAAAATATTCTTGTCATGGGAAGATGGATTAGGCCTGAAATTCGGAGAGTTGCCAAGTTTCTCTAAGATAGATTTCTCTTCTTTTGAAAGGACACGGGGTATCCAGACGTGAATCGTGATCAGGAGGTCTCCTTTTCCTTCCCATTGGTTGACATTTGGCAAACCTTTTCCTTTCAGCCGAAGTACCTTGCCGCTTTGCGTGCCGGGGTCGATCTTGATCTTTGCTTTGCCGTCAATTGTAGGGACTTCAGCTGAGGTGCCCAGCGCTGCATCGGTGATGGTAATATAATGTTCATAATGGATGTTATCCCCTTCTCTCACCAGGTAGGGGTGTTCAATCTCTTCAATCTGAACGAAAAGGTCACCCGGCACACCTCCACGAACTGCTGCATTTCCTTTCCCGTTCACTGAAAGTTGCATTCCTTCTGAAACACCTGCCGGTATCTTGATGCTGATCACTTCCTCTCCTTTAACGATACCATTTCCGGCACAATCCTGGCACTTATCTGTTATGATTTGTCCTTCGCCGCCGCATTGCGGGCAGGGAGATGTCGTTTGCATCTGTCCGAGGAAGGTACTGGTAACGCGGGTGACATGGCCGCTGCCATGACACGTTGAACATGTCTGATAGGCGCTCCCGCCTTTGGCACCTGTGCCTTTACAGGTGTTGCATTTGAGGTATTTGTTGACCTTGATCTTTTTCTCAACGCCGTGTGCTATTTCTTCCAGGGTGAGTTTTACCTTCACGCGAAGATTGGAGCCCTGGTTAACGGCTTTTCTGCCGCGTCCTCCTCCTCCTCCGAAAATAGAACCAAAAGGATCGTCGAATCCTCCTCCTCCAAAAATATCTCCAAAATGACGGAAGATATCTTCCATGCTCATTCCACCGCCGAATCCGCCAAATCCTGCACCACCGTTTCCCAAACCGGCATGACCATACTGATCGTAACGTTGCCGTTTCTGCGGATCGCTCAGGACTTCATAAGCTTCAGCAGCCTCCTTGAATTTCTCTTCGGCCTCTTTGTTATCCGGATTCTTGTCAGGATGATATTTCAGTGCCTGTTGACGATAAGCCTTTTTAATTTCTTCCGGAGTAGCGTTTCTGGAGACTTCCAATATTTCGTAATAATCACGTTTCGACATTAAGAACTGGGCATTAGGTATTGGGTATTGGGTACTAGGTATTGGTTTTTAAGTATTTAGAACTTTTTTCTCTTCACTTTCACCTGATTAGCATGTAAATTACTGAGCTGAATTTGTAATTCCACTCAGTAATTCCTTTGTACTAAAGTCAGATTCTGTTTGTGCCATTTTTTATTGTGCTTGTCTTTTCACCCTTCAGACTTTATGCTCCAACGACCACCTTGGCATACCGGATGACTTTCCCGTTGAGGAGATATCCGTTTTGAACAACTTCAAGTACTTTGCCTGTCAGTTCAGGTTTGGGTGCCGGAATTTTTGTCAGTGCTTCGTGGAAATCGGTATTGAATTCTTCACCCACTGCTTTCATGAGTTCCAGTCCCTGCTGGGAAAGAATGTTTTTCAATTTATTGTAGATCAGGATGATTCCGTCTTTATGTGCATTTTCTTCATCTTCGCCTGTTTCCATCGAATCCAATGCTCTTTCAAAATCATCCAGCACCGGTAATAAAGCCGTGATGAGGTCTGAAGCTGCTGATTTGCTAAGCTCTATCCTCTCTTTAAATGAACGTTTCCTGTAATTATCAAATTCAGAATAAAGACGCAGGTATTTATCATTCAATTGTGCAATGTCTCTCTCCAGCTCCTCTGTCCGGTCTTCTTTCCGGTGTTTTGATTTGGATGCTTTCTCTTTTTTGGGTTCTGCGGTTTCCTCGTGTACCTCAGCAGATGTTATTGCCTCCGGGTTTATGAGAGTGTCATTATTGATGTCAGTTGCTTCTCCTTCTTTTGGATTTTGAATCAGGTCTTCGTGTTGGTTATTCTTTTCTTCCATCGGTTATTTTCTTCAACTTCAAAATTCTGTTATTTATCAGCTGGTTTTGTTTTGTCAAAAAACCTGCCACTGGAATTTCAGGACAAAATGGCAGAGTCAGATACGCTGAATATCTGCTCCGAGTTTTCTCAGGCGAACATCGATTTCCTGGTACCCACGGTCGATCTGATCGATATTGTCAATGATGCTAACACCTTCGGCGGACAGTGCGGCGATGAGTAAAGCCACCCCGGCACGTATGTCAGGGGATGACATCCTGAGGCCGCGTAACGGATATTGACGGTCGAGCCCTATCACCGTGGCACGGTGAGGGTCACACAAAATGATCCTGGCTCCCATATCTATCAGTTTGTCAACAAAAAAGAGGCGACTTTCAAACATCTTCTGGTGGATCAGGACGCTTCCCCGTGCCTGGATTGCCACTACCAGCACAATACTGATCAGGTCAGGGGTAAAACCCGGCCAGGGAGCATCGGAAATGGTCATAATGGAACCGTCCATGAATGTTTCGATCTCGTATACATCTTTTTGAGGGACAAAAATGTCGTCTCCCTGTCGTATGATATCTATACCCAGTCTGCGGAACATATCAGGTATCAGTCCCAGTTGCTGGTAATTTACGTTCCTGATGGTGATCGCCGAACGGGTCATTGCAGCAAGGCCGATAAAACTTCCCACTTCTATCATATCCGAAAGAAGGGTGTGCTCGCAACCTCTAAGACCGGAAACTCCTTCAATCGTCAGGAGATTGGATCCTATTCCCTGGATCCTGGCCCCCATTCTTGAAAGCATTGTGCAGAGCTGGAAGAGGTAAGGCTCGCAGGCGGCATTGAATATGGTGGTCACACCCTGTGCAAGAACTGCCGCCATGACAATATTGGCAGTACCGGTTACCGAAGCTTCATCCAGCAACATATAGCTGCCTTTCAGCTCAGTTGCAGTCACGGTGAACAACTGGTTTTTGTTATCGTAATTGAACCTGGCGCCCAGTTTCTGAAGGCCAATGAAATGTGTGTCGAGTCTTCTTCTGCCTATCTTATCGCCTCCGGGTGCATGAACGATGCCTTGTCCGAATCGTCCTAACAGTGGCCCGAGGATCATGATGGATCCGCGAAGTGCACTGACTTTTTCTTTGAATTCTTTTGTATTAAGGAAGTTAAGATCAATTTTGGCCGCTTCAAAGGTATAAGAAGAGGTGCCGGAATGGGTGACTTTAACGCCCAGGGCTGTCAGCAACTCTATCAGCTTCAGGACATCACTGATCGCAGGAACATTGTGTATTGTGACCTTTTCCTTTGTCAGGAGGCAGGCGCAGATAACCTGTAAAGCCTCATTCTTGGCTCCTTGCGGTAAGATCTCGCCATTTAGCTGTTTTCCGCCTGAAATTTTGAATGAACTCATTGTTTTTTTCTGCCTCTCTGGTTGTTGTTCCCTGAGTTTTTCTGCCTGAAGGGTTTACGCGGTTTGTTGCGGGCAAGAAGATCGCTTGTGGTGGTAAGCTTGATATCTTCATTCAGCTTTAGCTTCCCTTTTGAAAGGACTTTCAGGTGTTCTTCAATCAGTTCATCCGAAACAGAATCGCGGTTCCAGTTCAGGTACGATTTTTTCAGATGGATCGCAATGGCTTTCACGAGTGCATCTTTTTCAGGTCCATCGGGGTAAGCTGTTGCCTTTTCAATGATCATGGCGATATTCTTCCCGTAATGCTTGAATTCGATCTCTTTATCATGATATGAGATTCTTTCCGGCTTAGTACTGATGTTGAGCGGTGGAGGGGGAGGGTATGGTGAATCGACATCGATCTTGAAATCAGAGATGATATAAAGATGATCCCAGAGTTTATGCTTGTAATCTACAGAGTCCTTTGCCTGCGGATGCATCTGTGCCATCACATTCACGATGAACTTGGCAGCTTTAAGGCGCTGTTCCCTATCTTCAATTGTACATGCATATTGTATCATCTCCTGAATGTTACGGCCGTATTCAGGTATGATCAGGGGCCTGCGGGTGGTGTTGTACTCCATATTCAATAAAATTGACTTTTTGCAAAGATACGGATAAATGTGAATTTCTTCTCATACCGATCATCTCTGTTCCGGGATTCAAAATTATTATAAGCTTTTTTTTGACTTTTGAACAATATCTTCTATATTTATTCATTCATTCTTACAGAGATTTTTTTGTTTGACATAATAATTAAATCCATGAAAAAGCTATGTACCTTTTTATTATTTCTTTTCCCTGTAATTTTTTTATCCTGCCACAAGAAAGAAGCTGCCACTAATTCCACTTCTACGGGTAATGTTACTCTTACATTTGCCCATTGTATTAACGGCAGCCCGGTGCAACTGGATACGATGATCTATACAAATGCAGCAGGAAACCTTTATGAAGTGGACGATTTCAAGTATTTTATTTCCGATGTACAGTTTCATAAATCGGATGGCTCGGTCACCAATATTAACAGTTGCACATGGTGTTACTATGTTGACAATACCATTCCTTCTACATTAACATGGGACATCTGCGATAAATTACCCTTAGGCATTTATGATTCTATTTCTTTCCGTTTTGGAATAATCAGTTCAAAGAACCTTTCTAATATGTTTGTCAATCCTCCTGAATCAGCTATGGCATGGCCCCCTATGCTTGGCGGAGGTTATCATTATATGCAGCTGGACGGAAAATGGAAAGACAGCGTTAACAATATTGATAACTTTGGTACGCATCTTGGGATCGGGAGAGTAATTTACGGAAGCGATACTATATTCGTAGATAACAGTTTTCATGTAAATCTTCCCGGTTCGGGGTTTACATTATCGGCAGGCGCTACGCCAGTAATCCAGATTATCATGAATATTGACAAGTGGTACAGCAACCCTTATGTTTTCGATTTTAATTATTACGGAGGGTACATTATGATGAACCAGGATGCAATGCATAAGATTTCAGCTAACGGATGGGATGTCTTTACGGTTGGATACATCCATTAATTATATGAATATCAGCAGATTTTTACTGATTATCGCGGTTGGTGCCATGATGCTTCCTGTTTCATGCAAAAAGGAAGTGGCAACTCAATCGTCAAACACTGTAAAAACGACACCATATATTATTAGTATTCCTAAGTTTTTTCCTACCATATTAAACATTCCGGCAGACAACCCTATGACCGTGGAAGGGGTCACCCTGGGGAGATATCTTTATTATGATGGAAGAATTTGCGGTAAGAAAGATACCTTGATGTCGTGCAGCACTTGTCATCAGCAGCGATATTCTTTTATGAACGGCGTCGGCTATGCTTATGGGACTACGGGGGTCAAAACGTCACATATTGTACTTCCGCATGTAAACCTGGTATTTAATTCTAATGGCTACTTATGGAACGGGTCGGTTACTCCTGATAACCCATTTTATCATACTCCCGGTACTTATGGCGGTAATATTGAAGATATAGTATGGATTGCAATGACTGATGTATCCGAATTTGCCAGTGATACTACAAAGTCGAAAGAAGCCATTCAGGCCATATCTATTTATCCGCCAATGTTTAAGGCGGCGTTCGGTTCGGATGTGGTGACATTTAAAAATATTGCAAAAGCCATAGCACAATTTGTCCGTACATTGATTTCATCAAATTCAAAGTTCGACAGGTATCTTGATGGCGAAGAAAACCTCAGCCCAAGCGAGCTAAACGGCTATGTGGATTTTGAAACCGAAGTAGCCGATTGTTATCACTGCCACGGGACAATTCTGCTTACCACAAACGATTTTTATAATAATGCAAAAGATTCGGTTTTTACCGATCCTTCCGACAGGTATTCATACACTCATAATACCAGCGATATAGGCGCATACAGGGCTTCAACCTTGCGAAATATTGCGTATATGGCGCCTTATATGCACGACGGGCGTTTTGCAACACTGGATGCCGTGATCAATTTCTATAGTTCGGGTCTTGTGAGGTCACCATATGTAAGCCCTCAGATGTACCATATAAGTACAGGAGGAACACAAATGACACCTTCGCAAAAAGCCGATCTGAAAGCATTTTTATTGGCATTGAGCGATTCTGCTTTTATTACCAATCCTGCGTTTTCCAAACCTCCTGATTTGCCCTGAACAAAACAGGGAATTATTGTTGTAAAGAATAAAAGGAGCAGCTCACAACACTCACTTCTTCCACCATTAGTGCCAAAAAAATGAATGGTTTGATGGTTCATATCAGCGTCAGAAAAATAAAGGAATGTTTCTTAAACAATCTTCAGCCTCGCAAACCTCAGCAAAAGTTGCTTGTTCCCAATTCCGGGGAAAAAAACCGTTGCTTTTGTGTTTGGGCCTGTCCCTTCCATGCTGATGACTTTTCCTTTCCCGAACCTTTCATGTTCTACTTCCATGCCAACCTGAATATCACCACCAGAATTGTTCCCCATGACCTGGCCTGATGGCACACTGCTGAGCTTGTGAAAATTCTTCAGGTTGGCCAATCCTGGTTTGGCAGGACTTTTTCCCGGCAGTATTCCTGAAAAATTATCCTCAGTAAGGAAACTTTCCTGTCGTCCCAAAGGTTTTTGCGGATAGTCGATGTGCTTTTCCGGGATTTCCTGCAGGAAGCGACTGGGCTCACTGAATATCAGGTTTCCCCAACGGTACCGGTTTTCAGCATAACTGACCGTCAGCTTTTGCTGTGCCCGGGTGATCGCGACATAAAACAAGCGCCGTTCTTCTTCCAAATCGGCCCTTGAGGACATAGACTGAATAGAAGGGAAAAGATTCTCTTCCATGCCGACGACATATACAAACGGAAATTCCAACCCTTTGGCTGAATGAACAGTCATCAGGTTCACCCGGTCCTGGTTTTCATCGTCATCCGTGTCCTGGTCGGTAAGAAGGGCAATATCCTGCATGAATTTGTCAAGGGTCTTTGAATCATCCTCACCGGTTGATTGATTGGCGTTGACTTCCGGCACCAAACCTTCGACTGGCAGCGGTACTATTGCTGGAGGGGCTTGTTTTTCGGTAAATTCCTTGATGGCGTTCAAAAGTTCTTCTATGTTTTCAAACCTGCTGACACCTTCAGGGGTCTTATCTTCATACATCTCTTTCAGCAGCCCGCTGGATGCGGCAATATGTTTGGCAAGATCAAAAGCCGGTTTTGTTTTCAGCAATACCGAAAAACTGCGGATCATGGTAATAAAGGATGTCAGTTTCCCCAAAGTGCCTTCTGTAAGGTGAACAGGGTAAGATGCCGGGTCTTCCAGTATTTCATAGATGCTCTTCTTGTATTCATCGGAAGCCACGATCAGCTTCTCTACTGTTGTCTTTCCAATTCCGCGGGCAGGGTAATTGATGATCCTGAGAAGGGCGTCTTCATCTTTCGGGTTGACCACCAGACGGAAATAAGCAAGAAGGTCTTTGATTTCCTTACGCTGGTAAAAAGACTGGCCACCATAAATCCGGCATGGAATATTCATTCTCCGCAAGGCGTCTTCTAATGATCGTGACTGAGCATTGGTACGATAGAGAATGGCAAAGGCGGCATTGGGAAGCTGGTTATTCATCTTGTTTTCAAAGATGGACTGTGTAACCAGGTTGCTTTCTTCGCTGTCAGTTGATGCACGGATCAGGGTGATTTTTGCCCCTTCACCGTTTTCAGTCCAGATCTCCTTGAAGATCTGCTGCTTATTATTGACAATAAGACTGTTAGCAGCGGCTACGATGGTCTTGGTTGACCGGTAGTTTTGTTCCAGCTTGAATACTTTCAGGTCAGGGTAATCGCTTTTAAAATTGAGGATATTTTGAATATTGGCTCCACGGAATGCATAAATACTCTGGGCATCATCACCTACGACACAGATATTTTCATTGTTAGCTGCCAGTTTCTTTACGATGAGGTATTGCGCATAATTTGTATCCTGGTATTCATCCACCAGGATGTAATGAAATTTCTGCTGGTACTTATAAAGTACTTCCGGGAAATCGCGTAACAGGATGTTCATATTAAAGAGCAGATCGTCAAAATCCATGGCAGAAGCCCTTACAAGGCGTGCCTGGTACTGGAGGTAAAGCTCCCCGGTAAAAGGTTTGCCGGAACTGTAGTCATATTCTCTCAGCTCAGGATCCTGATTATATTCAGTGGCAGAGATCAGGCTGGTCTTGGCAGCGGAAATCCGTTGCAGGATATATCCGGGAGGATATATCTTATCATCCAGGTTGTTATCTTTTATGATGGAACGGATCACTCTTTTGGAATCATCGGTGTCATAAATGGTGTAATTTGACGGGTAGCCAAGGTGGTGACCATCAATCCTCAGCACCCTTGCAAATATTGAATGAAACGTTCCCATCCATACATTCTGGGCTTCTGTCGTGCCCACAAGATCGATGATCCTGTTCTTCATCTCGCGGGCGGCCTTATTGGTGAAGGTGAGTGCAAGTATGTTGAATGAATCCACGCCCAGGTTGAGCAAATGGGCCACCCGGTATGTCAGCACACGCGTCTTGCCTGAGCCCGCCCCTGCAATTACCAGTGAGGGTCCTTTAGTAGATTCAACGGCTTTGCGCTGTTGCTCATTCAGGTCTTTCAGAATATCTTTCACGACACTTTTTCAATCAGCGCCAAAAATACGATTTAGAGGGATTGGAAACTGTTTTGTGGATAACTAAATTTAAGAATGATTATTTGTCTTGCTGGTTATAGGTTATTTATAAAAACCGCGTAAGTTTGTAACATAATAGAACCTATTATGAAGTTTCCTGTTTTTCAGCTGATCAACCTCTTCATCATCCTGGTCGTACTGGTTTTCCTTATCAAGTATGCCTGGGACCTGTTTTTCGGAACAGGTTATTCTCCAGCTGAATGGGAACATGACCGGAAATCCGGACTGATCAGCAAGAGATTACTGAAACTTGCAAAGAACTATCAGGACAAGATAAGATTTTTCACCTGGTGGCTTCAGGTCGAAAGGTTGAAAAGGGAGAACGTTCCCGGTGATTTTGCAGAGCTGGGCGTATATAAAGGAGAAAGTGCCTCTGTCCTGCATCACATGGACCCTACCCGAAAATTTCACCTTTTCGATACTTTCACCGGAATGCCTGCCAAAGACCTGGCACATGAGACAGGTGAAGCTGCAACTTACACGCCTGCAAGGTTTTCAGATACACATGTTACTGATGTCCTTAGAAAAATATCAGGAAATGAGAATGTCCTCCTGCATCCCGGCTATTTCCCCGAAACTGCTGATCAGGTAAGGAATGAGATTTTCGCACTGGTCAACCTTGATGCCGATTTGTACCAGCCGACAAAAGCTGCACTGGAGTTTTTCTATCCACGGCTGTCACCAGGAGGTATCATTTTTATCCATGATCATAATCATAAATGGGAAGGGGTTAAAAAGGCCGTAGATGAATTTGCCAGGAACATCCCAGAAAGCCTGGTATTTGCTCCCGATCTGGAAGGCACCTGCATGATAATCAGGAATAAAAATGTCAATACTTAACCGGGTTAGCTGTAATTTCAGGATGGGACAAATCGTGACACGTGACGCGTGACACGTGACGCGTGACGCGTGACACGTTGAGGTTTGTCCATGCCTAAATAACGTTGACCGTTTTTAGGAGGTTTTTATAACGATTTTCAAAAATAAGATTTGTTGTTATATCTTTTCTTTTTTGGTTCTTTTTTCTTTTGTTTAA
>Ga0181533_1001990_pt1 | contig 24909 bp, 12 predicted proteins | sample PEATcosm2014_Bin_45_FD_119772 | JGI IMG/M metagenome (GOLD analysis project Ga0181533, IMG submission 119772) | Peatland microbial communities from MTU Mesocosm Facility, Houghton, MI, USA - PEATcosm2014_Bin11_60_metaG | ecosystem: Environmental > Terrestrial > Soil > Wetlands > Peat | place...
CCCTCGCCGCCGGCCAAAAGTGCACCATTACCGTCACGTTCACGCCGTCCGTCATAGGCACGGACAACGCTACCGTGAACATCTTTGACTCTGCGGCGAACAGTCCGCAGACGGCCGCCTTGATGGGTACGGGCACGACTCCCGTGACGCTGACTCCCCCCAGCGCTACTTATACTAGCCAAACCGTCGGCACCACCAGCGCCGCCAAGGCGTTTACATTAACGAGCAGCCTGACCGCAACCCTTAACAACATGGTCATCGGGACCACCGGCGACTTTGCGGTGTCTACGACCACCTGCGGGACCAGCTTGGCCTCCAAAGGTAAGTGCACCATCAACGTGGTGTTCAAGCCAACCGCGACGGGCACAAGGAGCGGGACGTTGAGCGTAAACGATAGCGCGGGTAATAGTCCGCAAACTTCGCAATTGACCGGCACAGGCAAATAGCTCGGGAGCACCGGGGGCGGTTCTCGAACCGCCCCTACCACGCGCTCGGGCTCTTCTGCCTTGAGCCATAGCGTGACGCTTGCCTTGATCGTGAGTTAGTCAAAACCCGACGCAGGAGACGGAAGCTCGGCCCCTCTCCATTGCCCCAACGGACCGTTTCCCTGTCGGCCGGGAGCAAGTGTGGCGCAAACCTCCGATTTAGAGGTCCGCACCTTTTCGCAAAGAAGAACCGCAGCCCCCCAACGGGCTATCGGGCTTCAGTTCGCGCCGCCGTTTCCGTCAGCGCGATCCCCCAAAAGCCCGACCCCGTGCTTCTTGCGCCCGCTTCAGTAAGATTTTGACAAGAGGAGAATTTTGTCCTTTGCAAGGTTGACCCCTTAACCCGTCTGGGGGCGTGTCAGCAAAAGACTCCAAAATGCCGATCGGTTCCGCTAAGTGTATGAAAACAATACAGAATAATTTAAGGATGAGAACGACATTCCAAGCTAAAACGTTTAAAATGAACGCCTTACAACCACATCGTGCCACCAGGTGTGGTCAATCTTGGGCAGTTACGGATTATCCACAATGAAATTGCGGGAAGCGGCTGAATTTCTTTCTGCATCAGAAATTTTTTATCGCCCACGCACAAGAACAGTGAAAAGTGAAGAGTGACGAGCGAGATTAACAATCTCGGGTTGTGCCAATCCAAAATCCAAAATCTAAAATCCAAAATGATTCGATGACCCGATGACAAAAACAGTGAAGAGTGGCAAGTGATCAGTGAAGAGAAAAAGCAAAGGGCAATGTCGGAAGGGCCGCGTCCGACAATCGCAAATCGGCAATCGGCAATCGGCAATCGAAAATGGCCCGATGGCCTCGATGGATCAATCACAAATCACAAATCGAAAATGGTCCGATATGTTGCCGCTTGCCCTTCGTGGCGCGATGAGGAATAATTCAGGCAAGGAGAAAACGAATGATTCGTCAACAGTTTCTGGATTATTGCCAGGGCCTCAAGCAGGCGATTGACACCATCCCCGCGGATGCCGCGGAAGAATTCTTGCAGCTTCTGGAGATCGCTTACCTGGAAGGCCGCCAAGTGTTCATCATGGGCAACGGGGGAAGCGGCAGCAGCGCCTCACATGCGGCGGGTGATTTGAACAAGGGTGTTTCGTACGGCCGCGAGAAGCGTTTTCGGGTGATGAGCCTGAACGACAACATGGCGACGTTGACCGCCTATGCCAACGATGTTTCCTACAGCGAGGCGTTTGTCGAGCAGCTCAAGAATTTCCTTAATCCCGGCGACCTGGTGATTGGCATTTCCGGCAGCGGCAATTCTCCCAGCATTCTGAAGGCGATCGAATACGCCAACCAGCAAGGCGCGATCACGGTGGGGTTGTGCGGCTTTAATGGGGGGAAGCTGGCGGGCTTGGCGCAACTGCCCGTGCACATTCCGGTAAACGACATGCAAAAGGTCGAGGACATTCACATGATGCTGTTCCATGTGGCCATGCAAGTCCTGTGCGCGCGCATGGATGCTCCTGCCCAGGCGCCCTCCGGTCCCGCGTGCTGAAATGAATATCGCCATTCTCGGGCTCACGGCAACGTCCTACGGCAGCCTTACCTATTTGAAGAATCTTCTTCCCCACTTGGCGCAATTGGACCGTTCCAACCATTACGAGATCTTTCTTCCAACCGCCAATGCTCGCGAGCTGGACGTGCGGCAGGCGAATTTCCGCATTCACCCGCACCGCTGGGCGCCCAAGTCCGGGACCTTGCGGGTGCTTTGGGAACAGCTTGCTCTTCCCTGGATTCTCCGCGCGCAGCGGGTGGATGCTGTTTACACAACTCATAACATGGCGATCCTTCTCTCGCCCACGCCGAGCATCATCATCATCCAGAATGTTGAGCCCTTCTTCGCCGGGCAATTCCCCAACCCGCTTCACCTGCGGGCGCGGCTTTGGCTGCTGCGGATGATGACGTGGCTCTCTCTCAAACGGAGCCACCGAATCATCGCCATTTCCGAGTGGGAGAAAGAATTCCTGGTGGAGCGTTTTCACCTGCCGCCGGATAAGATCATCGTCAGCTACCCCGGCGTGACGGAAGGCTTCCGTCCCCCAGCAGCGGGCTCCGCCGCATTGCTGCGCAAGCACCTGGGGCTGGAGCCACCCTATATTCTTTCGGTGACACGGCTGGCAGGTTACGGTAACTTGCTGAACCTGACCAAGGCCTACGTTTCTCTGGTGAAGGAGGGCAAGGTCACCATGCCGCTGGTGATTCCGGGCGGCGTGTGGGACTCGCAATATATGGGCAGGGTCAAGAAGCTGCTGGCCGAAGCAGGCTGCGCTGACCGGGTTAAGTTTCTCGGTTATGTTCCCCATCCGCACATGCCTTTGCTATTCGGCCACGCCACATGTTTTGTCTTCCCTTCGCTGCTGGAAGCGTGCGGCACGGTGCTGATCGAGGCGCTGGCCTGCGGGACGCCGATTCTCTGTTGCCGATGCCGCCCCATGAGCGATATCTGTGGCGACGCCGCGGTATTATTTGAGGGTGAAGATCCCTGCGACATTGCCGATAGAATATTCGAGGTGCTGTCGGACCCGTCCCTCCGGGAAGCGCTCTCACGCCGTGCCGTGGCGCGCGCCACGCAGTTTTCCTGGCAGCAGGGCGCGGAAAAGGTACACCGAGTTTTCGAGCAGCTCGCACCCGCGCCCCGCGCCGCGAGCCGTGGGGTTGAAAATATCCCGCCGGAAAGGAGGACCTAACCGCAGCCTTACTGCCGAGGCTCGGCCCACAAGAATCCCTTGCGCCTGTTGATCCTCAGCATCCAGTACGCCCCCGAGTTCACGAGTAATGCCATCGTGATCACCGGCTTGGCGCAGCAGCTCGCTGCCCGCGGACACCCAGTGACCGTGCTCGCGGGCACGCCCCACTACCAACTCCCGCGCGTCCCTCCGGGGTACTGGTGGCGGCCTTTCCGGCGTGAAATCCGTGAGGGCGTGAAGGTGATTCGGTGTTGGGCGTTCCCGAAATCCGAAGGAAAAGTTGCGAAGTTCCTGAACTATGCCAGTTTCACGCTCACCAGCCTGGTCGCGGGCCTGCTTACCCAGCGCCCGGAGGCTGTCCTCATCGTCTCGCCACCTTTTTGGCTGGGGTTCAATGCCCTTTTGCTGCGCGCCCTCCGCCGCTGCGCCGTGGTTTACAATGCTCAGGACCTGTTTCCGGAAGCTTATCTCGCCAGCCAGGAAATCCGGGCGGGTTGGCTAACGCGCGCCATGGGCCGCCTCATGTCTCGCATCTACCGGAGTTGTGACCGAATCACGGTGATCACGGAGTCTTTCGGGGAGGCGATCGCGGCGCGGGGCATTGACCGGGGGAAAGTGATCACCATCCCGAACTTCGTCGATACCTCGGCCGTCACGCCTCTTCCCCGAGCCAACTCTTTCCGCCGGCGGCACGCGCTCGATGACCGGTATGTGGTCATGTACGCGGGCAATATCGGGTACACTCATGGTACGGAATTGCTGGTGGACGCGGCGGAAAAGTTGGCCTCAATTCCCGACCTTGTTTTTCTGGTTATCGGCGGAGGATCGAAGCAGGCAGATCTGGTGAGACTTGCCCGCCAACGCCGTCTGGTCAACATGCAGTTTCTGCCGACGCAGCCCCGCGAGTTGCTCCCCGAAATGCTGGCCACCGCCGACGTCTTCGTCCTGACCTCCAAGCCGGGTGTGGGCAAGACATCGTTTCCCGGCCGCATTTATAACTTCTTGCTCGCCGCGCGTCCGGTGGTGGCGAGCGCGGATGAGAACTCTGACCTGGCACAAGTCTTGCGCAGCGGAGGCGCCGGCATCGTTACGACACCTGGGAACGTGGAAGATTTTTGCCAGGCCCTCACGACCCTTTACCAGGATGCCGCCCTGCGTGAACGCCTGGGACGGAGCGGAGCGGAATTTATGGCACGTTACTATTCCCCGCAGGCCGTTGTGGAGCAGTACGAAACGTTATTGGAGGGATTGACCGCCCGCTGAAGGAGAACCCTGTACCCCGATGAAGGCCCCGACGCGAATCAAAATCAAACTATCCCTCCTGGGGGGAGACCTTCTTCTTCTCACTCTCTGTCTGGCCGTGGGCACTTACATCCGCCTCGGCGACGTCGGGCTTCTTTATGAGGAGTACGGCACGGCTTGGTTCCTCTGCCTGATGATTTACCCTCTAAGCTTCTACCTGACCCGATCCTACGAAGTGCAGCCCGAAGCGAGTTCCGCCGAGAACCTGAGCCGCCCTCTTCTAGGCTTGCTGGTTGCGGCCACCGCGACTTCATTCTTCTTTTTCTTCGCTCCGGACGTTCGTTTCGGTCGCGGCATCTTCGCCATCGCCAACACTCTTTTCGCCTTCTTGCTCCTCACTTGGCGCCTGGGAATCTTCTTACGCCTGCGCCGCCGAAGCCTGTCGATCCTCCTCATGGGGAATCCCACGGCGGTGGAAATGGCTCGCCAGTTAATCCGGGAATTCTCCCCTCTTTCCCAGACTCATGTCTGGCAGCCGGAAGCGGAATCAGGGAGCACGCCAGAACGCCTCGATCCGCCCGGAGTGCCCAGCGGCGAGGACGAATTCGACCTCCTCATCCTGGCCGGCCAATTGCTCGATCCTTCCATGGTGCGCAAAGCCGCCGCCCTTCGCTTACAAGGAGTGCTGGTTTGGAACCTGCCGCAGTTGTTTTCCGAATTCGCCGAGCGACTTCCCGCGCGCTACCTCGATGAACATTGGGTGGCCACCGCCGAGGGTTTCCGTACGCTCAACGAAACGAGCTTTCAGGTCATCAAGCGGCTCGTGGATATAAGCCTCGCCTTTTTGGGATTGGTTCTAAACTCCCCCCTCTTGGCGTTGGCGGCAGTCCTCATCAAGCTTCAGGACGGGGGGGCCGTGTTCTACTCCCAGGGAAGGGTAGGCAAAGGAGGAAAAACCTTCCGCGTTCATAAGTTGCGCACCATGGTGGGTCAAGCGGAGCATGTCACCGGTCCCGTCTGGGCCTCGCCCGACGACCCGCGTGTTACCCGTGTGGGACGCTGGTTGCGCAAGCTTCGCATCGATGAGATTCCCCAGATGTGGAATGTTCTCAAGGGTGAGATGAGCTTTGTGGGCCCGCGCCCGGAGCGGCCGGTCTTTGTCGAAGCCCTCCAGAGCAAATTCGCCGTGTATTCGTTGCGGCATTTGGTGCGCCCGGGAATCACCGGCTGGGCGCAAGTCCGTTGCCCCTACGCCGCCAGCGAGGAGGATAATCTCCTCAAACTCGAATACGACCTCTACTACCTCCAAAATGCCTCCGTGCTTTTCGACCTCCGAATCATCCTTAAGACCATTTCCACCGTCGCTTCAGGGTGGGGCTCCTGGTAGTGCTATCTCGCAACCAAGACGTAACCGCAAAGACCGGGAAGGTAGGAAAGTAACCGGCTTGCGATTCAGCGGGTTATGCCGACTTAAAGCTCCGTGCAATATCCTCAATCAGGATGCCACCGCCTGTGAAGGGCAATAACCGGACAAATTCGAACCAATCCGACTCCCCGATTCGGACCTCGGGGACAATGTACCTTGCCCGGCCGAGGGGTCGAGAGTATCCTCATGGTAAATTATGTTAAATTTTCCTCGCCTCGTAACAATTCTATAAAGAATGCAAACCGCTGATTTCATATCATGTTAACCCCAACTTTCGATTCCGGAATGCGTGGTGACTTCCTCCTAAACTTTCCAAGACGTGCAACTCTAATAAACTGAGATTCGTCTGATTCCTTCATGAGGATCAACTCGGTCAGGGTGATCGAGTTGGGGGAGGTAGTCTATCTCCGCCGGGAGCCTTGGTGGCGTTCAGACCTGTAGTGGTACAGTTCAATTCTCGCAGCAACAGTATATGCGCGCCGCACTTGGCATTCTTGATGACTTCCGGTACTTCTGGAGAACCGCCGCTAATTCTCGTCAGGTCGAAGGGCAAGGTGTGGAAAAGCACGAAGGACATGGCAGGACCCGCAGATCCGAACTCAGATCTTGAGGGCGCGAGACTCGAGGAGATTGTTTCAAGGTGGTTTTGAGTTGCTGCCGCGACAATCTCCACTTGCAGGTGTTGATTATCTCTGAGGAGGACCACTGTGAGAATCTTAGTCTTGGGTGGGGACGGGTATCTGGGCTGGCCGACCGCCATGTATCTTTCCGCACGTGACCATGAAGTGGCAGTTCTTGACAATTTCTCCAAGCGCGGTTGGGAACTTGAACTCCACGCTGAGCCGCTCATCCCGGTCTGCGCTCTCCGCAATCGGGTCCGTGCTTGGAAAGAGGTCACTGGCCGCCACATTTCATTCTTTGTCGGCGATTTGTGCGAATACGACTTTGTCCACGAGGTGCTGCGCGACTTCCAGCCCGATGCCATTGTCCATTTCGGTGAGCAACCCTCTGCGCCTTTCTCCATGATCGACCAGCGCCGTTGTGTCATGACCCAAGTGAACAACATAACAGGAACGCTGAACCTTCTTTGGGCTATGCGCGAGCACGCCCCGGCGGCCCACCTCGTGAAGCTTGGCACCATGGGAGAGTATGGCACGCCGAATATCGACATCGAAGAGGGCTTCATCGAGGTCGAGTACAAGGGCCGCAAGGATGTCCTTCCCTACCCGAAGCAACCCGGCTCCTTCTACCATCTCAGCAAGGTGCATGACAGCCACAACATAACTTTCGCCTGTAAGGTCTGGAAGCTCCGTTCTACCGACCTCCACCAGGGGGTCGTTTACGGCATCGCTACCGACGAATCGGAATTGGACGAGCGCCTGGCAACCAGTTTCCACTATGACGAAGTTTTCGGCACGGCCCTGAACCGCTTTTGCGTCCAGGCGATTGCCGGCATTCCGCTCACCGTTTACGGCAAGGGCGGCCAAACACGAGGCTTCCTGAATATTCGCGATACCCTGCGCTGCGTGGAACTTTCCATCCTTAACCCACCGCAAGCGGGTGAATACCGGGCCTTTAATCAATTCACGCAAATGTTCAGCATTCTTGATCTTGCCAAGACCGTCCAACACCAAGCCCAAAAACTCGGCTTCCGCGTGGCGATCAACCATCTGCCCAATCCCCGTGTGGAAGCGGAAGCGCACTACTACAACCCGCGCCACCAGAAACTTTTCGACTTGGGCCTGCAACCCCACATGCTCTCGGACGTCCTAGTCGATAGCATGCTCGTCACCATCCGCGACCATGCCCACCGCATCCGGCGGGAGGTCATCCTGCCGCAAGTCCAATGGAACGGCACCTCCGAGGCGGCGGTCAAAACCTACGCCTCTGTTTCGTAACCGCTTCACAGGGTCAGAATGACAGCTCCGGCGGGGTTTACCGCAGCTTGTCCAGCCCCGTCTTTCCAGACCCTTGGCGGCAAATCCGGCTCAATCTTTGTCCAAGGTTTTCCGGCTGCCTTTCCAGACGCGTGGGGGCCGATGGCCTTTGGCGATTTGGTAGCTGCTGATCTCATGCACCATTTTGACCAGCGCCACGACATTCTCGTAAGGAGTATCCGGCAGCAGGCCGTGGCCCAGATTGAAGATGTGGCCGGTGCGGTAAGCGGCTTGCTTCAGGATGCGCCTGGCGCGCATGCGGATGAAATTCCGGTCGCCGTAAAGCACGATGGGCTCGAGGTTCCCCTGCACGCCCACGCCGTCGCCCAGCCGCTGCCAGGCCTCGTCGAGTTCCACGTGCGAGTCGACGCCGATCACGTCCCCGCCCGCGTCGCGCATGGCTTCCAGCAGCATGGCCGTCCCCGTTCCAAAGTGGATAATAGGCACTCCGGGCTTAACGGTTTGCAACATCATCCGCGTATACGGCTGGACGTAATCGCGGTAGTCGGCGGGCCCCAGGCAGCCCACCCAGGTGTCAAAAACCTGCACGGCCTGCACGCCGGCGTCGATCTGGCCGTTGATATACCGGGCCAGGCTGCGCGCCAAGCGCTCCATCAGGGCGCGCCAAGCGCCCGGGTCGCGGTACATCAAGGCCTTGGTGTGGCGGTAGTTTCTGGACCCGCCCCCCTCAATCAGGTAGGAAGCCAGGGTGAAAGGGCAGCCGGCAAATCCGATGAGCGGAAGCCGCGGATTCAGGTCGGAGCGCGTTTGGCGGATGGCTTGGTAGAAATATCCCAGCGATTCTTCCGGGTTGACCTCGTGCAGGCGGTCAATGTCGGCAGCCTCGCGCACCCCAGGGCTGATCACCGGCCCTTCCCCCTGGTCGTATTCCAGATGCAAACCCAGCGGCTCAACGATCAGCAGCAAGTCGGCAAAGATGATGGCGGCATCCACGCCCAGCTTTTCCGCCGCGGTGACGGTGACTTCCGAAACCAAGGCGGGATTCTTGCACAACTCCAGGAAGGGCACGCGAGCGCGCAAATCCCGATACTCTTTCATATAGCGGCCTGCTTGGCGCATCAGCCAGATGGGGGTGGCGTCAACCGCTTCGAAACGGCAGGCCTTCAGGAAGCGCGAGTCCTCCCACTGGGGACGCCTTCGGGACTCGGGACTCGGGACTCGGGGTTCGGGACTCGGGGCTCGGGATTCGGGATTCGGGTTTCGGGTTTCGGGATTCGGGACTCGAAGCCGAGCGCCGCTCGGCCCTTCTGACTTCTGGCTCCTGACTTCTGACTTCTTTCTCAAAAGCTCCTTCGCCCGTAGCGCGGTTTCCTGCACGAAGAGTCCCATCTTGGGATGGACGGGCTCAAGATCAATGGCGATCCCGTGACTCCCCAGCGTCTCGCTACAGGTGGGGCCCACGGAGGCCACCACAACCTTCTCCAAAGCTTCGAGCAACCGATCCTTCGTGCCATCTTCAGCGGCCACGAGCAGAAGATGCTCCACTTGCGCCGAGTTGGTGAACAGGGCCACCCGCGCCCGGCCCTCCACCAGCGCTTGGATGGCCTCGCGCAGGGGCTGAATATCCTGGGGGAGCGTCCATTGATAGACCGGAACGCGCAGCACCTCGACGCCGCGTTCTTTGAGCCCGGCGAGGAAGGCTTCATTGGGCACGCCATATTCCTGCACCGCCACGCGGCTGCCCGCCAGCGTGAAGGCGCGCGGATTTTCGTCCAACTCTTCCAGGACTTCATGCCAGGTGTTAGGCTCCGGCACGGTGATGGTGATGGGCACTTTGAGCTCGCGCAAAACCTTAACCGGCTTGGGCCCACGCGCCACCACGGTAATCCCCGCGAGCGCTTGCACGATCTGGTCGCGAGCGTGGCGCGTCTCCAGCACGTCGATCAGCCGGCGCGCACCGACCCCGGTCATAAAAATGACAGCATCGAGCCGCCCGGCGAAGAGCGCCGCGCCAAACGCCAGGGCGGCGGTGTCTTCCTCCAGTGGCGCCTCGCGCAGCGCCGGAGCCACGCGCGGCACGCCCCCGAATCGGGTAATCAGGGCGGCCATTTCCTGGGCATGGCGACTTTCAAAGGCCACCACTTCCAGACCTGCAAAATTCGTGTTGGCGGTAGAGGGTTCAGTCATGTTGATATATTCTGGCATGTGTATGCCATCTCAAAATATGCCCGATGGATCGCCGGGGGTCAAGTCGGCGTTATTTCGCCCCGATTTATGGCATATTCGTGCATTTTCGGTCAGAAAGTCCAATCGATTGTTGTCAATTATCGCGCAATTGGTGCATTTTCGTGCAAAAGTCTTGTTTTTCGCTGGACATTTTGTCACCATCGCCTTTGTTTTGATACACATCCCCGGTGGTTCCTTCATTTTTAACATCTCTAAGGGTCGCGCGTCGTTGTGGGCCCTGCCACAATTGGCGCACGCTGGGATCTTCCATTTCTTTGGAGCTGATAGCTCACAGCCGAAAGATGACAGCAACCACCTACCCCCGAGTCCCCAATCCCGAACCCCGAATCCCAAATCCCGCCACCTGACACCTAGCACCTGACACCTAGCCGTACTGCGAGTTTCAACCCCGACATGGTTCTCCATTTAATATCCTAGCAATAACTCGCCCATAATGAGGGCAGACATGGACCAAATGCCCATCGGCAGGTGGAATTTTTGAGGTTTGGCGACTGATTTTACTACCGGTAGGAAAGCCCTGCGCGGAACTTTCCGCCTGCGCTCGGGCCTGCGGCCCGGTGGAGCGGCGATTTTCTGTCGCCGCGCTGGTGCGGCGATCCGGCATCAGGACACCGGGGGGGGCGCAGTCGGACGTGTCCCGAGAGTGTTAGGGTATCGCGGACTTCGTCCGTTTGCTTATTCCCCTCCTGACTCAGGAGGGGGCAAGGGGGTGGTCGAGTTGGCTCTGATGTTGCGCCAGTCCGAGGAACGGACGAAAGATCGTAGCCCATGGCGCAAGCCGTGCGAAAATCGGCCCCCCACCCCGCCCGAGTCCCGCACAGGATTGGGTTCTTCGCGCCTTTCAGATTATTTGACGCGAGGTTCTTGCTATCGTTAGCCTCATCTCTCCGGGGCGTCTTTGGCAATGGCGGCGTTTCCCAGCGAGGCAGAAATAGCGCGCGCCGTTTCCACCACCAGCGCGGCCAATTCCGGAATCCTGCGGGTGCTGAATCGGGTTGCCGGCCCGGCCACGCTGATGGCCACTCGCTCGCTGCCGGCATCCCAGATGGGCGCCCCAACGCAATGTACGCCTTCTTCATTTTCTTCCCAGTCCACGGAGTAGCCCTGCCTCCGAACTTGTTCCACTTCTTCTTCCAACTTACTCAGACTCGTCACGGTTCGCGGGGTGAACGACCTCAGCCCCACTTTGGCAAGGATGTCGCGGAGTTCTTCATTCGGGAGGAGGGCGAGGAGTGCCTTCCCCATGCCCGTACAATAGAGCGGTGCGAGCCGCCCTTCGTCTCCCCGGGTGTGAAGCGCCAAGGGAGACTCGAGAGCTTTGATCACCAGGACCTCCATGTTGGCCAGGATGCCCAATTTCACGGTTTCATGTGTTTTCTCGCGGAGGCGCAAGAGATGGGGCAGGGCGCAAGTCAGCAAATCATTGCCACGCGAGTAGAGGGTTCCCAGTTCAAACAGCTTTCGCCCCAATCGGTAGTGCTTGCTCACGGCATCCTGCGAAACGAAGTCGAAGTTCTCGAGAGTCCGCAAAAGGTTGTGCGCCGTGCTCTTGGGAACATTCAAGAGACGGCTTACGTCGGTGACATTCAGCGCGGGCCTCGCGGGGGTGAACAAACAGAGGATGGAGAGCGCTTTTCGGACCGATCCGACCTCATAACGGGCTCTATTGTACGTAGGACTACGTGCCATCGAGCCTCCCTATTCAGCATAACAGAATATACCACAGTTTCAAGGGCCAGTTACTTACGCAACTTCTCCCCTTGCACCCCAGCCAGTCAACGGACTTTGGGCTTCATTTTGGGATCTGGAAACCGTCCTTTTCTGACCAAGGCCCGATAAACAAACCAATTCTCCAGTCAGAGCACCACACCGCGACATTTTAGCAAACTGCCGCGGGCGGGAAAGGGAAGAAATTGGCCTTGACAAGAGGAAAAAGTCGCAGTATTAAGAGTTCTGTAATGTTGTCTAATATTCTGTATCTCTGAATTGTAGTCCACAGGAGGTGCCTGGCCGCGCGAGAACTAATTGACGTTTTGAAGAGGCGATAGGGCCAGCACCCTAAGACGGGGCAAGGGCTTGTCGCTGGTACGAAGCGTGACAGACTGCACTTTTTTCGCCAACTCTAGAGTTGGCGGCTGAGGCGTTGGGTCCTGGGTCGCATTCTATGTGCTGAGGAGGCTAAGGAATTATGCGAAAACGAATTCTGTCAGCGCTACGAGTGGCGCTTTTCGTATCGATATGTTTCTCCTGGGCGGTCGGATTGCACGCGCAGGTGAGCAACGGGCAGATCTCTGGATACGCCAGGGACGCGCAAGGCTTGGCGGTACCCAATGTCCAGGTGACGGTGACCAGTAAGATCGGCGTGAACCGCACCACCGTCACCAATGGGGTGGGTTACTACATCGTGGCGGACCTTCCGGTCGGCATCTATAGCGTCAGTGGAGAAATTGCGGGCTTCAAGGCATTTACGCTAAGTGGAATTTCTCTGGACGCCGCCGCGGCGATCAGCGTGGATATCAAACTTGAGGTGGGCGCGGTAACGGAACGAGTCAACGTGACCGCCAGCGCCCAACTGGTAACTACCGACACCAGCGTCGTCGGCAGTGTGCTTAATACTACCGAATACCTTGAGTTGCCGGTGAGCGGACGCTCTTTTGAAAATCTGGTGGGCCTCCTGCCCGGCGTCACAAACACTAGCCCTTTCAACACCTTCACCCCCAGCCCCTACGGCAGCGGGCAATGGCATATCAGCGGCTCGCAGGGGAATGCCAATAACTGGCAGATGGACGGCGTTTCCGAACAGCGCACGCGGGCCAACAACTTCTTTACCGGCACGATGTCTGTTGACTCGATTCAGGAGGTGCAGATCTCTACCACCGCCTTCAAGGCCGAATACGGCCGTGAATCCGGCGGACAGGTCAACTTCATCACCAAGGGCGGGTCGCAGAACTTTCACGGCACCCTTTACGAGTATGACCGCAACGATTCCATGGACGCGCGCGGCTTTTTTGCCACAACCCCGGAAGTTCTCAAGTATAACGACTACGGCGGGAACATCGGCGGGCCCATCTACATTCCCGGCAAGTGGAACACCGACCGAAGCAAGTTGTTCTTCTTTGCGGCATGGGAATACGGCGATGAGCATGTGGGTAGTTTTTCTATTGGCTATCAGGCGCCGTTGATTCTCCGCCAGGGGAACTTCAACACGCCCTACCGGCTGTCCAGCATGAAGGCTCCGATTGTTCCGCCCAACATGAATCTCGCGAACTGTCCCGGTTGCGTCGTGGGGCAACCCTTTCCCAATGGCATCATCCCGACGGGGGCCATGAGCAAGAACGGCCCCGCCATGTTCTCGATGGAACCATTGCCAACGACCTCTGCTTATTCGGGGAACAACTGGGATCAAGAGTTTATGAGTCGGACGATCGCGGAACCCATCTTGGGGAGAGTGGACTATGACATGAGCGCCCGTAATCGGCTGACCGTTCGGGTAGACGAGACGAGAACCTGGGACTGGAATTCCAATGCGGTCTCTGTGCAGCCGGCCACTCAGGATTACACCCGGCCGAAAAGGAACCTGCTGGCCCAAGTCACTTCCTCAATCTCGCCAACCTTGGTCAACGTGTTCGCCTTCGGCGCTACAGAGGACTTTAACTTAATCCTCACCAATGAGCCCGGTCTTCTGAAAACGTCCTATAACATCAGCTTCCCGTTTTACTTCACTACGCCCAAGACTCAACCGAACAAGATTCCGTCCATAGCCGTCTCCAATATGCCTACAATCTCGGCCGGCGCCTCATATCCGTCTCACAGCAGAGGTCCCATCTCTGACTTTCGAGACGATTTGAGCAAGGTGCGAGGTAACCACAACTTCAAAGTGGGGATCTACTACGAGCGGGCGGGGCAGAACGACTTCGACAATGTGTTGGTCGGCGGCGCGAATCAGAACGGCTATTTTACCTTCGGCGCCTCGGCGTCGAATCCGAATTCGTCCACCAACGCGATGGCAGACCTCCTGTTGGGGAACTTCGACACCTACACGGAGATCGGCACACGCAATATGGACCCCTGGCGCGGCCGTATGTGGGAGGGCTACGCCCAAGATAGCTGGAAGGTTCGCCCCAACTTTACCCTGGAAATCGGCGTGCGCGTCTCTTACATGCCGTCCTTCGGAAGCAAGTGGAACAACTTTCAATCCTTCAACCCGGCGTTCTGGAACCCTAGCCAAGTTGTAACCATGAATACCAACGGCACGGTCGTGCCGGGCAGCGGAAACGTTTACAACGGTATCACCCTGCCTGGGACCGGCTTTCCCCTTAGCGCGGCGGGCAATGTTCCGGCCTATGGCAACCCGCAAGTCGAGGCCCTCTTCCACGGCTTGCCCTGGAACTTGACCCAAACGTACATCAACCCAGAGCCGCGCTTCGGTTTTGCGTGGGATGTGGGAGGCCATCACACAACTTCGGTGCGAGGCGGATTCGGCATCTTTTATGATCGGATTGTCTGCAATGACAGCATCCACCCGGGGGGCGTCCCTCCCTTCATGGGGAATGTTAGCATCACCAACGGCTCCGTGGACAATCCCGGCGGCACGTCCGCAACGCCCTTGCAGTATCCATTCGTCGGCTCCATGATCGATCCGACGGCACATAACCCTGAGAGTTATGAGTGGTCCTTTGGAGTCGAGCGAGAGCTCGCTCCCAACATGATGCTGAATGTCACGTATGTAGGCATGTCGGGGCACTACGAACCCGGCGGCATCACGTGGAACCAGCCGCAGATTGGCGCCAGTTATGCCACCCCCGGGGTGTCGATGGACTATCTGCGGCCGTACCCCGGCTTTACCGGAATCCGGAACACCGTATACGCCTTCAACTCGAATTACAACTCCCTGCTGGTGTCGGTGGACAGGCGCCTCGCTAAGGGACTTCAGTTCGATGCTACCTACACTTATCAACGAACGATGGATGAGTATGAGGGCTTCGGCGCGGCCGATCTCAATGAGTACAACCCGTTCCTAATGATGTACGGACGTGCGTCATTCAACAAGCCTAACGTGTTCAACCTCTCTTACGTCTACCAACTGCCGTTCTTGCTCCATGCGCACGGCCCTGTCAGCTTGCTGGGTGGCTGGCAGCTTTCTGGAATCACCACGTTCCAGAGCGGTCTGACGAATGTTACTCCGGGGATATCGCCAGACGCTTCGGGCGCGGGGCAGGGTGGGCGACCGATCTGGCTTGCCAATCCCAACTTTCCAAAGAGCCAGCGAACTCTGACGGAGTACTTTAACACCGCCGCGTTCGCTGTCCCCCCCAACAGTACGTTGGGCGACACGGGACGCGACGTCATTGACTCGCCTGGCCTGAACAATTTTGACGTGGCTCTCTCGAAGAACTTCAAGATTCGGGAGGGGATGCGGATCCAATTCCGGGGTGAGTTTTTCAATGTTATAAACCACCCCCAGTTCAGCGGCCTTTCGACGACGGTCGGCGCCGGCAATTACGGCTATGTGACCAGCGCTCAGTCGCCGCGCATCATCCAGCTCGGGGCGAAGTTCGTGTTCTAAGCTGCGTGGTTTAAGGTGTGTGTAAGATAGGAGGCCCGCGGGTACCCGCCCGCGGGCTTCCGCTTTTAGTGCTTTTTTCCTTTCGTTAACCAAAATGCGTGCTAGAATCGCCGACGCAGTTTGGTAATACCGCTGGGTCTCGCAGCAGCCCTTTGGCTAAGACGGCATCTGCTCTCGCGAACCACGGCATCAGGCGGGGTTCTGGTCGTCACGTATTGTCCCGGCTTGAGGAATTGCTATTCGCAGGAATGGGTATGGCCAGAACGAACTGAGGATGTGTTTTGGGCGGCCGAGGGTGATGAAATCATCTCTCCTTAAAGCGGAGAGGAAAGATTTCATTCACGCGCCAGCCAATACCGGTAACGGGTCACGCTCTTTTCAGGAAGATGAGCGCCGAATGTTCAGGGTCCGCTAGGGTCCAGGGTCCACAACCAGATCGGGTCGTGCAAATCTAAAAGGCGAAGGTGGCGGATCGAGGCCGCCTCACCATCGGGAGCATCTCATGCCGCAAAAGTTGTTCGTGGGGAACCTTCCCCACGAAGTGACAGACAGTGAACTAGGAGAGTTCGTCAGCAGCGCAGGCTTTCAGGCAGCTTCGGCCGTCGTCATTCGCGACAAGACCACGGGACAATCGCGGGGCTTCGGATTCATCGAACTGGCTGAGGGCGAGGACCTGGAGCGGGCCATCGCCGGTCTTAATGGGCAATCCCTGCAAGGCCGCCGATTGACCGTCAACGAAGCGCGTCCACCGCGCAATGACTTCGGGGGGGGAGGCGGAGGACGTCGCCCTGGAGGTGGTGGAGGTGGCCGGGGCCCTGGCCGCGGGCATTCCGGCGGAAGCGGGGGCGGCGGGGGCGGGGGCGGCGGTCGTCGCCGCGACTGGTAACATTGATGATTGTCGATTGTCGATTGCCGGTTTGAAGTCGTCCGTCGCTGTGACGGGTAGAGTGCGGAGTGTCGATTGGCCTTTTCATTCAATCGGCAATCATCAATCGGCAATCAGCCATCGTCAATCGTCAATCACTCAGAGCCCACTAAACGGCGGTAGACATACCGAAGGTGCTGTTGTGTCTCATGCAGCTTCCCTGCCAGCGTGTGCCCCTCAGCAATCAGCTTCCACCGGCGCGCCACGCTTTCGGCCGTCTCCGCGTGGGCGCCGTTTTCGGGCAAGCCCGTCGGCGCTTTACCCGTAACCAACCGGAGGATGTGGTCCACGGACCGCAGGAATCCGGCGCCTGTGGTTAAGGCGGTGGCGTCCTCTGCGGAAATGACTTCCGCCGCTCGTAGAGCGGCAACTTGTTCCGCCATGTTGGCTCCCGGCAAGGCCGCTACACGGCGCCGCAACCGCGTGTAGGAAACGGCAAAGTCCACATCGTAATAACCGCCGGGGGCGGTTTTGGTGTTGCTGCTCGGAACCGCCACTTCCCGTTCCAGCCGCCGCCGCATTTGGTGGAGTTCACCTTCAAAATTATCATAGGTTGAAAACCGGTCGTAAATCGCCGTCTGGAGCCGATCCGCAGCCGCCTGGCCGAGTTGCAGATTTCCGGCGAGAGGATGGGCTTTCATATAGGTGAGCAACTCCCACGCCTGCGCGTCTTCGGCAATGTAGCTGAGCAGCCCCTCCAAGGTCACCACCAATTCCCCTTCTTGTCCGCGCGGCCGCAAGCGGGTATCCACAGGGAATAACGTGCCATCGCGGGTGTAACTGGCCAGCACCTCAATCGTCTTCTCTGCCAAGCGGGTCCAGTGTTCCAGGTCCTCTCTTTTCGCCTCCGACCCGGCCACAAAAACCAAGTCGGCGTCGGAAGCCAAATCAAACTCACTCAAACCCAGGCGGCCCATACCCAGAATGACGAAGGGCACGTCGCCGCCGCCGGGGCCCATCTTTTCGTGCATCAAGGAAGTGAGCGCAATCACCTGGGCGCTGGAAATGCCACGCGCGGCGTTCGCCGTCCAACGCTTCAACATGGGGAAGGCGGAGCCGCCGGCGGCCAAGTCCACCGTGCCCAATTCCAGGAGCCGGGCGCGGTATTGGCGCCGCAAGATGGCCATTTTTTCGCGCAGATCGAGCCCCGCTTCGGAGGCCCACGCATAAGCTTCGGGCATGGAAAAAACTTCCAGGCCGATATCCAACTGCCCCGCCGCGGCGCCGTCGGAGGGCACGCGTTCAGTGGAATCGAGGATTTCCACGTCCTCGGGATGATGCACCAGCAGGTCGGTCAGGTAGGCACTGGTGCCGACCACTTTAATGGCGCGCCGCAGGCTGGCGGGCTTGGCGAGCGCCGGGGCAAAACGTTCCGGTGAGCTGGCCATGGCCGTCAGCAAGCGAACCGTATTCCGTCGCGCGCTTTCCGGCAGCTCCGCTTCGCGCACAATGCGGGCCACCTCCGGGGCCTGAACATCCAGGAAGCTCAGCAGCGAGTCAAATGACTGGCTCCCGAAATCGGGCAGGAAGGTGGGAGCAGGTTTGAGCTCAAAAGCTGTTCCCGGCACGGCCGCGTCCCCGGGATGAATCACGCGCTGGTAGATTTCATCCACCACCGCGAAGGCTTGGCGAACTTTGCGCAGCAGTAGATCTCCCGGGCGCTCGCCCGGCCCGGCCTCCACGCCGGTGCGGCGTCCCAGCCGATCGAGCGCGCCCGGATCCGCCGGAAGCCGATGCGTTTGCTGGCCCGCCTCCATCTGGATCCGGTGCTCCACCTTGCGCAGGAACTCATAAGCGGCCGTCAAGGCGGCGTAATCGCGATTGGAAAGCCAGCCTTTGTCGTTGAGTTTGCGCAGGGCGAATAGCGTTCCTCCTGAGCGCACCCAGTGATCCTGCAAGCCGTGCAGCCGCTGCAAGCATTGCACCAGAAACTCGATGTCGCGGATGCCCCCGCGATGGCGCTTGACGTCAATCGCCTGCCCGCGACTTTCCCGCAGTTTCTTGGAGATTCTTTCGCGCGCAAGAAGAATGCTTTCCACCGCCACAAAATCCCCGGGCGAGCGGTAAACGTACTCCTCCACGCCGCGCAGGAAGTCGCGCGTCAACTTGGCGTCGCCGGCGGAATGGCGCGCCTTGATGAGCATCTGCAATTCCCAGTCCCGCGCCCGGTGTTCGTAATACTCGCGGGCGGAATTCAGCGAGATCGCCAGATCGCCCTGCTCGCCCTCGGGGCGGAGCCGGAGGTCCACGCGGAAGACCTCGCCCTGCGACGTCGTCTGGGTGATGGTTCGCGTGATGGCGTGCGCCACGTGCACAAAATACTCCTTGTTGGTAATGATGGACTCGCGCTCGCTTCCCCCCGCCGTCTCGCCGTCGTGGGAATAAAGGAAAAGCAGATCGATATCAGAGTTGTAGTTCAGCTCGTTTCCGCCCAGCTTGCCGAGAGAGACGATGCTGAAGCCCGCGCGCGCGATGCGGCCCTGCGCATCGCGGTACTGCGGTTGTCCATAACGCTTTTCCAGCTCACGGTCACAAAACAGGTAGGCATCAGAAAGAATCACATCGGCGAGGGTGGAGAGCTCCAGCGTCGTCTCGCCCAGCGTCGAGAGGCCCAGCACGTCCTTGAGCACGATGCGGAGGTAGTTCCTGCGCTTGAAGTGCGCCAGCAAAGCCGCCAGCCAGGGGTCAGGATTGGTGGTGGAAAACCGCGCGAAGTCCTGCATCAGGTCTTCTTTGGATTTCAGCTTGGTGAAATTCCGGTCGCGCGCGAACTGCACCACCAACTGCGGTTCTGACAGCAAAGTCTCCGCCAGGTATCCGCTGTAACCAAAAATGGCAAGGAGATAGGAGAGGGCGGCGGGGTAACGCGCCAACTCACCCAGAACCTGCGGTGGCGCGCCGTGCGCATAGCGCTCCAAAAGGTTGAGTGCGCCGTCGGGGTCAGGCGACGGGGAGAGCAGCGAACCCAAAGGAGTCAGCAGCGTGGGCGCCAACTGTTCCTCCAGGCGCTCCAGGTTGCCGGCGGCTTTGCCGCGATCTTCAAAGTTGATGGCCGCGAATTCCGGTCGCATTCGGGAGATTATAACCTGTCCGTGGTCCGTTGTCCGTGGTCAGTTGTCAGTGGTCCGTTGTCCGTGGTCCGTAGTCAGTTGATTGTTGCCCGCCCGAGGTGATGGACGAGTGACCTCATGCGAATCATGCGGGGTGCTAAAAGAAAAATGGCCGCCAGAACGCCAAAGAGTGGCGTCCCGACGGCCAAGAGCTGATACCCTCAGCCGCTAGCTCGAAAAAACGGGCGGTGCCAACTGCCAACGGACAACGGACTACTGACTACGGACGACGGACAGTTTTCCTTAGATGTCGTAATACAGCGCGAACTCGTACGGGTGCGGGCGCGTGTTCACGGCCTGCACTTCGTTCTTCATTTTGTACTCGATCCAGGTTTCGATGAGCTCCTCGCTGAAAACGTCGCCCTTGAGCAGGAAGTCGTGGTCCTTCTCCAAGGCGCGGAGAGACTCCTCGAGCGAGCCGGGCATCGAGGGAACAGCTTTCATCTCCTCGGGGCCGAGATCGTAGATGTCCTTGTCCAGCGGTTCACCGGGATCGATCTTGTTTTCCACTCCATCCAGTCCCGCCATCAACATCGCGGCAAAGGCCAGGTAGGGATTACAGGAGGGATCCGGGGGCCGGTATTCCACGCGTTTCGCCTTGGGACTGGCCGAGTACATGGGAATGCGGCAGGCCGCGCTGCGATTGCGCCGCGAGTAGGCAAGGTTTACGGGCGCTTCGAACCCTGGCACCAGACGCTTGTAGGAATTCGTGGTGGGGGCAATCAACGCAGCCAGCGCCGGAGAGTGCTTCAGCAGCCCGCCTATGTAATGGAGGGCCATTTGGCTCAGGCCCGCGTAACGGTCGCCGGCGAAAAGCGGCTTGCCCTCTTTCCACAAACTTTGGTGAGTGTGCATACCGGAGCCATTATCCTGGTAAATCGGCTTGGGCATGAAGGTCACCGTCTTGCCATACTGGTTGGCCACGTTGCGGATTATGTATTTGTAAATCATCATTCCATCCGCGGATTTCACCAGGGAGTTGAAGCGCTGGTCAATTTCCGCTTGCCCGCCGGTGGCCACCTCGTGATGATGGCACTCGATGTCGAGTCCCGCTTTCTCCATCGCCAGGACCATTTCACTGCGCAAGTCCTGGTAGTGATCGGTGGGCGGAACCGGGAAGTAACCTTCCTTGTAACGCGGCCGGTAGCCGAGGTTGTCCTTCTCGCGCCCGGAGTTCCAACGGCCTTCCTCGGCGTCGATGAAGTAATAGCCATGTTGCTGGGCTTGATCGAAGCGGATGTTGTCAAAGATAAAGAATTCCGCTTCCGCCCCGAAGCAGGCCTTATCGGCAATGCCCGTGTAGGCAAGATAGGTCTCGGCTTTTTTCGCAACGTTGCGGGGATCTTTGACGTAATGCTGCTTGGTGACGGGGTCAACGATGTCACCGATCATGACCAGCGTGGGTGTATCGGTAAAAGGATCGAGCGTGTACCAGCTCGGATCAGGCACCAGGAGCATGTCGCTTTCATGAATGGCGGCCCAGCCTCGGATGCTGGAGCCGTCCATCCCGAACCCCTCCTCAAAGGAGGCCTCTTCCAATTCGTGGATTGGAAACGAAACGTGGTGCCACAAACCCGGCAGGTCGGTGAAGCGAAGATCGAGCATCTTGACGTTATTGGCTGCTGCAAACTCTAACACGGCTTTCGGATTCATACTCCCTCCATAAAAAAGATTTTTCCCTGTTATCAGGAAAACTTATGCAGGCTTTACTGAAACGAAACGTCAAGATATCCCGCACTCATGATTTAGTCAAGCCCTTAGGGAAGCCGCATTTTTAGCGGACCGGAGTGATGTGCGGTGGGGAGGTTCCCGCTCGGGGGAAGGGGACGGATGAGCGCGGCATCCCAACGGTGGATGAATTGAAGGTGAGCGCGCCTGGCAGGGTCTGTGCCGCAGTAATGGCGCCATATATATCCCCCTCGTCCATCGTGATGATGTCGCCCCTGCCGGTGCTTAAGAAGTATTTCTACTTCCCTATCTCCCCACGGCCTCGAGCCGCAACGGACGGCTTGAAAAAACACACCGATCGGAGTAAATCTGGAGACGGCCTCCGAATCTTGGATTGCCGGGAGATCACGATGAGGAGTTTCTGGCAGAGCCTACGATATACCATCCGCGTCCTGGGCAAGAATCCCGGTTTCACGGCGGTCGCGGTGCTTTCGCTCGCTCTGGGAATCGGCGCGAATACTGCCATCTTCTCCCTGCTCAATGCTCTGCTCCTTCGTGACCTCGCCGTCTGGCAGCCGGAACGCCTGGTGGAGCTTTCCGTGCTCCGCCGGGGCGACAAAATCCCCTTCTCGTTTCCGATGTTCAGGGAGCTCGAACAAGGGCAACGAGTCTTTTCCGGCTTGATCGGCTGGAGCTTCGGCGAGATGACCAATGTGGAACTCCACGGCGTGCTCTCGCAGGCCGAAGTGCGCTCGGTCACCGGCAATTACTATTCCGAGTTGGGCGCCACGCCTCTTCTGGGAAGATTGATCACGCCGGAAGATGTGAGTCTTGGCAGGAGCGGAGCGTCTCCGGTGGCGGTGCTCAGCTACGAGTACTGGCAGCGTCGCTTCGGCGGGGCCGCGGACGTTGCCGGCAAAGAGATTGAGATCGAGGGCCAGCCGTTCACCATTATCGGCGTCGCTCGGAAGTGGTTTACGGGCATGGCGACGGGCGAGCCGGCGGACGTGACGATTCCGATGAAGAGCACCGATGACCGGTCACTGTTATGGGTGTTTGTCACCGGCAGGCTGAAAGATGGTGTCACCGCCGCGCAGGCTCGAGCGCAACTCCTATCATTCTGGCCGGAAGTGCTCCAGGCGACGGCTTCGACCGATACCCCCGGACTGCGGCGGCAGTTGTTCTTCTCGATGGGTTTGGATGTGGCTCCAGCCGCAACGGGCATAAATGCCGCGCTGCGGGCCCGTTTTACGCGGCCGCTCTATGTGCTCATGGGCATTGTGGGGCTGATCCTCCTGCTCGCCTGCGTGAATCTGACGAGCCTGATGCTGGCGCGCGCGGCCGCCCGCAGTCAGGAGATGGGCGTGCGTGTAGCCCTGGGCGCAAGCCGCTGGGCGCTCGCCCGCCAGGTATTGAGCGAGAGTCTCGCGCTCTCCGCTTCCGGGGCGCTGCTGGGACTTGCTTTCGCGTACTGGGGGAGCCGCTTGCTCGTGAGCCTCATGACGCAGGGATATCTCACGCCCGTCATGTTTGACCTTAGCCCCGATGGGCGTGTGCTCTCCCTCACCGCATCGGCGGCCATCCTGACAGGAATTCTCTTGGGCCTCGCCCCCGCATGGCGTTGCTCGCGCGAGGACCCGGCTTCTGTACTTCAGCGGAACGCGCGCAGCCTGGCGGGGGCAACCGGGAAGTTGGGCAAGGCGCTCATCGTCACGCAGATGGCCCTTTCCCTGATGTTGCTGCTGGGCGCCGGACTTTTGGCGCGAAGCTTCCAGAAGTTGTGTTCCATAGATCCCGGCCTCAAAGAGAGCGTGCTCGAAGTGGGCCTTTATCCCCGGCCGGGCGGCTACCAGAACCTCGACATGAACGGCTACCACCGGCAACTGCTCGAGCGAATCTCCAGCCTACCGGGAGTGGGTTCAGTTAGCTTCTCGGATGCTTCCATCGGGGGCGGGCGAAACTGGCAGGACACCGTCTCTACGATGTCAGATGCTTCCAGCCCCGGCGCCGGCGTGATGGCGAACGAGGCGATGGTCTCGCCGGGTTTCTTGCCAACGCTCGGAATCAGCTTGGTTCGGGGCCGTGATTTTGACTGGACCGACGACGAGCACCACCCGCGCGTCGCCATCGTCAGCCGGAGCCTCGCCGAGCGGCTTTTCCCGTCGAGCAATCCCATCGGCCAACGCATTCGCTTCAGCTTCATGCCCGAACTTCTGGATCTTGAAGTCGTGGGAATCGCGAATAACGCGCGGATTTTCGATTTGCACAAAGCGGCCGCGCCGGTTATTTACCTTCCCTATCCTCAACATCCGAAATGGACGCAACAGGGCGATCTCCTAGTGCGCACCAGGGTGGCTCCCGAAACACTGGCAAGGACTGTAGGAAACGAGATCGAATCGCTCGGACACGAATATCCTTTGGGCACGAAAACCATTGCCCAAGAAGTCAGCCAGGCGCTTGTGGAAGACCGTGTCATTGCCATGCTCTCCGGCTTTTTTGCGGCTTTGGCGCTCTTGCTGGCTTCGGTCGGCCTGTACGGACTGATGTCCTATGCCGTTACCCACCGAACCCGCGAAATCGGTATCCGAGTGGCCCTCGGTGCGCAGCGGGCAGCGGTTCTTTGGCTCGTGCTGCGGGAAGCCCTGGCGCTTGGACTGTTCGGAATAGCCCTCGGCATTCCTTGCGCGCTGGCCGCTAGCCACCTCATCGCCAGCCTGCTTTTTGGAATTTCGTCGGGTGACTTGCCGACGATCGCCTCGGTTTCAGTGTTGCTGTTCGCCGTGGCCTTGTTTGCCGGTTACCTGCCGGCGCGGCGGGCGTCGCGCATCGACCCCATGGTCGCCCTGCGGTCGGAATGAGAAGCACGCCAAGCGGGAACAAAGTTTGACTCATTGAAGGCAGAGTCATACAGACTGAGTCATACAGACTTGCCGAAAATGAACGATCCTGCTATTTTAATCGTGCCTTTGGCGCATATTACTTGTCTCGCGAAGCGGAGCGGTTCGGTTTGCCTGGGCCGTCGCATGGCTTCCGGGTGGTGGCTTATTTAGCTATGGTCACTACGAAGGGGAGAAATAACGATGGTCACATTTCCGAATCGAGTCGTGTTCGTGGGCTTTGGAGCGGTGGCGCGCTGCACGCTGCCCATCCTGATCAATCACCTCCATATCGATCCCAAGCGCATCACCACGATTGACTTCGACCAAAACGACGAAGCCCTGAAGCCTTGGATCGCCCAGGGCATGACTTTTATCAAGGATCGCGTGGCACCGGAGAACATGGGGAGCCTGTTGGGACGGCACCTTTCCACCGGAGATCTGCTGATCGACCTGGCGTGGAATATTGATTGTTGCGAAATCGTGCAGTGGTGCCACGACCGGGGCATCCTCTACGTGAACACTTCGGTAGAACTCTGGGATCCTTACGCTGGAGCCGACAACAAACACCCGACCGAGCGAACCCTCTACTGGCGCCACATGAATCTGCGGAGGATGATCTCCAAGTGGAGTGAGCCGGGGCCGACGGCAGTGATCGAACACGGAGCGAACCCCGGCCTGATCAGCCATTTCACCAAGCAAGCGCTCCTGGACATCGCGCAGCAAGCGCTGGCGGAAAAGAAATTCAGCGGGGCTCA
>Ga0181533_1001991_pt1 | contig 24897 bp, 22 predicted proteins | sample PEATcosm2014_Bin_45_FD_119772 | JGI IMG/M metagenome (GOLD analysis project Ga0181533, IMG submission 119772) | Peatland microbial communities from MTU Mesocosm Facility, Houghton, MI, USA - PEATcosm2014_Bin11_60_metaG | ecosystem: Environmental > Terrestrial > Soil > Wetlands > Peat | place...
ACTTTATCAGTGGGACGAGGTAATGCAGTATGACGATACACCAGCCGACCAGGGATTCTGTCCTCCCGCATGGCACATTCCTACAGAAAACGACTGGAACACGTTATTTGCAAACTGGACTAACAACGGCTTTGCCGGAAGCCCGCTGAAGTTTTCAGGATATTCAGGATTCAATGCGCTATTATCCGGAGAGAACTATTTCAACAAAAGTTGGAATTTCCAGGGTTTTGCGACTTTTTTCTGGTCATCAACTCCAGGCAACAGCACAGAAGCCTGGGCACATGGGATGAACAGCTATGATCCGAGCGTGTCCTACTATTCATCCTCGCGTGTTAACGCATTCTCAGTTCGTTGTCTCAAGGATTAAAAAGCAAAACTGTGTAATTGAAACAGTAGTATTTTTTCGCTACCTGACTGCCGTAGGCAGGTTTCGCCATTTCGCGATTCGTTATTTGATAAATGCCAGCCCCTCGAGCGCAGAAGAATCTTTTGGCCTGTTCAGCAATACTTTGTTGAAAAGGACTTGCGCTTCCCGCGTTTTTCCCATTTTTAAATTAGTCCATGCATACAAGATCAGGCTGTCATAATCAAAGGGATAGAGGTTAACTGTTTTTTCCAGGTATTTTTCAGCTTTTGCATAATCCTTCCTCCCATAATAAATCGATCCCATCCGGTAGTTTGCAAGCGTATTCTGGGAATCAATCTTCAGGATCTCATTATACTCGGCTATTACCTGTTCCCAATTTCCCAAGGCTGATGCAGGGTAAACGAATCCGAATTTCGGCTCGATGGCATAAGGTTTGAGCTTCATCGCTTTCTCATAGTAGGCTGACGACTCCGTAAAAAGACCTGCAAGGTAGGTCAACCATCCCAGGCGAAGATTGGTCTCGTAGGAATCTTCCTGATATACATTCTTTAACGCGGTAATGGCTTCTGTATAACTCCCCTTGGCTTCATAGTCATAGCTTTTGCTGAAAGCTTCCTGGAGAGCAGGATAGTTCTGTGAGTGAAGAGGGTTCGAAATTAAAAGGAACAACAAAATGACAAAATAGCAAGATGGCAAAACTCTGTGACTTTGTGACTCTGTGACTCTGTGACTTTCTATAGTTTCCATGTGATACCTCCTATTATAGTGTTAGTGTTATATGGGATATATGAAATTTGCGGTTGTTCATTGATCTTGAACGGAACCTGACCCGGAGCCGGTCTTTTGATATCATAGAGCAGCGGGCTTTCTTCACTTAAATATTGATAAATTAATGATAGCTGAATATGCTTGCCGGCGAGAAAGATCATTGAAGCTCCGGCATGGTAATTGATCTTATCGCTGTTATTATAAACGACAATGCCATTGAGAATGTTGGTATTGGAATAATTACCCCAATAGAAATTTCCTTCGAGCCAACACCACCTGGTGACTTTTGTTCCCAGGACCTGGCTCAGGAGGATACGGCTTTCATTCCCCTGCATAAATCCCGTTACAGCGGTCGTCCCATAAAAATCAAGGTTCCCAAGAGGATAATATGTCAGCATAAGCCCTGCCTGTTCCTGTGTCAGATTATTCAGGTTTGACCAACTGACAGATAATCCTATATTGAAGATCTTAATATCTTTTGTTACCAGGAGTGAAATTACATAATTGTAGAATGAAGTGTCTTTCTGAACAAATGAATAGTTATAATGGGTAAAGGGATGGTATGTATATTGAGTAGATGAATAATAAGCTGTATCATTTGATTGATTCGCCCTAAAAATGACATTGGTCATTTTATAGGCTACATAGATCAGGTGAAATGCAGGCTGAATCTTGAAACCGGCAGGTAAAGCCACTGTAATTCCAAGATGTCCTTCATGCTGGGTAATGTTATAATGAAAACTTGTATCACGGGTGATCCAGGGGAATAAATAATGATAAAGTTTTCCACCGGCTGAATCGACAGTGCCTATAAAACGATCCTGGAAGTGACCATCCATGATATATGTCGATTTATCCAGGCTGAGATAATTATAGGATAAAGAAAGACTCACCCTTTTAAATATCCTCATCTTCAATCCAAGATTACTATACCAGCTGTTGCCATAAAGATCCTGTTCACTGTAATAATCATTGTCGCTTTTAGCTTTGAACGTGCCGGTGAGATCAGGAATACTAACCGATGATCTGTCATTGCTCAGGGTATAACCCCCTTCAATATGCACCTGTTCAAGAAATCCATTCCCTGTGCCCTTTGTATCCCATTTATAATTTGGTATTTTAGCTCTGAGCAATCGTGCTTCGTCTTCATGGTTAGAATAGAGATAAGAGCGATACAGATAATCAGTGATCAGTGAATCACCCGAATTCAATGATCTTGCTTTTTCCAGGGAAGTAACAGCACTAATGTATTTTTGTTTCTTAAAATAGGAAATGCCCATCCTTGCGCGCAAATAATAGTAATCGATATTTTGCCGTAATGCTTTATTCCCCATACTGATGATACTATCCCATTTCTGTTCTTTGAAATACCTGCCGGTAAGCTCATCAACTGCCTTGAAATCAAGCTTGGCTTGAGACATCAGATCTGAGATGAACAATAGCTGAATTAATATAAAAAGGCAATTTCTCATCATTTGTGTAAAAGTCTGACTTCGGTTAATTGCTTTTTTTCAAGGATCACAAACCTTTCCAGTCCACCGGATCCAATGAATAATTCACATTCCAGTGTCTTGATTTCCTGTTTCCCGATCCTGGTTGTGACGATCGACCGTAATCGGATATTTGTATGCATCAGAATATCATCCATGCCGAGATATCTCAGGGTGTATTCGGAATGGGAAAAGATCAGGAAAGGTGCAAGAAAATCTTGCACCAGCCTGACCAGCGGACCGTTAAATGTATTTACAGGGAGCTGATCTTTCACCAGCAGGTTGGGATAATATCCCATCATGATCTTATATGCACCAAGGAAAAACTTAAAGAGCAGGGATGATTTGTTCCCCTCAAAATGGGTGAAATAATGAATATCGCCAGCGTTCCGGAAGTACGCACGCGAATGGCTGGTTTCACAATAAATAAATGTATTGTTAAGGATATCGGCCTGGACCTCCCATTTCACCTGGTTTTCCTTCTTCCCTGCCCGGATTACTTCGAATATGAACTTTTGTCCGGGTATAAAATGAAATGCCTTTTCAAGGGAACTGTTTTTGGTGATGTTCGAAACCAGGACATCGTTTTCAGGCGATTCATAGGATCTTAGCTCAAAAATTCCATTCTTGTGGAGTATGTAATGACTGATGGAATAATCAAGTGTTTTGGATCCTATATAGGGTGTTCCCTGGATCTGGAAATGAATATGTGGCATCGGGGAGCGTCCTGAATTTCCGCAATTTGCAAGAACCTGTCCTTTCTTTACAGAATCGCCGGTAGCAACTTTAAAGCTTTCTTTCCGCAGGTGCGATAGTTTGGAATAGAGTTGATCGGCGTGGCGAAGGATGATGGTGTTGCCCCAATTATGTTCCAGGTCGGACTCCCCTATTTCATTTTCCTCAATGTCATCAACAATTTCTTCCACAGTTCCATCAGCAGGTGCAATCACCGGTTTGTTATATGCATAATAATCTTCCCGGGTTTTCCCATTGCCTGACCAGGTTTGGCCTTCTTCATCCGTCACTTCAAAATCCCAGGCATGACGCCAGTCACCCTTGTGAGTATACTTGCCATCATGCCCCTGGGTCACTTTCCATTCCCCCCAGAAAGGCAAAGCAAAGGGGAAGAAAAGTGATCTGCCAAAGCGGGCTTTGTAGTTAATGTGGGAATAAAGATTCTTCTCAGGCGAGAATTGCTGGTAGATCACTAACCGTGGTTTATCATAAAACCGTTCCCTGAACTTCAGGGAATAAAGAAAGAGCAGAACGACAATATTAAAAGGCAGGTTATAAACTGATAGCTGGAAGATTGAGAATATGACATTTGTACTTGTGAGAATAATTGAAATAAGAGGAGTAAGAAGGATCACCCATAAAAATGACCACCAGGAGGGAATGATGAAAAAGCCGCCAATAGCGATCGAGGTAAGGATAAAATTAAACCCGATGAAACTGTAACTAAGTTCATGGATATCAGCACCGATAAAATTGTAAAAGACATAGGCGGAAAAGAAACCCAGCAAAGAAAGGATAAATGCGATACGCGAATAGATGAGTAGTCCTATCGCAACAAGGATTCCGGCAAGGATATGATACTGAAAGAAAATAGCCCCCAACGATGTGAAATAAAGCCGGATGGGACCATAAATCCCAAGATTGGTCAGCCAGTTATAGGTTGCCACCATCCTGTGCCCTCCCATTGCAAACATTTCATTTGTCATGAAGATACCCCGTTCACTCACATGAAGTGCGGTAAATTGACGGGTGGCAAGACTTACCAACCAGGTTGCAAGTAAAAATGAGACACTCAGGAAAGGAAGTCCGTATTTTCCGATTACACCTTCAAGTAGCAAAGTGAGTAAAAGAGCAAGTATTGAAGAAAAAATGAGTACAATGAAAAATTGCAGTCCTGGCTGATAATATATTCCGAGAGCTAATCCGACAAGCAGGCTGTTGAACCCATAATAGCCTTTCTTTATATTTTCACGGTTGAACCCAATGAGGTAAGCCAGGGTATTGGATACTACAATGGAGATAACACCACTCACCCCTGCCCAGAAATCAAGAAAAGAAACCAGTATTAATATCAGGGCGAATATCTTGTTATTTGAAAAGAAGATCTGAGTATAACTGTTCACCAGACTGGAGATGAACGATGGGAATATGTATTTGAGTTTCCTGTATATCAAGCGAAAATAATTATGAATTATCAATTATTTTAAAAGTCTTTCAAGTGGGATGGCAATCGCTCCATACTGTTCATGTTTTCCAGTGATTCCTTACTCCTGATAAGGTGAGGTATTTCCTCCATATCGATCAGCACCACGTTGGGGCGCAGGGTTATGAATTGCATCCATTGTGTCATGTTGTAAGCCCCTACATTATGGATCACAATATGGTCGCCCATGTTGAGCAACGGGAGGTTGGCACTTTCCCGGATGACATCTATATTCATGCAGAGGGGGCCATACACACATGTATCTTCTGAATAATGTGTAAAGGGTTGTGCCGGTGTGATCTTATGATCGTACCAGAATGAAGTAAAAAGAATATTCACCCCGATATCGACAATGGTATTACGCCGGCCGGTGCTTGACCGCTTGTTTGAGATCACTGTTCCCAGCAAATATCCTGATTCATCAACCAGGGCCCTGCCGGTTTCAAGAATGAGCATTGGTAATTTGTCTTTTTGAAAGTTACTATCAAGTAAGGCTGTCGAAATGGCTTCTGCAAAATCATCGAAGGTCGGATTGATATCACTTCCCGGAAGAAATGAACCTTTCAGGGTATTCTTGGATGCAAAGCCGCCACCCATGTCGATATATTTTATTTCATGTTTGAATTTCTTTTCAATAGCAAGAGCGAGTTCAGCCAGTTTGGATGCAGCAACGCCATATGCAAAAGGAGAGAGCATGAAGGTGCCGATATGACAATGAAGCCCCACCAGTTCCATCTTTTCCGAATGCATGATTTTATTAATGGCATCCCAGGCTTGTCCGTTTTCATAATTAAACCCAAAACGGTCCCATAAAGGATATACACCTGTATCCATATTAACTCTTACAGCAACCTTGGGGCGCTTTTTCAACTTATCAGCTAGTTCTGTGATAGTGTACAATTCATCGAGGTGATCGATATGGATCAGTGAATCGTGATTAATGGTTTTTACAAGATCATCCTCACTTTTATCCGGACCGTTAAAGATAATCTTCCGGCCATCCACTCCCAGGTTGATGGCCTTGTCATATTCAAAGCCCGATACTACTTCTGCCCAGGAACCTTCCTGATGGAAAATACTGCAGATGGCATTCAGATAATTGGTTTTATATGACCATGCAAACTGAACCTTTGGATAACGTGTTCCAAAAGCTTTTTTTGCCTTCTTAACAGTATCGCGTATGGTTTTCTCCGAGATGACAAACAGCGGTGAACCAAACTTCTTGATCAGGTCCTTAACCGCTATCCCATCTATATGTGTCATTGGTTCATATTCTGTCCTGGTTCCAAATTTATTAGGCATTCCGGTTTCAAGCTTCTTTATCACCGGCCGTTCATACCTTAATTTGCTCATGTTTTTGGTTTATTTATAAGAGTGACAAAGTTGTTATTTTTTCGCTATCTCGCTATTTATCATAGTTCGCCGTAAAGAGAGATTTGTTCAAATTCCTCCTTGTCAACAATCATATCCCATGAATAACGGACAAACATTTTTCCGACAGTATATTTCGTGAAAGGTTTCAATTTGATGCCTAAGGCGAGGTTGACCATCGCTTCGGGAATATTTTGTCCTACGCCGGCTGCAAGGTAAATCCATGCCGGCAGTCTTGGATTTATTTCAAGCAGGTAAAGTTTTCCTTCCTTTGTTTTCATCAGTTCCAGTTCAAAACCACCTCGCCATTTAGTCGCCCGTAAAAATTTCCGGGTCATATCGAGCATCTTCTCATCAGAGATTGAAATGCCTCCCCAGGCCTTTCCTTTATCGGTAATATATTGTTTGCGCATTGGAATAGCTGCAATGGTATTGCCTTTCCCGTCACCCAGTCCTGTTACATTAAATTCCGTCCCATTGATAAATTCCTGTATGATTATCGGAAGTCCCCATTTTGCACTTATTTTATTGTAATAAATTTTCACCTGTTCGATGTTGTATGCAATTGACGCATCGTAAAATTTTCCTTTTACGACCACAGGGAAAAAAAATTCCGGTTGGAGACTGTTAACGGTATTGAGATCATAAAGAGCCCTGCTCCCGGGAACATTAATGTTATATTTCTTGCCGAACTCAGTAAGGTTGACCTTATGCCTGTCTTCAAACTGTTTAAGGGTGGGCAGAAACATATGAATCCCCATTGTTTTAAGTTTTGGTTCCAATTTGATAAAGGGATAAAGTTCAGCATCGAAGTTTGGAATGATCACGTTAAGGTTTTCCTTTTCATGAATATATTCCAGGCGGGCAAAGAGAGTATCTGTTCCGGCTGCAGGATAAGGAATAGAATAGGTGCGGTCGACAATGTCGTGCATGTAAATACCCGGTTCAAGCGATTCATAAGAAAGTCCGATGATCCTGACATCAAACGATTTAGCTTCTCTGAGCGCCCTTATCACAGGGATGCCGGGACCGGGGCTGTCTATTGCATTCAACCCGGAGACAGCTATGTTAAGCTTTCTTTTCTTCATAACTTTCCAGGAGGTTGTGATGTTCGAGGATCCCTATGAAATCGTTGTAGTCTTTTTCAAAGGTAGTCTTATCCGTTGCATATTTAGCCAATATGTGTTTGCTGATGTATTCCAGGCCTTTGTCTTCCTTGATGAGGTTGATGATCTCAACACCGATGGGATTGACCGAAAAAGATTCACCTGTTACCGGATTGAAAAGCAATCCGGCTTCACTGACAGCGACATTTTTCCTTAATTTCATTGACTTCGTTTTGAAATGAATTAATGTTTATATGATCTTTGTCTATTCTTAATATAATACACACCTCCAAGTATTTACCCTTAGATTGTTTTAGATTAGCAAATTACAAAGATGAAAAATAATATGGTCTCTTTCGCATGTTTTACGCAACATTTATTTGGATTCGTAGAGAAATGGCTTGGAAAGGTTATCAAAGATAACCTGCTGGTATCACAGAAATTATTTTTCTCAGGTGGGGCTAAGAAAATTGATGGTAGTGACCATTATGATTAATATAATGGCATCGAGTATTTTTTGATATCTGCTTCAGTGATCTTTCCATCACAAAGGATCACCAGCCTTTCGATGACGTTCCTTAACTCACGGATATTCCCTGTCCATTTGATTTTTTTCAAAGCGTCCATAGCGTCATCCATAATTACCAGCGGGGCTTTCCCCTGGTGTTCACATATCTCGGCAATAAAGTGACTTGTCAGCAGTGGAATGTCATCTAATCGTTTCGAAAGCGGCGGTACATCTATCAGGATCACACTTAGCCTGTGATAGAGATCTTCACGGAAATTTTTTTTCTCCAGTTCTTCCCTGATATTTTTGTTTGTGGCAGCAATAACCCTGACATCCACCGGGATTTCTTTTTCACCGCCTACCCGGGTAATTTTGTTCTCCTGTAAGGCCCTTAAAACCTTAGATTGAGCAGAGAGGCTCATATCTCCGATCTCATCAAGGAATAAGGTTCCTCCGTTAGCCAGTTCAAAATCACCTTTTCGCTGCCTGATGGCAGAAGTAAAAGATCCTTTTTCATGGCCAAACAGGTTGCTCTCGATAAGTTCAGCAGGGATGGCAGCACAATTTACTTCGATAAACGGATTTTCTGAACGGTGACTCAAGGCATGCAACCACCGGGCGACAAGTTCCTTCCCTGTCCCACTCTCGCCGGTTATCAGAACACGCGCATCGGTCGGAGCTACTTTGGCAATTAAGTCTTTCACCTTATGCATTTCCTCTGATTCTCCGATCATTTCATTGACTCCATTTATTTTCCTCTTAAGGACTTTCGCTTCATCAACCAGGATCGATTTTTCCATTGCATTCCTGATCGTAATCAGAAGACGGTTTAAATCCAATGGTTTTGATATGTAATCAAATGCCCCTTTCTTGATTGCTTCAACGGCAGTATCAATGGTTCCATGCCCTGAAATCATGATGACAGGGGTATCCGTCATCAGTTGAACTTTTTCAAGCACTTCAATTCCATCCATTCCGGGCATTTTAATATCGCAAAGGATTGCATTGTATTTGTTTGATTCCATTAGTTTCAGACCATCCGGACCATTCGCAGCGTCTTCTACCTCATATTTTTCATATTGCAGAATTTCACGTAATGTATTCCGGATACTCTTTTCATCATCTATTACCAAAATCCTGGACATTGCTGATTATTATTTCTTCAAAGATAAGGGAAATTTGGATTATCAGGAGTTTAGACCTTATCCACTTTCAAAATTACGATTTGTCATTATTCCAGTTTTATACATTACCATCACTATTCTTCATTTATTTTGTAAAATAATCATAATGAATTTATTACAGTTTTTCTTCAAAAAAGTTATTAACAATTTATAAAAAAAGTGGTGGGGACAGGTGGGGAATAGTGGGGAATATCCTATATTTACACTTTCAAATTTTTATCAGGTCATGATCAACTTTCACGGTGAATATGAATGCAGGATAGACGACAAAGGACGGATCATCCTTCCTGCAGGGCTGAAGAAGCAACTTCCGCCGGAAGCTCAGGAGAAATTTGTCATTAACCGGGGATTTGAGAATTGCCTTACCATGTACCCGATGAATGAGTGGGAAGAGGTCAGCAGGGACGTAAATCGATTGAACCAGTTTAATAAAGAACACCGGCTTCTTGCCCGTAATTTTAACAGGGGGGCTACGGAACTTCAACTTGATTCCAGCAACCGTGTTCTTATTCCAAAGACTTTATTAGAATATGCTATGATTCGGAAAGATCTGATCTTATCCGCCTTTTCGAACCGCATTGAAATATGGGCAAAAGAAGAATATGAGCAGCATCTTAAAATGTCAAATGAAGAGTATTCAGACCTTGCAGAAAGAGTGATGGGCAAACTCCATAAACCTGAAGAACCGGAAAATGTTTCATAAGACTGTGCTCCTGGATGAAAGTATTAAGGCGCTTATGATCAGACCAGAAGGCATATATGTGGATGCGACCTATGGCGGAGGTGGTCATTCAAAAGCGATCCTGAAAGAATTAAAACATGGAAAATTATTTGCATTCGACCAGGATGAAGATGCGTTGAAAAATAAAATTGATGACGACCGTTTGATTCTGATCCATAATAACTTCAGATATCTGCGAAACCTCCTTAAGCTTTACAAATCTGTGCCTGTCGATGGGATCCTCGCCGATCTGGGGATTTCATCTTACCAGATCGATCATCCTGAACGGGGATTTTCGACACGGCTTGAAGGGGAACTGGATATGCGGATGAACAGGGATAAAAAAATATCGGCAAAAGAAATTGTGAACAACTACCCGGAAGAAAAACTATCCATGTTGTTCCGTGAATTTGGGGATTTGCGTAATTCCACAAAAATAGCGAGGCTCATCGTAGCAGCACGAAAAGCAAAACCAGTCAGCACAACAATGGAATTAAAGGAAGTACTTATGCCTGCAGTGGAAAGAGGAAAAGAAAATAAATTTTTCGCACAAGTCTTTCAGTCATTGAGAATAGAAGTTAATCAGGAATTGGATGCACTAAAAGAATTCCTGATTCAGGCAACGGATGTTTTGAGAAAAGGCGGTCGTCTGGTCGTGATTTCCTACCATTCCCTTGAAGATAAGCTTGTAAAGAACTATTTCCGTTCGGGAAATTTTGAAGGAATCCCGGAAAAAGACTTTTATGGAAATCCGGTCGTCACGTTGACGGTTATTAACCGTAAACCCATAATTCCTAAAGAAAAAGAAATTGTCATGAACTCCAGGGCCAGGAGTGCCCGTTTGCGCATTGCTGAAAAAATCTGACAGATGGAAGAGCCTGATCTGAATATTCCGCCGGAACCTCAAAAAGAGGAAATCCATCCGGTCAAAAAGCCTGGGAAGATGGCCAAAGGGCTCCAAAACATCATCGGTGGTGATCTTCTTTCAAAACATGCAGTTCTCAACAATCTGCCATTTCTCATTTTTCTGGCTATCCTGGCCTTGTTTTACATCAGTAATACCTATTATACGGAAAAGACTTTTAAACAGATCGAAACGATAAAAACTGAATTGAAAGAACTGCGATACCAGTCAATTACTATAAAAGCGAAGATGCTTGATCTATGCAAGCAGACCGAGATCGCAAAAAAGGTGGGAAAGCTGGGAATAAAAGAAACCACCACACCGCCTTATAAGATCTTTTATTCAAAAGCTCTTTTAAAAAAAGAAACAGATACGCTACACAGGAACCCATGAAAGAGGTCAAGAAAGATATATTGCTGCGTGTATATGTTGTTTATTTCGGGATTTTGTTTTTTGGCTTGACAATCATAGGAAAAGCAATCTATATAAGGTCAACAGAAGGGAAAGAATTGATAGAAAAAGCCAAGAAACAGGAAATGCGCTTTTTCCCAGTCGATGCTATTCGTGGCAATATTTGTTCAGATAATGGAACATTGCTTGCCACCTCTATTCCTATTTTTGAGATCCGCATGGACATAAATTCAGACAATATCACTGATGATCTTTTCAAGAACCAGGTAGACTCACTTGCCAGTCACCTTGCAAAATTGTTCAATGATAAAAAACCTTCTGAGTACAAAAATCTTCTCTGGGAAGGAAGACGAAACGGCGATCGTTATCTTTTGATTCACCGCGATGTCACCTATTCTCAACTTAGGCAGATGCGGAAATTCCCAATTCTTAAATTGGGAACCTATAAAGGGGGAATGATAGTAATGCCCCAGTTCAAGCGGGAACTTCCTTTTAAGAACCTTGCCAGGCGCACGATAGGATATGAGAATATGGAAGCCGTCCCGGCAGTCTATGTAGGTCTTGAAGGCTCTTTCAGCGATTATCTCCAGGGCACAGGAGGAAAAAGGCTTATGCGCAGGGTCGGCAATGGTGGCTGGATACCTGTCGATATCGAAAATGAAGTTGAGCCACAGAATGGCGATGACATCATTTCTACTTTAGATATCAATCTGCAGGATCTGGCAGAATCTGCCTTGCGAAAAGAACTTATTGCAGATAGCGCTGATCATGGATGCGTGATCGTGATGGAAGTCAGCACTGGCTACATCAAAGCGATCACCAACCTCCGCAAAAGCCCGAAAGGCGGATATGAAGAGGTGCTCAATGATGCTATATCGGAAAGTTCCGAACCCGGATCTACATTTAAGCTGGCTTCTTTTCTTGTAGGACTGGAAGATGGAAAGATAACCCTGGACCAACCAGTCAACCTGGGCAACGGCACGATGAATTACCATGGAAGGGTGATGACAGATGCTCATAAGTTGACCGGGACACTGTTGGCTCGCCAGGTTTTTGAACAATCCTCCAATGTCGGTACTTCTAAATTGATATACACAGCTTATTCAGACAATCCGCAGAAATATATCGACGGACTTTACCGGATGTCGCTCAACCTCCCGCAGAATCTTCAGATAGATGGTGAAGGCAGGCCATATATAAAGAATACCAAGGACAAATTGTGGTCGGCTGTATCGCTGCCCTGGATGGCAATTGGCTATGAAGTTCTCATAACCCCTTTACAGACTCTTACCTTATATAACGCAGTGGCCAACAATGGGGTGATGGTAAAGCCTCTTTTTGTCAAGGAAATCCGTAAGAATGGTCAGGTAATCAAATCGTTTCAGCCGGAAATTATCAACCCCCATATCTGTTCGCAAACCACGCTTGAAGAAGCACATTTACTTCTGGAAGGAGTCGTGGAACGTGGAACCGGAACTGGGTTGAAGAATCCGCTCTATAAAGTTGCCGGAAAAACCGGGACTGCCCAGGTTGCTATGAAAAATAAAGGATACGGACAGGGGAAAAAAAATATTAAGTACAAAGGATCCTTTGTGGGGTATTTCCCAGCTGATCATCCCAGGTATTCCATGATTGTGGTCATCAACAATCCATCTAAGGGAAAATATTATGGAGCTGCAGTAGCCGTTCCGGTTTTCAAAGAGATTGCTAACCATATCTTTGCCACACTTCATGAAATAAATTATCCACCTCCCCAGGATACCAGTGGCCAAATGATCCCCCATTCAAATGCAGGCGCACAAAAGGACCTGGAAGAGGCATATGCATGGCTGAATATAATAACAAAACCCGTGAGTCCTGCAGCCATATGGGCAGTGCCGGTTTCAGATAATTCATCAGTTGTACTAATACCATCGACTACGTACCAGGGAACCATCCCGGATGTCACAGGCATGGGGGCGAAAGATGCTGTTTTTCTCCTGGAACAGATGGGGCTAAAAGTCTTGCTGAACGGAAAAGGCAATGTAGTCAGACAATCGCTCAGTCCCGGAAGAATGTATTCAAAAGGTTCGGTTGTCATTCTGGATCTGGGTCTCGGAAAAGGATAATTAATAATTAATTGATAATAAAGAAAGTAGCTGATGTTAAAAGATGAAAAATGAACATTGAATATTGAAAAAGAATAGGGTGAAGAAGAGATGAGATATTTAAAGGATATATTGAAAAATGTCGAAGTCAGGGAAGTTTACGGACCACTGGATATTGAAATCCAATCATTGAAATTTGATTCCAGGACGATTGAAGAAGGTTGTTTGTATTTTGCAATAAAAGGGACTGTATTTGATGGGCATCAATATATTCACGATGCAATAAATTCAGGAGCTGTTGCGGTAGTTTGTGAAAGAATCCCTGACCAGCAGGAAGGGAATGTGAGTTTTATCCTCGTAGATGATAGCAGCTATGCCAAGGCTGCTATTGCCTCTGACTTTTACGGAAATCCCTCAGCACATCTGAACCTTATAGGAGTCACTGGCACAAATGGAAAAACCACAACGGTTACCCTCTTATATCAGCTTTTTCAAAAACTTGGTCACAGAACGGGATTGATTTCCACCATACAAAATTTAGTTCAGGACCAGGTCATTACATCTACTCATACGACTCCTGATCCGGTTCAATTGAATGAATTACTGGCACAAATGGTTAAGGACGGATGCACCCATTGTTTTATGGAAGTAAGTTCACATTCATTGGTTCAGCACCGGGTTTCCGGCCTTAGATTCACAGGAGGCGTCTTTACCAACCTCACACATGATCACCTGGATTATCATAAAACCTTTGATGCCTACCTGAAGGCAAAGAAAACTTTTTTTGATGAACTGTCTGGTAAAGCATTCGCACTGATCAACAAGGACGACAGGAATGGGACAACAATGGTGCAAAATACAAAAGCATCCATTCTGACTTATAGTATGCATTCAATGGCTGATTTCCGTTGCAAGATCATCGAGAATCAATTCCAGGGACTGCATCTTTCCCTGGATGGAACGGATTGCTGGTTTAAGCTGATTGGAAGTTTCAACGCTTATAACCTTCTGGCAGTTTACGCTACAGCAATTCTTCTTGGTGAAGAGCGGCAAAAAGTCCTGACTATGCTTAGTCTTTGTGAACCGGTTGATGGGCGGTTTAATTATATCAGGAATCAGAATGCCATCACTGCCATTGTGGATTATGCACATACTCCTGATGCTTTGCAGAATGTCCTTGGAACAATTCAATCGATCCGCACCAACAAGCAAAAGATCATTACGGTTGTCGGAGCAGGAGGGAATCGTGATGTTACCAAACGGCCAATAATGGCCAAGATTGCTTGCCATCAGAGCGACAAAGTGATCCTTACTTCAGATAATCCGCGTTTTGAAAAACCTGAAGCCATATTGGAGGATATGAAAAAAGGAATAGAGCCTCAGTTTGCCGGCAAAGTGCTGGTGATCATAAACCGCAAAGAAGCTATCAAAGCGGCCTGTTCACTTGCTCATTCAGGAGATATTATCCTAGTAGCCGGGAAGGGGCACGAGACATATCAGGAGATAAACGGTGTTAGATATCCATTCGATGATAAAATGATCCTGAAAGAAGCTTTGGACATAGATTCAACATAATTCTTTAAAACCAGAATATGCTGTACTATTTATTTATCTGGCTGCATGAAGCCATAGATCTTCCGGGAGCAGGTGTTTTCCAGTACATTTCTTTCAGGGCAGCAATGGCGCTCATCCTGTCCCTTTTTATTTCACTGATTATCGGAAAAAGGTTGATCGGTTTTCTACGTAAAAAACAAGTTGGTGAAACAATCCGGGATCTCGGACTAGAAGGACAGACCGCCAAACAGGGGACACCAACGATGGGCGGGTTAATTATTCTTGCAGCAATCCTTGTCCCCACCCTCCTTTTCGCAAAACTTAATAACGTGTATGTGCTTCTTATTCTTATTTCAACAATATGGCTGGGAATAATAGGATTCTTAGATGATTACATAAAAGTATTTCTTAAAGATAAAAAAGGACTTGCAGGAAAGTTTAAAATCATGGGGCAAGTAGGGTTGGGATTGATCGTCGGGATTACCATGTTTTTCAGCAATGATATCGTTATCCGTGAGAAAACCAGCAAACAAGCCTATGTTCCGGCCTCTGAAATATTCAATGTGGAAGGCAATCCTGATCATTCAAAAATGTATACAAAGATTCCAATAAAATCAACCAAGACTACTATTCCTTTCCTGAAAAATAATGAGTTCGATTATTCTGTCCTGATCTCCTGGATTGGGAAAGGTTACAAAAAATGGACTTTCCTTGTATTCATTCCTATTATCATCTTCATCATCATTGCTGTATCAAATGGCGCAAACCTGACAGACGGTCTGGATGGGCTTGCGACCGGGAGTTCGGCAATCATCGGATTAACTTTGGGAATACTTGCTTATGTCTCGGGTAATAGTGTTTTTGCCGGTTACCTGAACATTATGTATATCCCAAACACAGGAGAGCTGGCAATTTATATCAGTGCCTTCATTGGAGCCTGCATTGGATTTCTCTGGTACAACTCATATCCTGCGCAGATCTTCATGGGCGATACAGGTAGTCTTGCACTGGGAGGTGTCATCGCTGTTTTTGCAATCATGATCCGTAAAGAGATCATGATCCCGATCTTTTGCGGGATCTTTCTCATTGAGAGTATTTCGGTCGTGATGCAGGTGGCGTATTTTAAATATACGAAACGCAGGTTCGGTGCTGGTAGCAGGATCTTTCTGATGTCGCCTCTGCATCATCATTATCAGATCAAAGGATTCCATGAATCAAAAATTGTAATTCGTTTTTTCATCATTGGCATTATGCTGGCAGTTTTGACAATTGTAACATTAAAACTGAGATAATAGCAGTCATTTTTAAATGAACTCTATAAATCTGAAAACATGACATTAGAAACATTGGCTTTACAAGGACATCCTGGCGTGCATAGTTCGATGGCGGCCTCAATAATAACCCGTATTAATGAAGTCAGAAGTAATTTCATCAAGGAGTGCTTTTGCGATTTCCAGCATATGGAGCATAGGATGGAATCCGTCACAAATGTGCATGGTATAGAATTTATCAATGATTCAAGGTCAACAAATATCAATTCGACCTGGTTCACACTGGAAAATATGTCGAAACCTGTTATCTGGATCGCAGGAGGAAAAGATTCATGTATTGATTATACTCAGCTAAAACCTTTGCTCAGGGCTAAAGTCAAATCAATTATTTTTCTCGGGATCGATAGTACAAATTTCATCTTGTCAATGTCTGACCTTAAGATCCCGATAATGGAGGCTTCAACAATGGACGAAGCAGTGGAATTGGCTTATTTGACTGGAACCACGGGAGATGTCATTCTACTTTCTCCGGGCTGTCCCAGTTTTGATCTCTTTAAAGATTATGAAGAACGTGGAAACGCATTTAAAAAAGCAGTAAAATATCTTTAATATTCCCGATCATGGTTAAATATTTTAAAAATGTTAAAGGAGATGTTGTGATCTGGGTTGTTGTGATAATCCTTTGCATATTTTCACTACTCGCAGTTTACAGTTCAACGGGGACCCTGGCTTATAAAAAACAAGGAGGGAACACTGAATATTATCTGTTTAAGCATTTTGTGATCCTGGGTTTCGGGATCTTGTTGATGTATGCGACACACCTTATCAAATACACTTATTTTTCAAGGATATCGCAGATTGGGTTGATTCTGACGGTCCCATTATTGTTGATCACGCTTGTGTCAGGGACAAACCTTAATGAAGCAAACCGATGGCTAACGATACCAATTTTAAATCTTACATTCCAGAGTTCTGATGTGGCAAAGCTTTTCCTGATCATGTACCTGGCACGCGTGCTAAGCAAAAAACAGGAAGAGATCAAGCATTTCAGATCGGGATTTTTACCGGTCATTATTCCCGCTATTTTCATTTGTACCCTTATCCTGCCAGCTAACTTTTCTACGGCAGCAATTTTGTTTGTGACCAGTATCGTGCTGATCTTTATTGGCAGGATCTCAATGAAGTATATTTTTTCCCTGATAGGATTGGGCATTGTGGCCATCGTACTCATTTTCAGCCTGGCAAAAGCAGCACCCAGCCTTTTCCCTCGTGGAGAAACCTGGATTAATCGGGTGGACCATTTCCTGAATAAAGAAAAAAATGACGAAGATGCAAATTACCAGATAGAGCAGTCAAAGATAGCCATTGTTTCAGGAGGAATCTTAGGCAAATCACCGGGAAGAAGCACACAACGGAATTTTCTGCCCCACCCTTATTCTGATTTCATTTTCGCAATCATTGTCGAGGAGTATGGGATCCTCGGAGGAGGATTTGTGGTACTGTTATATTGTATCCTCTTTTTTCGAGTCGTAAGGATCACTACGAAATGCCAGGGTAATTTTGGATCATTTCTCTCGATTGGGATTGGCTTTAGCCTGGTATTTCAGGCCATGATCAATATGGCGGTAGCTGTTCATCTGTTTCCAGTCACAGGGCAGACATTGCCATTGATCAGCATGGGAGGTACATCAATCTGGTTTACATGTATCTCTATCGGCATTATTTTAAGCGTAAGCAGAAAAATAGATATTGAAACCAAGGACGGTACAGAAGTTGATGTTCTTAGTGAAGGCACATTAACTCCTGCAACCAATTGATAAATATTCTGATAATATGACCCGGATCATTATAAGCGGAGGAGGAACAGGAGGGCATATTTTTCCAGCAATTGCCATTGCAGAAGCTCTTAAAATGCTTGATCCGGGTATGGAAATTCTTTTCATTGGCGCAAAAGGCAAGATGGAGATGGAAAAAGTCCCCCAGGCAGGCTACCAGATCTGCGGTCTCTGGATAAGTGGCCTACAGCGCCGGATCACAATTAAAAACCTGGCATTCCCGATAAAGGTCATTTCCAGCTTGGTTAGGGCAGACAGGATCCTTTCGAAATTCAGGCCGGATGTCGTTATCGGAGTTGGAGGCTATGCAAGTGGCCCTACACTTCGGGCTGCAGTAAGAAGAAAAATTCCTGCGTTGATCCAGGAACAGAATTCCTTTCCCGGGATAACAAACAGGTTGCTTAGTAGCAAGGTTGATAAGATATGCGTTGCTTATGATGGAATGAAAAAGTTCTTCCCTGCTGGAAAGATCATTCTTACAGGGAATCCGGTGCGGCAAGACATTATTTCCCCAAGTGATAAAATCAAGGCGCTTGAATATTTTAATCTGAAGAAGGATAAAAAAGTAGTGCTGATCATTGGGGGAAGCCTTGGCGCCGGGACCATTAATAAAAGTGTTTTACGTTACCTGGATCAGCAAGGAGAAAAAGATGCTATTCAATTATTGTGGCAAACTGGGAAATATTATTTTGACAATATTGGATCAGATCAGAAAATGATGGAAAGAGATGATGTTTTTATTCATCCATTTATAGACCGGATGGATTTGGCCTATACTGCTGCCGATATTATAGTTTCACGTGCGGGGGCGATTGCAATTTCTGAATTATGTGTCGTTGGAAAGCCCGTCATCCTCATTCCTTCACCCAATGTTGCCGAAGACCACCAGACAAAAAATGCAGAAGCACTGACGATGAAGTCGGCTGCACTGATGCTAAAAGACCAGGATGCTGAAGAGAATCTCTTTACCCTTGTAAAGAAACTGACTGCTGACACTGGGTTACAGGATGAGCTAAGCAGGAACATTAAAGCTATGGCGCTCCCGAATGCCGCCAACGTCATCGCAAAAGAAACCATGAAACTTATCAGGAAAAAAGAATAAAATTCAAAATGGATATTCATAAATACAGGTCGGTTTATTTTCTGGGTATCGGAGGAATTGGTATGAGCGCTCTGGCACGATATTTCCACTTGTATGGGGCGATAGTTTCAGGGTACGACAGAACCCCGACGAACCTGACAGCCTTGCTTATTGAAGAAGGCATCCCGGTGCATTTTGATGAGAACCCAGAACTTATTCCGGATCGTCCTGATCTTGTTATTTATACACCCGCCCTTCCAAAAGATCATAGAGAACTTCAATTCGTGATTGAAAAGGGACTCCCCCTGAAAAAACGTTCGGAAGTCTTGGGTATGATCACGGAGAATGCTAATACTATTGCCATTGCCGGTACTCATGGAAAGACCACCGTCACTACACTTATTGCCCACATATTAAGAACTGCAGGAAAAGACTGCATTGCATTCCTTGGAGGAATCTCTAAGAATTATCAGTCGAATCTTGTTGTATCTGATTCATCATTCAAGCTACCTGAAGGTACTCCCTCTTATTTCATTGCTGAAGCCGATGAATATGACCGTTCGTTTTTGCAGCTTTACCCCAATATTGCCGTGATCACTTCTGCTGATGCAGACCATCTTGATATTTATGGAAATATTGATGAAGTAAGGCTTTCCTTCGGAAAATTCACTTCTCACCTGAAAAAAGACGGGATGTTAATCCTGAAAAAAGGTGCTGGCATTTTACCTGAAAACACCGGCAAGTATACAGTTCAGACTTATAATTCAGAAAGTGATGCTGATTTTTATCCGGTAAATATCCATTTGAAAAATAATCGGTTTGTCTTTGACCTGGTCACACCTGAAAGAACGATCCCCGACATCGCACTCGCGTTGCCCGGGAAATTTAATCTTGAAAATGCCATTGCAGCTTCAGCAGTTGCTTATACTATAAGAATATCGGATGAAGTTATTTCAAAATCGCTGGTAACATTTAAGGGAGTCGAGCGACGTTTTGATTTCCAGGTGATTCAGAAGAATTTTGTCTATATCGACGATTATGCCCATCACCCGGAGGAGTTAAAAGCCTGTATCCTCGCAGTCAGAGAACTTTATCCGTCCAAAAAGATCACCGGGGTTTTCCAGCCGCATCTTTTCACACGTACACGTGATTTTGCGGATGCATTTGCACGCAGCCTGGAATTATTGGATAAGTTGATTCTTCTTGAAATCTATCCAGCAAGGGAAAACCCGATTCCAGGAATTGATTCTGCCATGTTGTTGCAAAAAGTGAAGCTTCAGGATAAAAAAATAAGTGGAAAAGAAGATCTTCTTGACGAACTGGAATTCGAAAAGCCCGAAGTTTTGCTGACTCTGGGAGCAGGCGATATTGATCAACTGGTAAAACCAATAAGGGAACTGTTTATAAATAAGGAATAAATGAAAATGAAGAAATTCCTGAAGATTCTTGAAATTACAGGATGGGTACTTATGACGGTTGGCCTGTTTGTTTTACTTGGATTTACCATTAACCAACACAATAGCGAGGTATGTAAAAAGTATATCATCCGCATCGATTATGGAAAAGCGGATGTACTTGTTACCGAATCAGACATATATAAAGTAGTCAGATCAACCGGAAATCTCCTGAAAGGCCAGCAATTGGGTTCTATTGATTTTGAGCGTATCGAGCGTGAGATCAATCATCAATCTTACGTAAAAGATGCGCAGGTCTATATGACCCTGGATGGCGTTGTTGAGATAGACATCGTTCAGCGCCAACCCATTCTCAGGATCTTTAATGAAAAGGGTGAAAGTTTTTATCTTGATGGCCTGGGAAATCTTCTTCCCCTGAATCCTGCTTTTTCCGCCCGGGTCCTTGTAGCCACAGGATCAATCCCGGAGCCTTTCTCAATGAAGGCCTGTTACCTTAACGATAAGGTGCGAAAGAACGATTCAGTGACCTATTATTCTGTGATGAACAACCTTTATAAGTTATCAGCCTTTATAACCGAAAATAAATTTCTGAAAGCACAGATTGAGCAAATCTATGTTGATCCGAATGGAGAATTGGAGCTGATCCCCAGGATTGGAACACATACAATAGTAATTGGTAATGCAGAAAACCTGCAAGACAAATTTGAACGATTATTTGTCTTTTACATGTATGGACTGAGTAAAACCGGATGGAGCAAGTATAATATCATCAATATAGAATTCAAAAACCAGGTCGTATGTTCAAAAATTTAAATGGAATATGAAAACATCAGAAATCATTGTAGGACTAGATATTGGCACGACGAAAATTGCCGTCATTGTCGGGCATAAGAATGAATTTGGAAAAATCCAGATACTCGGATATGGTAAGGTTCCGTCTATCGGAGTAAAAAGAGGCGTCGTTTCCAATATTGAAAATACGGTCCAATCAATCAGGGATGCTATCAGGGAGGCTTCCCAGAAATCAGGGGTCGATATCCGGTACGTGAATGTCGGAATTGCCGGCCAGCACATCAAAAGCCTTCAGCATCATGGCAGTACCATCCGTACGGACAGTGAAACGGAGATCAGCCAGGAAGAGATTGAAGCCCTTGTCAACAGCATGTATAACCTGAATATGAATCCGGGAGAAGAGATTATTGAGGTCATCCCACAACAATTTAGTCTCAATGGAGATCTTGTTGACAAGTCCCCGAAAGGTATGATAGGCAGTTCCCTAGAGGCTAATTTTCATATTATTGTAGGACAAACGGCCGCGGCGAAGAACATCTACAAATGCGTAAGGAAAGCTGATCTTGAAGTAGTTGACCTGATCCTGGAACCTATTGCTTCGGCCGAGGCTGTGCTGAGTGAAGAAGAAAAAGAGGCTGGTGTCGTTCTTGTGGATATTGGCGGTGGAACTTCAGATATAGCGATCTTTCATGAAGGGATCATAAGGCATACGGCTGTGGTACCACTTGGCGGTAATATTATCACAGAAGATGTAAAGGAAGGTTGTTCAATCATCAAGAAACATGCGGAAGAGCTGAAAGTCAAATTCGGTTCTGCACTGGCAAGTGAAAACCGTGAGGAAGAAATTGTAGCCATTCCCGGATTGAGAGGACGTCCTCCGAAAGAGATAAGCATCCGCAACCTGGCTAACATCATCCAGGCCAGGATGGAAGAGATCATTGAATATATCTATTTTGAGATCAAGAATTCAGGCTATGAGAAAAAACTTATTGGAGGAATTGTGCTGACAGGTGGTGGCGCGCAATTGAAACACATTGCACAGTTGACAGAATTCAAAACAGGTATGGATACGCGTATCGGGTATCCTAATGAACATCTTGCAAACGATGTTCTCGAGGAAATGGCCAGTCCGATGTACGCAACCGGTATCGGTCTTGTCATTGTCGGTATAGACCGTTATGAGAAAGAAAAAGAAAAAATGAAAGCTCTGGTCAATGAAGAAGTTTCTGAGCCTGAGGAAAAACCTGCAAATACCAAAAAGGTCAAAGAGAAAAAGCAAAAGAGTCCTGATAAGTCAGGAAAAAAATTCACTGAGTCATTCATTGAAAAGATCAAGAAATGGTTTGATGAAGAGAATGAATAAATTCCGCTATTCACAACCATTCTGTTAATAAAAAAAAAATCTTGTCTATTATAAAGCCTTGTTTCTGTATATTTTTAAAAAGTTAAATTCTCATCTTATGTTAAAATTTGATTTACCTAAAAACCAATCATCCATCATTAAAGTGATCGGCGTTGGCGGAGGTGGCAGCAATGCCGTAACACATATGTTTCGCCAGGGCATCAAGGGCGTTGACTTTATTATATGCAACACTGATTTACAGGCGATGGAATCCAGCCCGGTACCAACGAAGGTGCCGCTGGGGGCAAATCTTACCGGAGGCCTGGGTGCAGGAGCTGTTCCTTCTATCGGAAAAAATGCGGCATTAGAGAACATCCAGGACCTGAAAAACATTCTTGAAAAAGGAACAAAGATGCTTTTTATCACTGCAGGGATGGGTGGTGGTACAGGGACTGGTGCTGCGCCGGTCATTGCCAGCGTCTCTAAAGAACTGGGAATCCTGACTGTGGGAATCGTAACCAAGCCTTTCTCATTTGAAGGCAGAAAGCGTAAACAACATGCAGAACAGGGCATCAACGAGATGAAAAAATATGTAGATGCCTTGCTGATTATTTGTAATGATAAGTTAAGGGATCTCTTTGGCGATCAGAGGCTTTCTGCTGCCTTCGGACATGCTGATGATGTATTGACGACAGCCGCAAAAGGGATTGCCGAGATCATCACGGTTACAGGTTACATTAATGTTGATTTCGAAGATGTGAAGACGGTGATGAAAGACAGCGGGGTAGCAATAATGGGTTCGGGAATTGCAAATGGCGAAGCCCGCGCCATTCGTGCCATTGAAACAGCTTTAAATTCACCATTACTCAATGACAATAACATAGAAGGATCCAATAACCTTTTACTGTATATTGCCTCGGGTAAAGAAGAGGTAACGATGGATGAAGTGACTGAAATAACTGATTATATCCAGGAAAAGACAAAAAATTCAGCAGAAGTCATATGGGGAAATGGGATTGATGAATCTCTTGAAGACAACATAAGCGTTACAATAATTGCGACAGGGTTTGATGAGGAGCACAAGAAAAAGATTGTACAGGAAGATAAACCGGTGGTTGTAATCCCACTTTATGAAAGAGAAATAAAGATTAAACCTTTAGAAGTTCCGGTTGTACCTATAGAAGATACTGTTTCAATGGAAAATCGGTGTGAAGATGATGTCCAGGCCATCGAACCGGAATTTGAACCTCAGAAAGAAATCCTGCCGGAAGAATCTCACTCTGAACATACTATTATTTTCGATATTGAATCCCAAGATACGGAATCCGACCGGAATGTTCATGAAGAATCTACCCGGGAAAGAAAGTACGAAAAGAAAGAAGTTGAGATTCCTGTTTCGGAGTTCTTTTTCAAGCCATCGGTCAAGCTAGTTCAGAAGACAGAACCTGAGATTCAGAAAGAGCAGCCTGAACTGGAGAAGGCGATGAACGACCGGGTGCAAAAACTTAGGGCATTGAGTGAAAAACTCAAGACACATCCACCGCTGGAGACCCACTTGGCCGAGATTGAAAGCACCCCTGCATATATCCGAAGGAATATTGAACTTTCCGATGTACATCCTTCTTCCGAATCCCAGACTCCTCTTTATACAATTTCCGATAAGGAGAAAAATGTGGAACTTACAAAAGAAAATTCTTTTCTGAACAATCATGTCGATTAATCATGGAACTTGAAAAACTGATCAATAAGGATATTAAAAATGCTATGCTGGCTCGGGATCCGGAAAAGTTGGAAGCTCTCCGTGCCATTAAAGCTGCCTTACTTCTTGAAAAAACAAAAGAAGGAACAACCGGGGAGATACCTGAATCTGTTGAACTTAAGCTTCTTCAGAAACTGGTAAAACAACGCCGGGAATCGGCTGATATCTATGCAGCTGCCAACAGGGAAGACCTCGCAAAGAAGGAAAGATTTGAAGCATCGATCATTGAGACGTATCTGCCTAAACAATTGGGAGAAGCAGAAATAACAGAAAAGATAAAGCAGGTAATCGCTCAAACCCAGGCTTCATCTGTTAAAGATATGGGAAAGGTGATGGCGGTTGCATCAAAAGACTTTGCCGGAAAAGCCGATAATAAGACCGTTTCGGAAATAGTGAAGAAATTACTTGGGAACTGACCCTACCTCCGAATCCCTGACAGACCCGGAATTCATAAGCATTCAAAACTTCCTCCTCCGATTGGGGGAGTTCAGGAAGGGGTTGACACTTGCATATTATCCTGTTTTTTCTTATTATTGTGTCAGATTTATGGTAGTAAGGAACCATCTCTGCAATTATTATATGCTTTCCTGTTATAAAAACTGATGTTAATTGAATCGATTTAAACTTATTCTTTCATTTTTATTCATTCTTTTCATAAAGGACTTTTCAAGCGGGCAAATCCTCGTAGGTATCAATGGAGGAATAAACTGGCC
>Ga0181533_1001992_pt1 | contig 24896 bp, 25 predicted proteins | sample PEATcosm2014_Bin_45_FD_119772 | JGI IMG/M metagenome (GOLD analysis project Ga0181533, IMG submission 119772) | Peatland microbial communities from MTU Mesocosm Facility, Houghton, MI, USA - PEATcosm2014_Bin11_60_metaG | ecosystem: Environmental > Terrestrial > Soil > Wetlands > Peat | place...
GCCTCTTGCTTTTCGAAAAAACGCCACTTTTACAGGCGTTTTCGCAAATAAACAACTCAGACGAACTAGAGACGTCTTGCAATCAACTCAATCTGTTCGACTTATGACCGGACAGTTTTGATCACTCATCACTCGTCACTGCCCTTTTGCTTTGCGATTTTCGGACGCCGCCCTGGCTCTCGTAGGGGCACCGCTCGTGGGTGCCCTAGGGCAGGGCAAGCCCAGCCCCTACAAGACATGTTTGGTTGCGGGCGGCGCTACGCTTTGAGGTCGCGCAACAAGCGGTCGAACGGTTTCTGGTAGGGGTCGTGGTCTTTCCAGGCGCGGAAGTCGCCGATGTGGCGCGTGCGGCGGAGGCTGGCGGCCCAGGCTTGATCGGTTTCCATCACGGCGTCATCCAGGCGGATGGGGAGGGGTTATTGGTCGCCGCCGGTCCCGGCTTCGAAAAACCGATCCAGCTCGCCTTCCACCAACTGGAGCGTCTCTTCGCAGCCCAGCACCAGAGTTTTCATTCTGTCCCAACGCAGGTCGAAGTTGTAGGCGTGGCGGAATACGTGGCGAAATTCCATGTATTCCTTTAATCGCCTTCCCAATTCGCGAGACAGGACAGGCTTTCTATTCCCGGTGGCTTCGGTCATACCATCCAGAAGGTTCTTGTGCCATGATTTGTCGTCGGGCATGGGGTCGCCCAGCTCCAAGGTGGTGCGCTTAAAGATATTCTCGATGCCGTTGTAAAAGGAATGGAGCATCGCCGCAAGGGCGGAAAGCTCGATGTAATCGGGCGAGCTTGCCGCGCACTTCTCGAGCAAAGGGCGGTAACCGCCGAGCAAGCGGTGAAGTTGCCTTCGCTCCAGTGTGACTTGCTCTCGCAGACTATCCCACACGCAAGAGTTCCCCTTTATTCTTGAGGTATCGGGTGAAGTCGTTATCTTCGTCCAAATCCACCAAGTCCAAGGGACGTCCCAGGGCATCGTGCGCGGCGGCCATGGCGCGGAAAAAGATTTCCGGCGGCAAGCCCGAGACGGCCATGTCAACGTCGGAGTTGGGGCGCATCTTCCCCTTGCTCGCCGAGCCGAAAACGTACACCTCTTTCGCTCCGACAGCCTTGAGCGCAGTTGCCGCCTTGTCAACTAATCCCTTCATTTCATCCGTCATGGTGTCCTTTCTGGCCATAGTATGGCAAACCGCGCCGCCTCCGTCGAGACAAGAATGGGTGAATGAAAAGTCTGCGCTGCGCTTGCTTAAAGGCGGTAGCACAGCCACTCCTGGCTGTGTCACAGGCAGCACAGCCATTGGCTGCGCAAAAGAAGCAACACAGGCAGGAGTGCATGTGCTACTACGCCTGCGAGCCCCTTTGGGGCTGGAACGTAGCGGCGGGTTCATCCCGCCATTTCCCGTGTCCCGTATCCCGTTTCCCGTGTTTGGTTCGTCCCCGATCGACAACAAAAGCCGCGGACCGGCAAAACAGGTTGGTGCCACACCTGCTTATTGCCGCTGCCTCAAAATTCCGGCTACATCGCGGCTGGCGTGCAAAATGCTGACGATTTCGAGCGGTTTGGTTTCAGGACGGTACACAATCAGGTAGGAGTACACGGGAAAGAATCGCACCTCAGCCGCGGTCAGATCGCGCCGCCAGTGACCGGCGCCGGGGAAATTGGCCAAGTATGCGAATTTACTGCGGATGACGGATTCAGCCCGGTCGGCCGTTTCCTGGCCAGCCTCCTTCTTCAAGTAGCGCCAGATTTCCAACAGGTCACGGACGGCCTCCGGAGCCAGCGTATATCGCCGTTTCATTCCAACCGAGCTTTCAGGGCTTTAAGGTGTGCGTCCAGCTTGTCCTCGGGAATACCTTCCCCCCGGTCCAGTTCTTCGATGCCGCGACGGATTTTCGCATCCACCGCGTGGCGATTGGCCATCAACCATTCGTCCCGCTCGTGCAATGCCTCCAGAGCCCGCTCGATGACATCGTCCGGGCTTTGATAAGCGCCGGAGCGCACGGCCTCGGCGATGCGGTGCTCCTGCTCAGGCTTGAGTTGAATGGTCATGCGAATCCTCCGGGCGGCCTCCGCCCCTTCATCACTCCACTAGTGTAAGACCCACGCTTCGGCATGTCAAAGCGGCGTCGAGCCGCCGCAGTCCAAGGTGCTTCGCACATTTTCATGCTTGCGCTATGCTTTGAGGTCGCGCAATAAGCGTTGGAATGACTTCTGGTAGGGGTCGTGATCTTTCCAAGCGCGGAAATCGCCGATGTGGCGCGTGCGGCGAAGGCTGGCGGCCCAGGCCTGATCGGTTTCCATGACGGCGTCATCCAGGCGAATGGGAAAGAGGACCAGTTTCTTCTGCTTATCTTCTCTCTCGAACGCCGCCTCCACCTCTTCTTCTACCCACCGGCTGCGAATCGAGTTCTCCGATAGGACCACCATGAGTTTGTCATAGACGCGAATGGATTCATCGATGCGCGTGCGGAACTTGTCGCCAATCTTCAAGTCTTCGGGCGCAAGCCAGCAGCGCACGCCCTTCTGCTGAAGGTCGGCGTGTAGCCGCTGGGCGAAGTCGTCGTCTTGGCTCGAATAGCTGATGAAGCAGGAATAGAAATCGATTGGCTTGCCGACCAGTGACTTCATGTAGGTGATGAAGTCCTCGGGCACGCCCGCACCGCGCAGGAAGACTTCCGGGATGTTGCCTTTGGATTTGTAGATCGTGTTGATACCGATGGATGAAGGGCTATTGTGATGCACCGTCCCAAGCCCTTTCACTGTGCTGAGGTCATTGTCCGCGAAAACATTCCAGCCCACCACAGCATTTGTAAAATCCGAGTTTTCGAGGTCCGCCCCGACGAGGTTCGCCCTGCGGAGGTCCGCCCCACCGAGGTTCGCGCCGCGGAGGTTCGCCCCGACGAGGTTCGCCCCGATGAGGTCCGCCCTGAGGAAGTCTGCCCACTTAAGGTCTGGCATTATTCGCGGATTCTCCACCCTCCAGTTGTTCCAAGCGGCGACCCCTTGCTTGAGAATCTTGAGGTGTTCTGGGTTGGCCATGGTTTGAACCTCGGCAATGGCGGTTGGAAGGCAATATTCGCATGAGCGGAGAGAATTGTGAAGAGTGAATGCTGAAAGGTGAATTATGAATTCTGGATGATGAACAGAAATCGGGCTAAAGCGAGTTTGCCCCCAATTGACAACAAACAGCCGCGGACCTACAAAACAGGTCCGCGCTACGCTGGCTGAAGCGTTGACTCCTGCAGCGGTAGGCGTATGTTATCCTTCGAAGGACATTCATCACGCCCGAATTCAAGGAGTCAGCATGAGTAGCGGTGATAGCGAAAGGCTGTCTCAGATATCTCCTGACCGGCCGGGCGAAGACCCCCTTTCTGACCGACTCGGCTACGCTCCCTTTGCCAAGCATCTCGCTGACAGCATACTGAGGCTACGCAGCAGCGAGGGCTTGGTCATAGCGTTGTATGGCGCGTGGGGCACAGGGAAAACGACTATGCTCAATTACGTGCGGCATTACATTAGGCAAAGGCCGCCAGACCAACAGCCCACGCTGGTCGCCTTCAACCCCTGGTGGTTCTCCGGCAACGAAGATCTGATCCGTGCATTCTTCGGACAACTTCAGGCACACTTGGGAACGGCTAGGGGCGCCGCAGGCATCTTACGAAACAAATTGGCGGACTTCTCCGAGATGGTCTCAGATATCCCTCTCCCATACACGCAGGTGGGCAAGGTCGCTGCCAAGGCACTGAGGACAAAACCCAAGGACGTAACCAAGCTAAAGGAGGAAATCTCTAACGCGCTTGTGAAACGAAAGAAACGCATTCTTGTAACCATCGATGACATCGACAGACTGAGTCCCGAGGAAGTTCGCGCCGTCTTCCGGGTTGTGAAGGCTGTGGCCGATTTTCCCAATATCACTTATCTTATGGCGTTCGACAAACGGGTGGTGACAAAGGCAATTGAAGATCTTCACAGCGGCGCAGGAGATGACTATCTGGAGAAAATCGTCCAGGTGCCGTTCGAACTGCCGTTGGCAGACAGACTCGCAATACGGAGCCTCTTCTTCGAAAGATTATACGCAATCTTCGAACCGAAGACGTTTGACCAAATCTACTGGGGCAACGTGTTTTTTAAGGGTATCGATAAGTTCCTCGATACACCGCGAGACGTAGTTCGGTTGACCAACGCCCTGACCGTGACATTTCGCGCCGTGTTAGGCGAAGTGAATCCGGCGGACTTTGTCGCCATCGAATCTCTCCGCTTGTTTTGTCCTGACGTATACCAGACCGTACGGAGTAACCCCAAGATGTTCGCCGGACCCGCGCCAAACGACTTAGTACACCCCACCCGCGAAGAACTTAGCAAGTTTCATGATGAGTGGCTCAAGAGATTGCGTGACTCAAGCCCCATTTACGGAACGCCAGTGCAGGAGATGCTCAAGCACCTCTTCCCAAAACTTCAATCGGTCTGGGGCAACACGCACCACGGCGGGGACTGGCTTCCGAGATGGCGCCGCGAGCTGCGCATCAGCCACGAGGAAGTCTTTCCCGTCTATTTCGCGCTGGCCGTAAACAGTGGCGACATATCTAACTCGGAAATGCAAACCGTCCTCGCAAATGCTGGTGATTCTGAATGGCTCTCCGCTGAACTTCTCAGGCTGGCCCAACAGCTTCGGCCAGACGGAAACACCCGTGCGAGCGCCCTTCTAGAGAGGTTATTGGACCATGTGCAAAAGGACATTCCCAGCGCGAACATCGAACCCATCCTAAGGACTTTTTTCGATAATGGGGACTGCCTCGATATTCCGTCTGATCAGGGCCCCGGCTTCACAGTACATGGAAACGACTATCGTATGGGCAGCGTTATCTGGTCACTCCTGAAACGCCTCGACGGGGACCGGCGTTTCGAAGTCCTTCGACGCGGTGTTGAATCAGGGAAATCACTATGGTTTGTTCACTACGAAGTGATTATCCTGGGACAACAACAAGGAAAGCGTGGCGGGCGAAACCTCACCCCTGAGAGTGAATGGTTCGTCACTCGCGAACAACTTTCGACCCTGGAAGGGTTGTTCCTTGAAAGGATACGCAAAGCGAGCCGTGACGGGTCGCTTTTGGCGACTGCCGGGCTGCCATCCATACTGAACTTCTGGCAGGAGAATGGCACCCAAGAAGAGGTTGCGGCCTGGGTGTCGCAGGCAGTGAATGATGACCATGTCTTGCTGAAGCTGTTGGAAGGATGCCTTCAGACCACCGCAAGCGGGGGGATCGGCGACGCAGTCGTTATTCGCAGCGAAATACTCGATTCTGAACTGTTGAGGCCTTACTTGGATCCCGAGCAAGTCGCCGAGCGCGTAAGGTGCTTACCCCCAGACACCAAGCTCACGCCCCGGCAGAGGGGGGCTGTGCAACAGTTCTTGAAGGAATATGACCTCAAGCAGCGCGGCGGCAGGCCGAACGACCAGCTCGGCGATTCTTAAGCATTCATGATGACTCCGCTGAAACCTACGGGGCGTACGGCATAAGGCTGGCGGACACGCTAAGAAGCGACCATCTGTGCCAGCCGGTAGCGGAGCAAAGTTCTTAAGAGCCGGCGATGCAAGCCCCTGCGCGCTCGCGATTCAGCGCCAACAGGCGTTCCAGGATTTCGGCATCGCTCAGGGCCTCCGGCCAGCCGTAGGCTGCTAGGACGGCCTTATCGAGTGCTCGGTGGGCATCCTCAAGCCATTGCGGGCGCTGGTTGTAGAGGTTCGTCAGAGTTCGCGTCTTCAGTTCCGCAGCAGAGGCCCCAGGCGGATTCAACCACGCATCGCGCTTGGTCGTGAGGTCGTCGGCCAACGCTGCAACCGCTTTGACGCGCGTATCGTCGCTTGGTTCCCTTCCGGGCCGCCAGGGGAATGGGAATGTTTCGAAAGTACGTGATGACGAGTAGCGAGGGTCGTTGCCAACACCTATCCAAGAGCACTGCGCTATTGACCAAAGTTCGTGAACGCGTGAATGGACCACACCGAAGAAGTACGCATCGGCGCGCGCGATGACATGGAGCGTATGGTCGGGTACGATGTCAGTGCTCATCCAAACGAAGATGCGATGTTTTGCGACTTCAGGCGTGATGATGCAGCGAACCTTCCCCTTCAATGCCTCCCTCAATGCTGGCCGAGAGCGGCCATGGAGCCACCAACTGACGCGCATACGAGCGTCGCGATTGCGATCCCTCACCGGCTTTACGGTTCGACGCACATACTCAAAAGGCATTTCGTAAAGCGCCGCCTCGTTCTCCGGCATTTCATTGAAGTCAATCACCCACCCTTCCGCACGCCTTCCCGTCACGTCTTGTCCGCCGATTCTTCGCCGCACCACGTCCGAGTTAGGCCGCGCATTTGGATTCAAGGGTGAAGTCAGCATGGCTTGGGCAGTTGCGTCATCAATTTGGAATGGCCCTCCCTTCATAACCCCCAAGAAGCAAAGGCCAGCGTTTTCTTCGAGCGCAAAAGCGCTGGCAACATCAGCGCCTGTGGTCAAATCCGCGTGAATTTGGTCAACGGCTTTTCCGTCGAGAGTGCGGGACTTTTCCGCACCGTTATCAAATCCAATCATCGACACTCGGACGGCCGCACCGTCAAGAATCCAAGGGCGGTCGCCCCAAGCCATGAATATGTCGCCAGTTTCCTTCAAGCGTTCGAGGACAGGCCGATTTCCCATCATGCTAATTGAGTTTGTTGCAAGCAGGCCCGCACGCTCCGCCTTGTTTTCACCTATTTGGGCACGGGCTTTCTCAAACCAATACGTCACAAGGTCAGCCCCTCCTGGTACGCGGTCAGCATAAAGAGCTCGAAGGTCGTCAACGTATTTGTCCCCAAGCCCTTCGCGCATCTTCTTGTCACCCAGAAACGGCGGATTGCCGATGATGACATCCGCTTGCGGCCACTCCGGTTCCAAGGGCCCGCCGTGCGCATCGTGAGTCAATACGGCGTCCATGCGCCGGATGTTGTCGAGGCGTTGAAGAATGGGCGGAGGCGGCACGCCAAAGCCGTTGTCGTGCAGCCATTGGATGTAGCCGATCCACACGACCACGGACGCCAGTTCCTGGGCGTAGACGTTAATCTCAATGCCGTACAACTGCGCTGGATTCACCTGGTACGGCAATAGATGAGCAAGCCCGTGGGTGGCCCCGAAGACGCTCACCTCCTTCCACAAATCCAGCAACAACTTGAGAGCCACGTATAAGAAGTTTCCGCTACCACAGGCGGGATCGAGCACACGAACCTGAGATAGTTCGTGCACGAAACCAAGCAACAGGTTCCGCAACGCAGTTTGCAGCTTCTTCCCGGCTGCTTTTCCCGGCTTGGGTCTTTCGAGGAGTTTCTCTGCCTTAGCCTTGACCTCGACCCAACGGCGGCGCAGGGGAGCCATCAGCACAGGCTCGACAATCAGCATGATGTCGTCACGGCTCGTGTAGTGCGCGCCTAACTGCGAACGCTTGTCCGGGTCGAGACTGCGTTCAAATAGCGTGCCGAAGATGGCGGGTTCGATGGCTGACCAATCGAGCTTGCTGACCCGCAGGAGGGTTTCAATATCTTCCGCGGAGAGGTCGAACACTTCTGCGTCCGTAAACAGATCACCATTGAAGTGGGCGATGTCGTCTGCACCGAACGCCCCCCCGGTAGCCATGGCTGCGAACAGTTGAGCCAGCCGCGCTTTGAAATCGGCGGGGCGGCGGCGCGTGCGTTCGAGCAGCACCGAGAACAGCTTGGGAGGCAACAGCCCGATGTCCTCCGCAAAAAGGCAGAAGAGCAGTCGCATCAAAAAGTGCGCGGCGCGCTGTGGGTCAACGCCTCTTGCTCGCAAAGAGTCCGCGAGGGTTGCGAACTCAGCGGCGGCCATCTCCGTCACATCTGCCGTGCTGCGATCGGGCCGGAGCCGCGCCGGGTCGGTGAACACGGCGCGAAGAACCTCCAGCGGCGGTAGCTTGCAGTCGGCGGTTGCCTGGTTCTTCAGCAGGTCGTCAAGCGAGAAGCGATAGACTTGCTTTGCCGTGCCGGTGAAGTTGGTATGAACCTCGAACAGCTCAAGGTCACACACCACAAGGAGCGGCGGATTTTCCAGGTCCTCGCGATATTTGAGGAGTTGCTGATACGCGACATTAAGGTCTTTGTGCTTGCCCTTGTACTCCCAACCAAAGCAGCCGCGCTTCCATACATCCGCAAAGCCTTGCTTGCCCTCGATGGTGGTTCCGCCCTTTTCAAACGTGTACGTCGCACCCGAGGAATCCTCTGACGCGGGATGCGGCTCGCTCAGCACGTCGCAAAGCTCGATAAAATGCATTTGGGCGCCCGCACGCTCTGTGAGGCTGGAGCTTCGCCATTTATTGACAAAATCAGGTAAGGTTAACGTTGGCATTTGAGTAGCAGCAAGACTTTAGCACATCGCCTAACACTGTTGAACACTTCTGCCAGATTCGGCGTTCATAGGTGTTATCGGCGGGGGTCAGAAGTTCATGAATATATTTTAATGTCGGGAAGAGGCGTAGCGCGGACCTCTGCGGTGTGAGGTCTGCGGCATTTCGAACTGCGGGCAGAAGAGCAGTGACGAGTGACAAGTGACGAGAAAAACAGTCCGAGGTCCTGGGTCGGAAGAGCAGGGACTGGGGGTTGGGGGCGGGAAGCGAGCTGACCGCTGCTTGCAACACGTGCGGTTTTCCCGTATCCTGAAGTCCATGGAAATACAGTTCACCCCCGAACAGGAAGCGCAGCTTGCGCAGATCGCCACCCAGGAAGGCACCGACGCCGAACGGTTGGTGAAGGATGCCGCCATGCGTCTCCTGGAAGATGCCCGCTTTCGTGCCGCCGTGCGGGAGGGTATTGCCCAGGCCGACCGGGGCGAGTTTATTGAAGAGGAAGAAATGGACGCCCGCCTGGAGGAGATGTTGCGCTCCTAAACATGCGGATCCGCTGGACGCCAGCCGCCGCTCGGGACCTAGAGCACGTTAGCGATTACCTCCAAGCCTACCATCCCCACTATCGCCAGCCAACTCTGCGCAAAGTGTACGCGACCATTCAATCGCTGAAGGAATGGCCGCATCGTGGCCGTGTCGGACACGAGGAAGGAACCCGAGAGCTGTTATTCCCACCCCTACCCTATGTCGCTGTCTATCGCGTGAAAAAGCAGAGCATTGAAGTCTTGCGGATCTATCACGGCGGTCAGGACCGGCCTTAAAGACTGGCTGGCGTAAAACCCTGTTCTTGGAGGTTCGCGATTTCCCGAAGGGACTTGGGGGAACAAGAAGTCCGAGGTCCGGAGTCCGAAGTCATAAGGACAGTGGTTAGTGGCGAGTGGTTAGTGGCGGGTGGCGAGAAAGAGGAGACAGGTGTCAGGTGTCGGGCTCCAGGTGCCAGGGGGCGGGTTACGGGGCACGGTGTGCGGGATTGGAGATTGCAGATTCAAGATTCAAGGCTGGCGGGGTAAACTCGGCGCTACGGCAAACTGGGAACTTGCAACACCCGAGGTTTTCCCGTATCCTGAACACGATGGAAATACATTTCACCCCTGACGTGGAAAAGAAGCTCAACGACCTCGCCGCGCAGAGCGGGCGCGGGCCCGACGAGCTTCTGCAAGATGCCTTGGCCGGGTATTTCGACGAACTGGTGCAAGCGCGGGACATGCTCAACAGCCGCTATGACGAGCTGAAAAGCGGCCGGGTAAAACCCATTGATGGTGAAGAAGCCTTTGCCCGACTGAAGGCCAAAACCCAAGCACAGCGCAAGCACCCAGCATGAGCAGCGGCTACGCGCTCCACCTGGAAGCCTACGCCGACCTCGACGATATTCGCTTTTACCTTGCCGAGAAAAACCCGGACGCAGCCGATCGGGTCATCTCGGAAATTTTTGACGCCCTTCGCGGGCTCGTACCCTTTCCCCATAAAGGCCACCGGCGGCCGGACCTGACTTCGCGGCCTTTGCGCTTCATCCTTGTGCGTGAATACCTGATTGCCTACGCACCGGACGAGCATCCCCTTTGGGTTGTCGCGGTGATGCATGCGCGCCGTAACCCTCGCATCATGGCCGCGATCCTGAGAGGCAGGGAGTAAGCGTAGCGCGCGCCTGTGCGGTGTGAGGTCCGCGGCATTTCGAACTGGGGGCGAAAGAACAGTGATGATTGAAGAGTGATGAGTGACGAGAAAGATAGTCCGGGGTCGGAAGAGCAGGGATTAGGGGTTGGGGGTTCGGGATTAGGGCGGACAGAAAGCGAAGTGCGAGCCTCTGCGGAAGCAGGCTTAGCCTGAAATAATCCGGCGGACGTCTTTTAAGAGGACGAACAGGTGCATGGGGTCGGTGGGGGATGGGATGAAATCGAATTTCTGGTAGAAACTCTTGGCGGACTCGTCTTTGGCATGAACCGCCAAGGCGCGGATGCCGGCGATGTCGGCGGCTTGCAGCGTGCGCTGCATCGCATCTCGCAAAAGTGCCTTACCGATCCCCTGACCTTGCCAGCGACGGTCTACGGCCAGACGCGCCAGCAGCATGATGGGCACGGGATGGCGCGCCAAGCCCTTGGTTAATCGCTCGGGCGCTTCCTCGCGGGTCACATGGCCCACCGCGAGGGTATGGTAACCCACTACCGTTTCCCCCACCAATCCCACGTAGGTCTGCGCCGCGCCTGCCTGCTGATTCTGCCCCGCGTAGCGCAATAAATACCGATTCAATTCTTCCCGGCCGCAATCGAAGCCCTCCGTCCGGTGCTCGGGGCACAGTTTCTCCACCCTTCGGTCGGCGCTCACTGCTTGGGCCGGGCATCAAAGAATCCCGGTTCCTTCAGGAGACGCTCCAGCCGAGGCAGAGGGCGGGGGGGCGCATCGAGGGCAGCTAAGAAGGCTTTCCACTGTGCGTCATTCAGGCTGAAGACTCGACGATCTGCCAGCGCCTCATCGGCACGCGCGAGCGCGCTTTCCAGCACGAATTGGCTGACGGAGCGACGGGAAGTCGCCGCCGCTGCCCGGAGCGTTGACTTGGCTTGGCGGGTAAGCCGCAGGTCGAGTTTTTCGGTGCGCGCGGTTCTTGACGGCATGGCTCCTCCTTGTAATACTCAGGATATCGCCCTTGCCCGACAATGTCAAGACAACACCAAGCGTGGAGTCGGAAGAACAGTGGCTAGTGGCGTTAAGAGCGGATGGTAGCTGTCCGAACGGTCCAGGAAGGCGATGAGAGCGGAAGTGTCGACGTAAGCCTCAGTCTTTGTGGCCATAAATGATCTCATCAATCATCTGGCTGGACCTCGGGTTCCCCGACTCGACCAGCCCGGCGTACCGCATCCAAGGCGGCTGGCCGGCGGGCGGGAGCACGCTGCGGACCGCCCGGCGAACATATTCCGCCACCGAGATTCCCAGTGCCGCCGCTTCCTTCTTGGCCATCGTGTAATCTCGCTCGTCGAGACTGACTTGCGTGCGCAGCATGTTATCACTCTCCCCTAATATGATAACACAGCGGGAAGGCGGGAGAACGGCAAAAGACGGGGTACGGGACGATCCAGCGGGTCCGGAGTCGTTCGACCGGGACTGCGAGACGCTTCAAGGCCTGGAAGATAAGAGGCGACCCGAAGCGGAACGTCCGGCATGACGGTAGGTGCTAGGTGTAAGGGTTAGGTGTTAGGGAAGAACCGCAAGCCCTCTCCATTCCTTTCGTTACCTTAGAAAATGTGGCGACCTCCCCGAATTCGCTCATGAAACCCTAGTCCTAATAACGGCCCTCGCGGCCCCGCACGCCGAAATCGGTGGGCCTCTGGATTGCAACCCCTCCCCCCCTGGCTGGAAGTCTGCGCGGTCCACGGAGTGCCCGACGAGAGTCTCTTAATGCTCGATCCGGGTGAGCGCGACGCCATTCTGCTCGCTCTGGAGCGAGGCGTGGGAGTTCGCTGGGGGAGCGTGCAAAAGGATTTCAAAAAACGAAGCTCTATCTTGTAAGTCATTGAAAACACATGGGAAGGAATGGTTAACCTTGTAAGTATATGAAAATAAATGATTTGCTATGTCTTTTAGGGAACTTCAGCTTATAGCGGGCAGTAGCGGACTGTCAACCAAAAGGGCAGGGGAAGGTAGACAGGAGACAGGAGTCAGAAGACTGGAGCCCGCATGTAGCGAGCGACGCTCCCAGCCCACGTTTCGGGATTCAGGATGACCCTCGGGAGCGAATCTCAGCGGACGTCGTCCCACTTCGATTCGACTTCGGGAACCAGAAGGCATCATTATTGAGCAAGCGTAGCGCGGACCTCTGCGGTGTTTCAGATGGGGCTAAAAGGAAGGCAGGGGCAGCGGCGGGTTGAGTTGAGGCGCCTGCCGCTGCCCCTGTTGTAGGTGAGCTTTAGGTGAGCTTATCGTCTTCCGCCGCCGTGGCCACCGCCGGAACTGTGGCCGCCGGAACTGTGGCCTCCGCCACCACCGCTGCTATGCGGTGCGGAATAGCTATGACCACCGCCACCTTTGGGGGCGGAATAACTGCGGCCTCCACCCGAAGGGGCACGGCCGCCGCTGTAAGAGCCGTTACTGGGAGCGCGCTGGCGCATGATGGGTCGATTCAGGTTGAGCGGCGGGCGCGAACCGCCTCCCGAGTAACTCCGCGGGGCGCTCGAGTAGCCTTGCCACCCGCCGCGCTGAGAGGTCGCACCGGATCCCGTCCGCCCGCTGCTGTAAGGGCTGGGGCTGGCGAACCGCTGCCAACTGTACCGATTTCCTTGTGCGGCCGGGGCGCTTCTCCCTTGAAACCCCGTACCCGAGCCACTGCCCGCCGCCGGCGACCGGCCTGAGGTCGAATACCGCTGCCAGTTGTAGGTCGAGCCTCTGGCGCCCGTCTGTCCAGTTTCCGTGCGCCCACCGGCCATAGAGTTCGAGCGCGCCCCAAAGCTTTCCGTGTTTCCGCCAGCGCGCCCAGTCATGTTGTAAGTGCGCCCTGCCGATGTCGCGCTGCTCCTGGAGAAGAAGTGCTCGCCATTCGCTGTCGCCGATCGATTGCTCGAGAAGTTCCCCGCTCGGTTACCCAGACTCGCCCGAGTGGGCGACACGGGCAGACTGCCTCGCATCATGCTTGCGCTGCGCAACATGCCTTCGCTCACCGGCATGGACCGCCCCATGCGCCCGCTCGCAAAGTCCTGCGAGGAGACACTCCTAAGAGCACCCCGCACATGCGAATCGGTGCCCATTGTCTCCAGGTTCGAGCCGTAGCGCGGCCCTCCCGGATGGACAAAGCCTGCGCCATGGATGTCGTTAAAGTTCATCGCGCTAAAGCTGTGGCCCGCTCCAAACCACGGGTGGAAAATGTCACGCGGACCCAGCGCCAGCCAGCCAATCGAGCCAAAACCGAGGCCAACGCCGAAGCCCCGTCCAAAGCCGAAGAACGAGACGTAAGCAGGCGACCACATAGCACCGAATCCCCTCGCCGGCCACCAGGCCCAACGGCCTCCATACATGAACCAACGACCGTAGTGGTAAGGCGCCCAACCCCAAGGCTCGGCGGAAATCCAGGTGTATCCCCAGTAAGGCTCATAACCCCAATTACCGGCGCTGTAGGGCACCCAACCGGCATCCACCTGGGGCGTCCAGCACCAACCGTAGTCCGGCACCTGCTCCCATTGGCCGTAGGTATCAAGATCACTCGATCCTGTGTACTGAGGATCGGTGTGTTGCCAGGCTTGTGCGCTTTGGATCTGCCGGTCGCGGTCACCGCACCACTTGTCGAAATCATCTCCGCCCGGCGCCGGGTCAATTTTGTACTCGGGATTGTCCGTGCCGTGAATTTGGATAATTTGGCCGGCCTCAACCTTGGTGCTGCCCTGGTTGGTCAGGACTTCCGCTTCACCTTGGCGCACGATCAGCAGGGTTTCACTGGGGGAATTCACCTGAATGCGGTAAATCCCCGGCGCCAGCGGATGTACGCCCATGTTTGGAGTGTCAATCTCCGCGTCCGCTTGTGTGCCATTGTAAACGGTGTAGTCCACCAAGCCCGAAGCCAACTGGATTTGAATCTTGTTCTGCTCCAGGTCCGCCACCTTGGCTTCCGTGCGGTCGTTGAGCCGCATAACGTTAGCAAAGTCAAGCTGGATTTCCGCCCGCGACCGATCCGCCGTCGCCACACTGTCACCAGGCACCACGGGAGTGTTCACCGTGCCTGCCACCCATTGTCCGGCATCACCGCGCATGGTTGTAACGTCCCCATGAATCACGCTGATACGCCCCACCCCGGTCGGCGCCTGGGGCTGTGCCTGGGGCGGCGCTTGGGGCGGTGCCTGGGGCCCGTCCTGGGCCCGAATGTTGCCTGTGACAAATAATCCCATCGAGAGAATTGCTACTGCGATCAGGAAGAATCGGTTTCTCATGGCCCACCTCAGTCGAACGTCCACTGTCGAACTCCAAACTTGCGTCCGCTCTTTATAGGGCAAGACCCATGCCAAACTCAGAAATGGTTAATGTTGTTTATCTGCTGACAGGGCAACAGGTTAGGGGGGATTCTCTTTCCGGGCTCGAAAAACCCCTTCGCCAGACCCTGCCTAAATTCAGCCGATTGGTGGCCGTTTTCGGCCAGCGGGGTGGTTTTGGGCGTCATCCTCCTGCCACCTCGATGAGGCTTTGCAGCAAGGCGCAGTCTTCGCAACCCTCCTGCGGCTTGGGAGGGCGCTTCCGGTCGTAGATTTCGCGCACCTTGGCCAGCAGCGGGGGAATTTTTTCTGGTGCCAAATCTACTAGCTGAATGTGGGCGCTGAATTCCATCAGGAACCCTGAGTCGGTATGGTTGGCATCCTTCTTTGCCGTGGCGTCATCGGTAACCGGCTCCGTGTAGACCAGCGCCAAGCCCGACACCGGCGCGAACCCCTTCTGCTCTCCGATCACCGCGTAGGCGTTTATTTGTACCTCATACATCGGAAACAATTCATCCTGGTGCGCGCTGAACTTGGCGGTCTTGTAGTCGACAATCACGTGCGAATCGTCCTGCATCACCAGGATGCCATCCGGGGTTCCGCGCAGTATAACATTGGTTTTCCGGTCGAGGATGCTGAACTTGGTGTAGTGCGGGGGATTGCGGTATCCCTTGATGTTGCCGAGTTGACTCAACCACGGAGGCGCGCACTTGTGGCGGTCGAACCATCCGTGCACCAAACGCTTGCCGTAGGCATCGATGGAGCTGAAGATGCCGGGGAAAATCTGGTAGGGGATCCCCTCGGTGTGCATCTGAATCCAGAAGCAGCGCGGGCAGAAGCCGGGCATGGCCACCCCACCCAAGTTCTTGGCAGAGATCGTGATCGGTTCGGACATAGCTTTTTCCTGCGTCGGAAGAGAATTCTGAATTATGAATTCTGAATTATGAATTATGTCGGAAATGATCCAATGATTCAATGGCCCGATGACCCGATGGCTCGATGAGCCGATGATCCGATGAACCGATTCTATGATTCCATGATATGTTCACATTGAGGTTCCCATGCCCGGTTTTGATCTCAAGTTCTATCTCGATCGTTTTCCCGAAGTCTGCAAGCAGAAATTTGGGCGCACTTACTCCTTCCGCGCGCTGGAGAAGAAGTTCGAGCCGCTCTGCACGGGCAATCGGTGGCTGGCAGCGAAAGACGTCCTGAACATTTTCGATCCCACCGCCACGCCCTTCGGGCGTTACTGGCCCAAGCCCAACGAAAAGGAGCTGGACCAAGTCCTGAAGAAGGCGAGGCTGGTGCTGGGTCCCTCGCCCGTCGACCCGCGCGAACTGGTGCGGCGCGCCCTCGATGTGCTGCACAGCACGGGGATCGTATCCCTCGTCCTGCGCTTTGTTCATCCCGATCGCTACGGGGCTTTTTCGACGCCCATCATGAATCTGCTCCAGGTTCATCGGCCGCGTACCATCGACCTCTACCTGGCCTATTGCGACGAGCTGCGCGCCTGGAAGGAACACTTTCGCTTGGAATCCGTGGCCGATACCGAGACGGCCCTGTGGACCTACCACGAACTCGTCGCCGGGGAAACGCATGCGAGCGAGATTTCCACTTCGCACGCGGAATTCGATGCCGACGTTTGGATTCAGCGCCGCCGCGTGGCCCAGGTGCTGCGGCCCTTTCTGCGCAACTATGGGCCGCTGGAACTGGCGCGCATCCTGGTGGAAGAGGAACCCAAACTGGCCGGCAAAATCGCCGGGGAAGAATACGAGCGGCTGCTCCGCGTCGCCGCGCGCGAGCTCTGCGGGGGGATGAACCTGAACGTCCGCGGCGCCATTGAGATCCTTTTTGATCGCCTGGCTGAGGATGGCTACATCTCCCCGGAAGACAAGGCCCAACTCGATAAAGCCTGGAGAATCCGCAACGCCGCCGTCCACGCCGGACGCCCTCCTGACCCCGAACAGGTGGATAACATGATCGACACCATCGAGCGCATCTGCCGCTCCTGGGAAAAGCCGCGGTAGGGGCACAGGATTGAGATGGGGTGGACCAAAGGGATCAATCCGCCCTGCTTCGATTGATAAATATCCTCGGCACCCATCGGTCCATTGTGGATACCCCGCAAATCCCCACCACTTTCAGCACATTGCCAAGCCCGCGTGGAGGACCGCTTCCAGGAGCCCAGGGGGTGCCACGCCGTCCCAATTGCGGACACCTCGATTCCACAACCGAACGGTGACCGCCCTCGGGAATCCGCAAGCGTCGCGTAACACATTGAAAATTAATGACTTATTTAAAATGAGAATTGGCGGGAAAATTGCGCGAGAATCCCCTTTTAGGGGTGCAAGTAGTTGCTTGCAGAAGGCTTAAGGTTCCGGAGAGGTGCTGAATGGGGACGCTGATACACGACATTCGCTATGGCCTCCGCGTGCTGGCCAGGAATCCCGGCTTCACGGCGGTGGCGGTCCTGACGTTGGCGCTCGGCATTGGGGCCACGGTGGCCATTTTCAGCGTGGTTTATGGCGTACTTCTGCGGCCGCTGCCTTATTCCCAGCCTGACCGCCTTGTCGAGTTGCACGAAGTGAACAGCCATGGCGGGCGGATGAACTTCGCCGACCCGAATTTTGCGGACGTGCGGGCATCGAGTCAAGCGCTCGACGGCGTGGCGGAGTACGCCGCCTGGCTGGAATCCGTGGCGGGCCCTTCCGAACCCTCGCGCACCATGACCGCCTCGGTCTCGCGTGATTTCTTTCCTCTGTTGCGCGTGCAGCCGGTGCTGGGGCGGGGTTTCGCGCCGGAGGACCAACGCTTCGGCGCGGCTCCCGTGGCGCTGGTGGGTTACGCTTACTGGAAGCAATATCTGGGCGGCGCCGGCGATCTCTCCCGCCTCAAGCTGCGCATTGAAAACCAGGACGTCTCCGTGGTGGGGGTGTTGCCCGCCGGTTTCCGTTTTCCCATGGACAGCGACATCTGGGTGCCGCGCGAATTGTGGGAAACGCTTCCCAGCCGCACGGCGCACAACTGGCACGTACTGGCGCGCCTGCGCCAGGGAGTGCTGCTGGCCCCGGCGCGCACCGAGCTTACCGGAATCGCCCGCCGCCTGAAGCAGCAATTCGGCAAGGACACCATGATGGTGGATATCTCCGCCGTGCGCTTGCAGGATTTCCTGACCAGCGACGTGAGCAAGCCGCTTTACATTTTGCTGGGCGCGGTGGGATTTTTGCTGCTGGTGGCGTGCGCCAATGTCGCCAACCTGCTGCTGGCTCGCGTGGCGGCGCGCGAGCGGGAGTTTGCCATTCGCGTGGCGCTGGGTGCGGGACGCCTCCGCCTGGTGGGCCAATTCCTCACAGAAGCCTTGCTCCTGGCGCTGGCGGGCGGAGCGCTGGGCGTAGTGCTCGCGCAATGGGGAGTGGACGCGCTGCTGGCCATTGCCCCGGTAAACCTCGCCCCCCCGGAGCATGTCGCGGTGAACCTGCCCGTGCTGCTTTTTGCTTTGGCGATGGCGATGGCGGTGGCGCTCAGCCTGGGCTTATTTGCCGCATGGCGCGCCGCCCGCGGCGACACGGAGCAAGCCCTGGCCGAACGCGGCCAAGGTTACCTGGGCACGGTGCACGGGCATCGGCTGGGGCGCGCGGTGGCGTCCGCGCAACTGGCCATTACCCTGGTGCTGCTGGTGGGTGCGGGATTGCTCGGCCGCAGCCTGCTGCGCGTGCTTTCCGTCGATCCGGGTTTCCGCACCGATCACATCCTCACCGTGGACCTGGCCTTGCCGGAAGTGGTCAGCTTTGCCCCGGACGCGCCGCAAGCCAAGCAGGATGCAGCAAAGGCGGAGCGCCTGGGATTGCTCAATAACCTCTTTGCACAATTGCAAGTAATTCCCGGAGTGGTGGAAGTGGGAGGCACCGGCGGGTTGCCGCTCAGCGAGGGTCTGGCCGACGGCACTTTTGTGATGATGAATCCCGGGGAAAAAGTGCCGGGCATGGACCAGCTCGAGAAGTTGTTCCAGGATACGACGCGAACCGGCGACGCCGATTATTGCGTGGCGAGCGAGGGCTATTTTCACGCCCTGGGCATTCCGCTGTTGCGCGGCCGCATGTTTGCTGATTCCCACACCCTGAACTCGCCGCACGTGGCGCTGATCAGCCAGACCCTGGCGCGCGAGAAGTGGCCCAACCAGGACCCGCTCGGCCAAACTTTGGAATTCGGGAACATGGATGGAGACACGCGTCTGCTCACGGTGGTCGGGGTGGTGGGCGACGTGCACGTTGAAAACCTGGAGTCGAAGCCTCCCGCCATCATTTATGTGGACTACCGGCAACGGCCACAGTCCACCTCGCGCTTTACCCTGGTCATGCGCACCAGCCTTCCGCCGGCCACGTTGATTCCTGCCGCGCGGAAGATCTTGCGGGATCTTGCCCCCAACGTTCCACCCAGCTTCAGCACTTTTACCAAGGTTTTTGCGGATTCGCTGAAGGCGCGATACTTCAACCTGCTCCTGGTGGGAGTCTTTGCCGCCACTGCCCTGCTGCTCGCCATGGCGGGGATTTACGGCGTGATGGCCTACTTCGTCGCGCAGCGCACGCGCGAGTTTGGAGTGCGCATGGCGCTGGGCGCGGAAGTGGCCGACGTGCTGCGCCTCGTGCTCCGCCAAGGCCTAGTGATTGTGGCGGTGGGCGTCGCCCTGGGCATCCTGGGATCCTTCGCCCTGACCCGCATCATGGCCACGCTGCTCTACGGCGTGAGCGCCACCGATCCGCTCACCTTCGCCGGCGTAACGTTGGCGCTGGCGCTCGTGGCCCTGGCGGCAAGTTACATTCCCGCCCGCCGGGCAACCAAGGTCGATCCCATGGTGGCGCTGCGGTATGAATAATTGCCGATTGATGATTGGCGATTGACGATTGACGCAGAGGTGAAGAAACCCGCCTGAAGAAACCCGCCTGCGCTGTGCTACCCGCTTTATGTGATAATATTGGTGCATGGCGAGATAGCTCGTTGCTGAATTCACCGACGAGCAGAGGACTTAGATGGCGGCGCATAAGCACAATGTTGTTTACGTAGTCCTGCACGATGACGGCTGGGCTGTGAGGAAGCCGAACGCTGACCGCGCGAGTGGCGTGTATGCCACCCAGCGGAAGGCCGTCAGCCATCCGAAGCAGTTAGCTGGCAAAGGGACGGTCCACATCCAGGGCAGGCACGGTACGCTTCGGTCCATCACACCCTTTGGGGATTAGCCTTGAGCAAGCACGGGGGATGACCGCGGAACATCACGTGCCGCGTGTTACCGCCCTTATCGCCGTTATCTTCATCATGCAACGGCTGGTACAAGTCGCTGACGAAATGGATCACGAATTTGAAGGACCGGGGGCTAGGGATTCGGCGTCCGGAGGTTGGTGTAGGGCTGAACTGCGTTCGGCCCCGGGTGGTCAGGCGGGCCGGGGGAATAAGTAAAGGCACCAAGGTGGCGTGTGGCGATTTACCACTTTTTCGTCTGAAACGTGTTACCAGCCCGCCAGCAAATGGAGAGCGGGAACTTCATCGTTGTACGAAGTGTGTTAATGAACTCCACATCTGGATCAGTAGGTCGTTCGTCCAAGACAACGAACCATTTCTTGGCGGGTTTTCGGTTTTGGTAAGGGTAATAATTGTACTCTAGCAATTGGCCCAGAGCTTCTCGAATCGCTTGGCTTGTTTTGACACCGTAGCAGACTTTTAGTTCTGCTCGGCAAGTTGTCGTGCCATCAAGGAAGTCCACGTCCACACGCTCTTGCTCCCGTCCAACCACCTCGTAACCCCGCTGTCTGAGCCAACTTGTGAAAGCATTTGAAAGCTCTTTATGTCGAGGTCTAATTATTGTTCTCTGACGTGGCGACACGCGCAGGTATGCATCTTCGATCAAGGGTGTGATCGCATCAGGTGGTTTCGCGCTCTGTTTCAGCAGCCTCAGCAAGCCTTCGCATAGCTGTTTATCAGCACGATTAGAATCGGGTTTGAGTTTTACGAGCGCTGGGATGACCCGCCGTGGGTGTGCGCGGGATCGGCCGTCTGCGGTCGTGCCCTTGAACGAAAGTTGCATTGAGCTTGGACGGTCTCGGAGGGGCACGAAAGGTTCTAGCTTCCTATTATATGTCTCATAATCCCATTCATCTCTCAGCTTCGGATCAACACGCACCGGAGAATTCACTTTGCCGCAGGCAACAAGGTGCCAAAGGCCATCCTCACGATATGCGCTCAGGATTAAATCTCCCGACTCGACACAGCCTTTCGCTGTTCCCGAGAATTTTTGGCCAAGACGTTGTCGACCATCCTTGCTCCGCTTAGGAGGCCATCCCATGAAGACAGCCTCGTCCCTACGGATAATGTCCTTCCACCTCTCGAGGGTTTTTCCGCCATTCCCCTCCATGTCGGGGGAAACAACCCAGACTTGCATTATTGGCCTCCTATGAAACTGTCAGCGGCCAGCCACGCAGCAAACCACTGATCGTGGCTGTGCTGGCATTCCCAGATTTTACGACATCCTAACCGGGGGTCTTGCCGGCCAATTTTCGGACCGCCTCCATATATTCTTGAGTTTGAACGCCAAATACAAATGGCAGAGGCGTTGCATCGAGCCCATGAAGTCCCAATGCGTCTCTCAAGCTTTGCGCACTCGGGTCAAGGACGCACAGTTGAAGCGCCGGATTCGACATTTTCGCGGCTTTGAACCTCATGAGCGTGTCATAGTCACGAAAGGAATATCCAATACACAGGCACAACTCCGCCGCGCCGAGGCACTTCTCCAAGTAGTCATATGCCGTAAAGAAGGGATCTTCGATTGCAACTTTCCGTGTGGACGGAAATATCATTATGTTCTCGCACATCTTGTCGTCACCAGCATAAATGGGCGGCGACTTCAATATCCGCCTTCCTAGACGAGTCCACGTTGTGGATCCGTGCAGTTTGAACAAGACGATTCTCTTATCGCCAGGGCCTTTATTGAATTCTTCGAAAGCGCGTCTGTCCCAGTAATGCTCACCCACCCTTGGGTCGCTCGTGAAACCATCCACCAGACTCCATCCTGCTTCCGTGAGCCTACAAATCTCTTCAACCATCGGGTCATAATTAGTCGTGAAGATAACTACAGGCCAATCTGGTAAAGCAAAAAGATTAAGAAGAGCCTCGAAGTTCTTTTGGTAAGGGGGCTCGATTATCAGCTCACGGTAATGGTGGAATACTTGGTGCTTCACCCACTTGAGAAGTGTGCCTGCGGCGTTCGGAAAGCCAAACACTTCAGGCAGGAATTTATAGTAGCTGACACCCTCGGCTGCGCACTTTTGTTTGGCGAACCCTTCAAGATGCTCAGCCAAGTAGTTCTTAGAAGTGAGACCTTCAAGCTCCTCCAGCAAGAATTCTAAGTCCGGTTTCTCTTTGCAAATGCTCCCAAGTAGGTCTGGCTCTGGCGGGCTCTGGTTCATAAGCCACTTGACAAAAGTACCCATCAGCATCTTTCCCAGGGGCTGGGTTGCACCGGCCCCTAAGAATAACAGTCGAGGGGTGCCCACGATGTTGGCCGGTTTTCGAGGCTCGCGAAACGCGGCAATTTCTGATTTGTACTTGTTGTAACCCTGGCCAGTGAATCGAATGTTCCCTAGTTTTCCCTCAACCGAACCTTCAGCTCTCAACTCTGCAACGAGCTTCTGAAGATATGGACCTTGGCCTTCGTCTCCGAAGTCTATCCGTTGGTAAAGGTTCCTGGGATCCTGCTTTTCGTACAATTCTGCCAGAGCGAGAAGAATCTCGCGCCGAGTGTCTTCGTCCGCCATGGGATAGCTCCAAGCCGCGCTACTACAATGCCGCCTTTCGCGGTGTGAACCTTTCTTTCGATATCAAACCACAAACTCGCCATAAGTTCAAAACCTAAGCCGCAGTCGATCGTACTGTGATTGACCGTGGGCCTTTACCCATGATCACAACGCCTCGCAGGAAGTCGCTGGCCGGGGCTACCAGCTTAGTGCCTCCCGGCGGCCTCAGGGCCACGAAGCAACTGACGCACCCTCCTCCTGTCACCGCGCCGAAACCATTCAAGGCAGACATCCAACTTGTCGGTCCACACCTCAGTTGCCTTGAGAGAAACCGGCTGGAATATTTCGATGAGGCGCGAATTAGTTCCCCGTGGGATGAGCCATCTGCCCACTGTATAGCGAAAGTCAGCCCACGTGTGCGTGGTGGGTTGCATGTTGACCGCAAGAATGTCGAAGTCGCCAAATCTGTATGGCCGAGTTGATTCATCACCCGAAGAGGGTGCTCTTGCCGATTCGGTCTTCCTCTTCTTTCCTGACCGAGTCTTCTGTACTTCAACGACGTACAACTCTCGGGCATAACGCTTGGCTTGGTATCGCTTCGGTTGCCCTTTCTCTGTCCGCTGCAGCTTTACCTGAATAGTTACTCGTTGCCGCTCGCTTTCCAAAACAAAATCGTACGGGGGATCGCTCACTGACACCGTCAGGACGTGCCATCCAAGCTTCTCGACACCCGGCAATATATCCCGTTCAAATACAGCTTCCGCAAGAATCCCTCGCACCCCGCGCTGCGTCAGGTCGGGCGACCGGTATATGGCCGTGAGGATAGTTTCCGCGTCGATGTCCCATTGCTCCTCGAGCGGATGGCGCGGAAGTCTCCTTCTCAAGTATTCAAAGAGAATTCCCCGTTCTTCTACCGAACAGTGATCAATGAAATCTTTGACGGCGTCTACTGTTTCACTCATTTGGTGGCCTTCCAGGTGCTTCAGGTCGATAGGCTTTGACATCTTCGCGGCGTAGAAGGACTTTCCCCCCAATCTCCAAGATACGGAACCGACCTTTCTTAATAAGGCGTGCAATTGCCTGGCGAGAAACCCCTCGCATGCGTGCCGCTTCTGCCTGTGACACCCATTCGTCCGGATGGAATGGTTTGCCTCGAAAATAGGTTGACAATGTGAATCGTTTTTTGCTATCTTTCATTCGGCAACCGCTGTATGATAGGTGTGTCAATGGCTACCGCACCCAAATCGAATGCCTTACGCTCCCAGAGTAAAGAGGGCACAACCAAGCCAAACGAGTCTTCCCGCGACCATCCTGCCCAACTTCTTCGCCGAAAGCCGTACTTCCAGACTAAGCTTGGCGCCGAATACTTGGCCGATTCCCTGGAACTCTTGCGAGAGATACCGGAGAAATCGATTAGCCTCGTCGTCACTTCTCCACCCTACGCGCTACACTTCAAAAAGGAGTACGGGAACGCCTCGAAGGGACGGTACATCGACTGGTTCCTGCCATTTGCGCGTGAGATCTTCCGGGTGCTCACGGACGACGGTAGTTTTGTGCTCAATATCGGCGGAAGTTACAACAAGGGCGTCCCGACCCGATCTATATATCATTTTAAGCTTCTTGTCGCACTCATCGAAGACCTCGGGTTCCATCTAGCGCAGGAATGCTTCTGGTATAACCCTGCCAAGATGCCAATGCCTGCGGAGTGGGTCACAGTCCGCCGCATAAGGATTAGAGATTCAGTAGAATATGTCTGGTGGCTCTCCAAAACACCGTGGCCGAAAGCCAGCAACTGGAACGTACTCAAAGAGTACAGCAACGATATGATCCGGCTCAATCGGAATGGATTGCGCGGTACGGTGCGCCCATCTGGGCATGTCATTCGCCAGTCCTTCAAGGGGATTGCCGCTGGCGGCTCCATCCCGTCAAATGTAACCGAGGCATCCTTCCCCGACCTTCCCGAAACGATGCTGGCGATGGGAAACAATTCCGCCAACGATCAGTATATAACGCGTTGCAGGGAGGCAGGCATCAAGATTCATCCTGCCAGGTTTCCTGCTCTCCTGCCCAGGTTCTTCGTGAAAATGCTGACCGATCCCGGCGACCTTGTCCTCGACCCATTTGCGGGTTCCAACACCACGGGCGCCGTCTGCGAGGAACTCAACCGCCGTTGGATCGCCAGCGAAGCCGTAGAAGAATACCTCAAATCAAGTGAGTTTCGTTTCGGTGCGCCAACGGAGGAAACAGCCTCAAACCCACGACAATCAGCTCTTTTCTGACCATCGTCAGGTGGTGCGGACACGGGTCCCGGCTCTACTTTCGTTAAGCTCAAACCTCAAGGCCACTGTCGGGATATCATTAGGGCTGTATCGGCAGTGCTCCGGCCCGAGAGTCGTAAGGTAGCGGGACCAGGCTGGCGGGCCGGAGCATTGCCGATACGGCGATTTCCAGTAAGCCGCTAGCGCACCCCCCTCTGGCCTATGGGTTTTGTATGTTGGCGCGTTCGGGAAAGGGGGCGATTGAAGGACGTGGACCTGGGTGGCAGGAAGCGGACGAGGGATGGAACAGGGTGATTCGAGGAGACAACTGACGGTTGGGAGATCGGCTAGGTCTTTGACCGCATGAAAAGATTCTATAATGTATTGTTTTTGAGGAATATTTGGGCCTATACTGGGGCATGTCGCGACGCCCCCTTGAGGTAAAGGTATCTCCCGAAGATCAGCAGC